>Ga0247831_1007194_pt1 | contig 12601 bp, 5 predicted proteins | sample LaCruzMarch2015__9_FD_192406 | JGI IMG/M metagenome (GOLD analysis project Ga0247831, IMG submission 192406) | Freshwater microbial communities from meromictic Lake La Cruz, Castile-La Mancha, Spain - LaCruzMarch2015_1m | ecosystem: Environmental > Aquatic > Freshwater > Lake | place: Spain...
CGCCGGGCAGCGTGTTGCACTCGTGGCCCATCATGACCTTGCCCTCAACGGACGATTTGGGCTTGGCGTCGGCATACTGGTAATCGTGCGGCAGCTGCACCTTGCGGTCGCGAAGCGACACGGAGGTGTAGCGCATGGTGTCGGACACGTCGCGCATGGACTCCTGGTAGCCACGGCTCTCAGTGCGGAACTTCTGGCGTGCCGCCTCGCGCTTCTTATTCACCTCGCGCATGGCCAGCTCATACTGCTTTTGCTTGGCCACGTATTCCTTCTCCGCTGCGACGCGGTCTTCCTTGGTCATCTTGTTGGTCTTCACCCGCTGCGGACGCTGCGGTTCCTTGAACGATGCGCGGATCGTCTTCTCCTGCTCCTCGAGCAAGTCACGCACGCCTTGCAATGTGCCGCCATAATAGTCCTGAGTCTGGACGCCATAGGTGTACGCAGCCATTTGGTAAAACTGCATCTGCGACCACTTGTCGAAGGGATGATTGTGGCACTGGGCGCACTCGATGCGGGTGCCGAGAAAGACACGCACGGTGTTCGCCATGTTGTCCAACGGCATGCCGCGATCGCGCATGTAATAGCCGATGGCACCATTCTCCCACGCCTTGCCCTGCGCGGCGACCATGTCGCGCACGAACTGGTCATACGGCTTGTTCTCGCGCAGGCTGTCCTTGATGAAGTTCGTATAAGCCGCGCCAGTGATCGCACCGGCCTGGTTGCCGTTGGACTGCGCGCGGAGCACGTCGGCCCAGTAATTGAAGCTGTGCTGCACATAGGCTTCGGAGCCCAGCAGCTTGTCGATCAGCTTCACGCGCTTGTCGGCGGCTTTGTCATACAAGAAGGCATCGGCTTCGCGGGTGGTGGGAATACGCCCAATGACATCAAGGTAAAGACGGCGAACGAAGGTGGTGTCGTCGGACGCGGGATTGCCTTGCAGCTTGTTGGCGGCCCAATCCTTGGCCAGGATGGCATCGATGTTTTTAGCCGCGCTGGACGTGTCAACTGGCGCGGAGATCGCGACCGAGGCGCAGAGGTTGATAGCAGCGAGCTTAATAAAGAGGGGATTCAGGCTCATGGGTGGACAAACGCCCCCTGAATCCCCATATTTCAATAGGGCTTACAGTTCCTTGATGTATACATTCGAGAACTGAATCGCGTCGTGATGGTATTGCAGTGCCACGGGGCCTTCCGCCGCCACGCCGGGCAGTTGCGCGTTGTCGATGATGGTCTGACCGTTCAGCACCACCGTGCAGCGGTCGCCCTTCATAGTGATGAAGAAGCGGTTCCACTGGCCAAGCTTCGCATCGGCCACCACCTTCGGCGTGCACGCGGTGCGCACGTCCATGGGCAAGGCCTTGTCCACGCGGTAGCCGCGAATGTCACCACTGCCGATGGGGCGGACCCAAATGTTGACCTGTGCCTTGCTGCTGCCGCGCAGGTAGATGCCGCTGTCTGCAGGCTCTTCCACCTCGATTTGCTCGGGCTTGCCGTCAGCCCCCAGGATGGGCTCTTCGCCATTGGGCGCGATCTTGTTCACCAGTTTCTTCTTCGGCTTGCTGACGAACTTCCAGTCCGCCACCATCGTGAAGTCCTTGTAGCTCTTCTCGCTCCAGAGGTCGAGATTGCTGCCTTTCACATCCGCCTTGGCTGTGACATTCAGACCATTCACGGACCACACGTCCTTCATTGCATCCGTTAGCTTCCAGCCGGTGAAGTCGGTGCCATTGAACATCTGTGTGAATCCTGCATAAGCCTCCGCCGTCTGCTCCGGGGTCGCGCCTGTGGCAGGCAGTTCCTTGACACGGATGTTCTTGAAGTGTGCCTCGCTGCCCTCGCTCTCCAGGCAGATGAAGCCTTTGCGCGGCACGCAGTCCTTGCCCACGGTCACTTCCTTGCCGTTCACTTCCAAGCGAATCTCGCCCGCATTGCAGGTCACGCGGTAGTGGTTCCACTCCGGCGAGGGCTTCACGCGTTTCTCACTGGGGAAGGCCCGCGAGCCCTTTTTTGCGACCGGTGGCTGCGGCGTCATCGTTGCGCCCCAGATCGGGAAAATGTCCCCGTGCGAGGTGAACCACTGCCACGCGCCGCCCGGGTTTTGGGTTTCATAGCCGAGGTCGAGAATCTGCACCTCGATCCCCTTCGCATACGGCACGCCCGGCGCAGGCAAGCCCTCGCCCCAAATGAACAAGCCGCTGTTACCGCCCTCCTTCAGGTGCCGCCAGTCCAGCTCGATGACGAAGTTCTCATACATCCGCTCCGTGGCCATGAAGCCTGTGGGCACGCCCGTGGTGACGATCATGCCGTCCTGCACGCGAAAGGTGTCCTTGGCTACATTGATGGGCCGCCAGCCAGTCAGGTCCTTGCCATTGAACAAAGGCGTGAAGCCGTCGCCATCGGCGGCCAGGGTGAAAAGGGGTAACGCGAGGGCTAGGAGAGCAGCGTGGAATTTCATGAGGGCGAGGGATACGCAGCGAGACAGCGATGTATCTCACGAGCACGGCGATGGAATGGCAGCATCTCGCCATCACAAAGGTCAACCCGTCGCCGAGAGGCTGTCGTTCCACGCCACCCGACGAAAGGCGTAAGAATTGTCACTTGTGAGTGGGGCGCACTTCGGCGTTAATCAGGCCACTATGTCACGATGGTTCTCAGTCTTGCAGCCGCGCCGGTTGGGTCACTTGGCGCGAGCGTTGTTCGGGGAGGTGCGTTACACACCTCCGGCCTGGATCACGGGGACCTGGAACTGGCTGCGATTGTATCCGGCGCGCATTGTCTTTGCCTTCATCATGCTCGGGGTCACGGGCTTTGGCGCGATGAAAAGCTGGCAGTGGTGGGACCAGCACCGCACGCGCGAACGCCAATTCACCGAGGAACGCGCCATCACGGCCAAGCTGACCGCACCCGACCTGACACCCGTCGTCAGAGGAGAGCCGAAACCCAAGCCGATTGTCTTGGTGTTCGACAAGGCCACGGCAAAGCTCGAGCACGTGGATAAAGACAACGCCCCCGGCATCCGCCTGTCACCGACGCATGAAGGTGTGTGGAAGTGGGAGGATGACAAGCGCCTCGTCTTCACACCCAGCGCCGACTGGCCTGCGGGCACGGCTTTCACCGTTGGCATCGACACCACACAACTCGCCAAGGAAGCCATCTTCAAAGATGGATCGACCTGGAGCTTCACCACACCAGCGCTCAAAGCCGCGTGGGAGGAATCGGCCTTCAGCACCGACCTGAAGCAGCCGGACAAGCATCAAGTCACCGCCAATCTGCGCTTCACGCACCCGATGAAGCTCAGTGATGTAGAGGAAGCGTTGAGCGTGGAGGTGCTCGGCCAATCGCCTATTTTCAATGTCGGTAGCAAGGTGCCGGACAAGCTGTTCGAGATCACGGAAGCCGACACCCAAGACCATCGCCTGTTCTACGTGAGCAGCGCACGCATCGCCATTCCCGAGAAGGAAGACTATCTCAAGCTTACCCTCGCAGCAGGCTTGAAAAGCACCTTGAGTGGCGCTCGCAGCGACGAAGCCACCGCCAAGGTTCGCGTGCCGGACATCAACAGCGGCTTCAGTATCGAAGGCACCTCGACCGAACTGATTCGCACGCAGGAAGGCGAGCCAGAGCAGTTCCTCTTTGTTGATACTAGCGGCTACGCAGCGCTGGACCAAATCGCCGCGCATCTCGAAGTCTGGTTGCTGCCCAAGGACAAGACCAAGATCGGCAAGGAAGATGCGGTTGAGGATTACCAATGGGAAGCTGTGGGCGAGGTCACGCCTGCGATCATGAAGCTGGCGCAACGCGTGCAGGTGAAGCCTGTCGAGGTCAGCGAAGGCGATGATGCTCAGCTCTCCACGCGCCACGGCTTCAAGTTCATCGCACAGCGCCCTGGCTTCCTCTTCATCAAGGTGAAGCGAGGCGCGAAGGCGCTCGGCGGTTTCATCCTGGCCAAGGATCACGTGTCTATCGCCAGTGTGCCCACCTTCCCACAGGAAGTCGAAATCCTGGGCAAAGGCGGCGTGCTTGCCTTGAACGGTGAGCGCAAGATCTCGCTCAAGTCGCGCGGGCTTGAGCATTTGCGTGTGACGCTCGCCCGTGTGCCCTCGACTCAGGTGAATCACTTGGCCAGCTTCAACCAGGGGCGCTTTGACTCACCCAAGTTCTGGAGCGGATTGGACGAGCACAACATCGCGCACTTCCACCGCGAGATCATCGACGTGCCGAAGCAGAACGACTACCAGGCGAACTACACGACCTTCGATTTCGCCGAGGCTCTGGCACGCGTGGACAAGGCCGACCGCGATAGCTCCCGTGGCATGTTCTTCATCATCGTGGAAGGCGTGAAGCCGCGCGAGGAACCCGAAGAAGGAGCGGAAGTGACAGACGAGGACGCCAAGGACCCCGACCCAACCATCGCCAAATGGGTGCCGCTGGATGAAGAAGACGACGGCGAGAACGACGAAGGCGACGAGCCCACGACCAAGGCGCGACGCTTCATCTTGATCACTGACCTTGGCATGATCGCGAAGCGCTCGGCCAATGGCGAGCGCGATGTCTTCCTGCAAAGCATTAGCAAGGGTGATCCTGCCGCCGGTGTGCCAATCACGGTGCTGGCGCGCAATGGAGAGTTCCTCGTGCAAGGCACCACCGATGTCGAAGGCCATGTGCGTCTCGCGTCGCTGGAGCACCTGAAAAAGGAGAAGGAACCCGTGGCCATCGCCGCACGTCTTGGCAATGACCTAGCCTTCCTGCCCTTTGTGCCTGCACAGCTCGACGAATACGAAGAGACCCAGCACCGCGACCGGCGCGTGAACTACTCGCGCTTCGACACGAGCGGCATCCTTTCGTCGCAGAAGGAGCAGCTCGATGCCTTCCTGTTCACCGAGCGCGGCGTGTATCGTCCTGGCGACGAAGTGCATGTTAGCGGCATCGTGCGGCGGCGCGATTGGAGCGGCGAACTTGATGGCTTACCGCTGCGCATCAGTGTGCTGAATGCCAAGGATGCCGAGGTAGCGACCGAGGAGATCACGCTGCCCGAAGATGGCTTCTTCGAGTGGAACTACACCTCGCAGGAAAACGACTCCACTGGGCAGTATGAAGTGCGCCTGATACTGGCCGATGCGAATGACGAATACAGCGGTCGCATTGGTCGTGCAGCCTTCCGACTGGAAGACTTCCAGCCGGATCGCATGAAGCTCAGCAGCGCGCTCAGCACAGCTTCCGGCCTTGCCTGGGTGCAGCCGAAGGACGTGAAGGCGAACCTGCGCCTGGAGACCTTGTTTGGCTTCCCCGCAGCGAATCGTCGCGTGACTGGGCGCCTCGTTCTCAGCCCGGCAGATTTTGCCTTCGATGCCTTCCCCGACCACATCTTCCACAATCGCAAAGCCTTGGAATTGACCGCTGACGAAGGTAGCGAGGAAGACACCACGCCCGGCAAGAAGGTCGATCTGGGTGAACTCAAGACCGATGACAAAGGCGAAGCCGTGTTCGACCTCGCGCTGGAACGATTCAGTGGCGGTAGCTTCCATCTACAATTCATTGCGGAAGGCTTCGAAGCCGAGGGTGGTCGCAGTGTGCAGAGCGCCCAAAGCGTGCTGGTCGCGCCCATGCCCTTCGCCATCGGTTACAAGCAGCAGGCGAATCTGGACTACATCGGCAAGGACACGCCGCGCAGCTTGGCCTTCCTATGCATCGGGCCAGATGTGAAGCCCCTGGCAGCACCCGCGCTGACGGCACGCGTTGTTTGCATCAGCCATGTTAACATTCTGACGACGCAGGAGAATGGCAAAAGCGCCTACGTTTCGACGAAGCGTGAGAAGACCACGCTGGAGCAACCCTTTGCCCTGTCTGCGACCGGGGCAGAGTTTATGCTTCCGACCAGCGAGGCGGGTGAGTTCCGTGTCGAGTTGCTGGATGGCGATGGGAACATCGTCAGCACGTGCGATTTCAGCGTCATTGGCAAGGGTGATCCGGGCCGCAGTCTGGAGCGCGATGCTGAGTTGGAGATGAAGCTGGCGCGGGATTCTTGGAACAGCGGCGAGCCCCTGGAACTGAGCCTGAACGCGCCTTATACCGGCGCGGGCTTGATCACCATCGAGCGCGAGAACGTGCGCGCTTGGAAGTGGTTCAAGAGCCCCACCACCGCCAGCACACAGACCATCCTGGTGCCACCAGGACTCGAAGCTACCGGCTATGTGAATGTGACCTTCGTGCGCGCGCTGGACTCGCCGGAAGTCTTCGCCAGTCCGCTCAGCTACGCGGTGCGTCCCTTCTCACCGAACCCCGATGCACGCCGCATGGTCGTCGAGTTGGACGTGCCGCAGAAGGCCAAGCCTGGTGATTTGCTGAAGATTGGTTACAAGAGCACGCAGCCGACGCGCATCATCGTCTTTGGCGTCGATGAAGGCATTCACAACATCACTAACTACAAGCTGCCGCAGCCGCTGAAGCACTTCCTACGCAAGCGTCAGCTCGAGGTCGAAACGCATCAGTTGCTCGACCTCATCCTGCCCGAGTTCTCGCTGCTCTCGCGCAGCGCTTTCGGCGGTGATGAAGACGAGGCGCTGAAGCTGAACCTGAATCCCTTCAAGCGGCGCAAGGAAGCACCCGTGGTCTTCTGGAGCGGCCTGCTGGAGTGCGGACCCGACCGTCATGAGACGACGTATACCTTGCCTGATTACTTCGATGGCAGCCTGAAGCTGATGGCCGTCGCGGTGAGTGCGCAGCAAGTCGGTGCGGCCGAAACCAAGAGCACCGTGCGCGGGCCGATAGTGCTGACGCCGAACGTGCCCACCTTTGCCGCACCGGGTGATGAATTCGATGTCTCGCTGACCGTGGCGAACAACCTGGAAGGTGTGACGGGTATCACCGAGATTCAGTTGAAGGCCGTGCCCAGCGAGCAGTTGGAGATCATTGATCGCGATGCCTTCAACCTCGCGCTGGAACCCGGCAAGGAAGGCACCACACGCTTCCGTGTGAAGGCTCGTGATCTGCCCGGTGGAGCTGAGATTGTCTTCACCGCCAGCGCCGCTGGCCAGAATGTGCAACGCCGCGCGACACTCAGTGTGCGCCCTGCCGCACCGTATGTGACCGAGGTGCAGAGCGGCTACTTCCGCACGTCGAAACAGGACATCAAACTGGAGCGCATCGTGTATCCGCATTTCCGCAAAGCCGAAGCCGTGGTCAGCGCTTTGCCACTCGGCCTCGCACGCGGATTGGAAGCCTATGTGGCCGACTATCCACACGGGTGCAGCGAGCAGATCACCAGCCGTGCGATGTCGCGCTTGCTGCTCGCAGGCGAGGCCGACTTTGGCTTCGATCAGACCGAGAGTGCCGAGCAGTTGGAGAGTGCACTGCATTCACTCGCCGCTCGTCAAAACGGCGATGGCAGCTTTGGCTACTGGCCGGGTCAAGGCGGTGCCGAACTCGACTTCCTCAGCGTGTATGTGACGCACTTCCTGACCGAAACGAAGGAGTCCAATCACGCGCTGCCCGATGGCTTGATGGAGAGTGCGCTGCAGCACCTGACCAAGATGGCACGCGCCACCTCGACCACCACCGATCAAGCTGATGTGCAGGCCGCTGCGATCTACCTGCTCACGCGCAACGGTCAGGTAACAACGAACCATCTGCTCGCCCTGCGCGATACCTTGGAGAAGAACAACCCCAAGTGGCGCAGCACCCTGGCTAGCGCCTACATGGCCGCGACCTATTGGCTACTGAAGAAGCAAAACGAAGGCGTGTCGCTCATGCGGACATGGTGGAATGAAAGCGACAAGCAGCCCAAGCTGGAGCCGTGGTTCCATGACTACGCCACCGATCCGAAGGTGAAGCAGGCCCAAGGTTTTGCATTGCTCTGCAAGCATTTCCCAGAGATCGCTCAGCGCTTCGACTACGATGACCTGGCCATGGTTACCGAGCCGATTCGCGCGAACCGCTTCAATACACTCAGTGCCGCATATGGCATTCTGGCGCTGAAGGCCTACTCGCAACTCGCCCAGCAAGCGGGCGTCAAACTCACGATCAACGCCCTACCGAAGAAGGGCCAGCCCTCGCTGCTATTGCCCGAAGGACAAGGCTTGCGCCGCACTGGTTTTGACGCAGGCCTGAGCGGCTTGCGTTTCCTGCTCGATCAGCGAGGCAGCGACCTCGGTGCATTTTATCAGGTCACTGAGTCCGGCTTCGACAAAGGCACGAGTGCGGCGCTCAACGACGGCCTGGAGGTCGTCCGCGAGATGGTGGGTGATGATGGTGCGACGCTGACGAAGTTGCGTGTGGGCGATGGTGCAACGGTTCGCATCCGCGTGCGTAACAGCAGCCCCGAAGCGCTAACGAACGTGTCGGTGCTTGACCTGATGCCCGGCGGTTTTGAGTTGGAACCCAACGGCTTGAAACCCGGTGCCAATGCTGTCCCCGGTGCCGAGTATGTCGATGTGCGCGAGGATCGTGCGGTGTTATTCACCAGCCTTGCGAAGGGCGAGACGAAGACCTTTAGCTATCGCGTGAAACCCGTCTGCACCGGCCATTTCATCGTGCCTCCAGTTTTCGCCGAGTGCATGTATGATCGCGGTGTGAAAGGCCGCGCTGGCGGTGGCAGCATCACGGTGGAGTAAGTTGTGAAACGCGGACTTCGCCTCCTTGCAGCCGCGCTTGTGGTGAGTGCGGCGGCATCGTGGCTATGCCCCAAGCCCGCGCTCTATCCTGAGGCGATGACGTTCTCTCGCGCTCTCACAGATCGCGAAGGACAGGTCATTCATCTGGCACTGACGAATGACGGCAAGTATCGACTGCGGACCCCCCTCTTGGACATAAGCCCGAATGCAATCCGTGCGACGCTGACACTGGAAGACCGGCATTTTCATGAGCATCCGGGCGTGAATCCGTTGTCGATGCTGCGTGCGCTGTGGGGCGTGGTCAGTGGCACGCGACAGGGTGGCGGTTCGACGCTTACGATGCAGGTCGCGCGGCTGCGCTGGCAGTTGCGCACGACTTCCATCGTTGGCAAGGCAACACAGGTGGTGCGTGCGCTGCAACTGGAGCGCCACTATACGAAGGACGAATTGCTGGAAGCTTACTTCAACCTCGCGCCCTACGGTGGCAATGTGGAGGGAATCGGCGCAGCAAGCCTGCTGTGGTGTGGCAAGGCAGCGAAGGACGTGACCTTGCGCGAGTCGGCGGCGCTCGCCGTGCTGCCACAGAGTCCGACGCGGCGCAAGCCGTCCGTGGCGAAGGAGAACGCCGAGCACAGCAAAGCGATGCACCGTCTGTGGCAACGACTTGCCCCACGCAGTGATCCACTGGATGAAGGCTATGCTTTGCTGCCCGAAGCACAAGTGCCGCGCCAGGTGCCGCATCTCGCGCGACGCTTGTTCAAGGAGCAGTCGCAGAGCATAATCGTGCGCAGCACCATCGATTTGCCGAAGCAACGCCTAGTCGAGCGCACGCTGACTAAGCACATTGAAGACCATCGCGAGTCCGGCATCGCGAACGGCTGTGCGTTGCTCGTTCATGCGCCGACACGCGAGGTGCTGGCTTATGTGGGGTCGGCGGGGTTTTTGGACAATGACATCTTGGGTCAAGTCGATGGCGTGATGGCTCGGCGTTCACCAGGCTCGGCCCTGAAGCCCTTCATCTATGGGCTTGCCATGCAGCAAGGCTTGATTCATCCGCGCTCGCTGGTGCGCGATGGACGGCTGACCTTTGCCGACTACAACCCCGAGAACTTTGATCGCGAGTTCACCGGCCCAGTGCCTGCGGCGGAAGCATTGTATCGCAGCCGCAACATCCCTGCCGTAGCGCTGACCCAGAAGCTGACCTCGCCGCGATTGTATGACTTTCTCAAGCACGCTGGCGTGGCCTTTCCAAAACCTGAATCGCACTACGGTCTGGCACTGCCGCTCGGTGGTGCGGAGGTCAGCATGGAGGAGTTGGCCCAACTGTATTCACTGCTGGCGAGTGATGGCAGGACGCAGAAGTTGAAGATGGGTTTCTGGTTCCCGGTTCCCCGTTTATCTAGCAAGCAAGCTGTGCTCTCAGAGGAAGCCCGCTACTTGACCCGTGAAATGCTGTGCTCGCCGCCGGGCAGCGAGGTGATGGCGGATCCGGAGATCAACTGGAAGACCGGCACCTCGCACGGCTTTCGCGATGCATGGGCAGCGGGGATGCACGGCGAGTATGTGCTGGTGGTCTGGCTGGGGAATTTCAATGGCAAGGCCAACCCCTCGCTAGTTGCACGGCAATGTGCGGCTCCGTTGCTGTTCGAGATGTTTCAGCGGCTCGGCTTGCCCAAGCGCAGGCAAGGCCCGCCAGCGGGGGTGGAAGATGTCGAGTTGTGCGCGGTGTCGGGGCAGTTGCCGACGCCTGCGTGTCAGCACCGCACGCATGGCGGCTTCATTCCCGGCGTATCGCCGATCACGCCGTGTGAGATTCATCGCGAGATTCTGCTGGATACATCGAGCGGTCTGCGAGTCGCACGCGACGATGGCCTTCGTCCGGTCAAGCGCGAGGTGTGGGAGTTCTGGCCACCGGACATGCTGGAGATGTTTCGCCGGGCGGGCCTGCCGCGTCGTGATCCTCCGGCCTATGCGCTAGGCGAGGCACTGATCTCGGCAGCGCAGACGGAGGCAGCCCCGCGCATCGTGTCACCATTGCCAAAGCGTCGTTACACACTGATTGCGCATGATCCGGCGCGGCAATCGGTGCCGCTGCGGGCGGATGCAGCGGCAGGCGTGCGCCAAGTGTTCTGGTTTGCGGGTTCGCAGTTTTTGGGTGCCACCACACCCGTGCAGCCCTTGCTCTGGAAGGCCAAGGCTGGCACCTGGACCTTGCAGGTGCTGGATGATCAGGGGAGACGCGCGCAGTGCTCCGTTACAGTCGAAGTCGTAGAGTAATCAGCTTGGCCACGATTTTGTGCTCGTTCGTTGCCAAGTTTAACTTCTCACCACCACTTGGCCATCGCGCCAATCCAGGCAGCTATGCTTCAGGCCACGCTGACTTTGCTTGCTGAGACACACGGGCACGGAACCGATCTTGAACCGGCACTCAGCGGGTGCACGGTGCTCGGGCAGCCATTCGATCTGCCACCAGGCGGTGCCCTTTTTTGGCCCAGTGGAAGCCTTCAAGTAGTCGAGCGCGAGAATCTGCCGCTGGCTCGCTCCCTGGCTGAGTTGGGCCAGGTAGTCGGCAAAGGCATTGGTATAAATGACGCCGCAGCGAAGGCGATGCATAGGATGAGAAACAGGCTGTATGTGGAGGCTATCGGGCGGTTGTTCCCATGCAAGCAAAGGCTTGTGAATAACTATGAATAATGCACAACAAGATTGCAGCCAGCGCGGGTTATTCGCAGACTAGGCGCATGACCTCTCGTCGCTCGTTTCTTGCTGCCTCGGCCGCCTTCGCCGCGCCCGCCTTCGCGGCGGCTCCTCGCATTCGTTTGGGTCAGATCGGCGCTCAGCACGCTCATGCAGGGGGCAAGATGGAGGCCGTACAACGCCTGAGCGATCTCTATGACGTGGTCGGTCTGGCAGCGGATGAAGGACATCAAGGCAAGGAGTATGCGGGCCTGCCACGCTTGAGCACGGAGGCCTTGCTCGCCTTGCCTGGCCTGCAAGCCGTGACCGTGGAGACGCGTGTGGAGAACTCGTGTGCTTCCGCTTTGCAGGCGATCCAGGCGGGCAAGCACGTGCATCTGGACAAGCCGGGAGCACTGGGGCACGACGAGTTCAAAACCATGCGCTTGGAAGCTGAGAAGCGCGGGCTAACCGTGCAGATGGGCTACATGCTGCGCTACAATCCAGCCTTTTCATTGACCTTTCAGGCGGTGCGCGAAGGGTGGCTGGGCGAGATCACAGAGATCGAAGCGATGATGGGCAAGCTGGCCAATGCAGGCACGCGCAAGGAGCTGAGCGCGCTGGCAGGTGGCGGCATGTTTGAACTCGGCTGCCACATGATCGATGCCGTGCTAACTCTACTGGGTAAGCCTGCTGAGGTGAAGGCTTTCTCGACACCGACGCAGGCCGATGGCATGAAAGACAACCAGCTTGCCGTGCTGGTGTATCCGAAGGCCACCGTGACACTGCGCTGCAATCATGCGGACCCGTTTGGCGGACCACGCCGTCGCTTTCAGGTTACAGGCACCAAGGGCAACATCGAGATCATGCCCATGGAATCGGGGGAACTGGTGGCACGTTTTAGCGAGCCACACGGCACCTACAAGAAAGGCGAGCAGCGCTTGAAGCTCTCCGTTCCAAAGGGCCGATACGACGGCGAGTTCATCGACCTAGCCAAGGTCATTCGAGGTGAGAAGAAGCTCGCCTGGGATGCCGCGCATGACATCGCGGTGCATGAAACCGTTTTGCTAGCCTCCGGTCAGAATGCTTGAGTCTGGCGCAGGTCTGCTATGCTTTGGCACCTCTCATGAACAAGCTACCGCCCTCCCTGCCGGTCGAATCGCACGAAGTTCTCCGCCAAGCTTTGGAGGAAGTGGGCCCGAAGGAAGTCGCGGCTTCGCTAAACCTCTCCATCTCGCTAGTGTAGTCCGTCAAACAGACTGCAATTTATCAAGGGTTCTACGAGCGCGGGTGACTTTGGCGAGGATGTCGTTGGC
>Ga0247831_1007204_pt1 | contig 12590 bp, 11 predicted proteins | sample LaCruzMarch2015__9_FD_192406 | JGI IMG/M metagenome (GOLD analysis project Ga0247831, IMG submission 192406) | Freshwater microbial communities from meromictic Lake La Cruz, Castile-La Mancha, Spain - LaCruzMarch2015_1m | ecosystem: Environmental > Aquatic > Freshwater > Lake | place: Spain...
CGTCCGAATACGGCACGGTCTTCGCCGCGTCGGTCTCTTCGCTGCCGCCGCCCAAACGGAAAAGATGCGCATTGATCAGCGGACGGACCGCGGATAATCCGTCATTGTTCGCACAATGCATCGCCGCGGAGTGCTCGACGATCTTTTTGGAAAAGCCAGGCGCGCCGACCGTGGAGGAATTGCAACGGATGAAAGACGAGGCATTGGCGGCGGGCGTGAGCGTATTGATGGGATATAACAAGGTAAGGCGAGATATATTTTGAGCGTGGTGGCGTGTATTGTTCGTGGTGCGTTTGGCGTACGACGACGAACCATTGTTGATTTTTTCGTCGGAGGTATCATAAATATCCTCACTCTCTCTCTCTAATATTCGCACATGAACATTATTATTGCTCCACCAAACACAGAATGTATGCAAGTACGTGCGCAAGACGCGCGAATATGCTGCCACGATCCCCGGATCGCACGTCACCTTCGTGTCCAACAATGCGTACGAGAACACTCCGGCATCATTGGGGGAATGCTTCGAACGCAATGCCGAGGGCATGTTGAAGAATATGGCCATACACGAATTGGCATTACTGGTGTCGTTTTACGACGTCACCGTCGAGAATATCGATAGCGTCGTTGCCGATAAGGAGTTTTCGAGTAAACAAACATTGGTCGGGCCGAGTGGGAAGGAATTCACGGACTTTGATAAGATTAAATTCACGATCAAAACGAAAACGGGTGTGGTTGTAAGTGTGGCGGCAGATCGATGCGGTGGCACCGATTCGTACGCCACGGTAACCGACACTTCGGGCTCGGAGGTATTCCGATATTACATGCCCGACGACGAGGACAAGGCCACTGTCCAAAAATTGCAGGCCAAGTATCCGACGGCCATGCCATACTTCTTCACGCAGGATCCGGATTATGTGACCGTGAAGGAACGCGTTGCCAAATTCACGGCCACGGGCGAGAAGGCGGAGGGGCTGGCGACGATTGATGTGGCGGTCGAAACATTGAGGGTGGCAGAATACTTAACGCCGACACTTATGGAACAGCTCAAGTAGAGATTTAATGGATGGTCAGGCGAGAAGAGATGAGTAATTAGTGGATTGATTTGGATATTGAGTTGATTGGATGGTTTGGAGAATAAATAGCTTGGTGCGGGTAATAAACAAGCTCTTGCCTTGTTTGGTATCCTTTTGCCTGTAATCAATTATATATATAATAAATTGACGTTCGAACTCTTGGTATTTTGTTTGTATATAGGAATGATGAATTTGAAAGCATCTAGTGCATCATCATGTGCATTTTGATTTGGCTATTCAGTTCAGGCAAAGAAATCATGTGCTTTTGTCTGAGCCATTCACTGAACTTTGATTCAGGTGAATGCTTCTTGTTCACTCACATTTCTGTTTAATCATGCACGAATCAACAGATTTTTTGCCGACAATGAGCCGACGGATGCTAGACTTCAACGTCCGCTCATTCTGCCATAATTCAATAATGCTCATCAACGATGCAGCTGTTGCAGCAGTGGAGGGTGTGTTCCTCTACACTAAGGGAGTGAGTGTCCCGAGAATGTGACTCGGGTTTGTATCCATCATTCGGTAAAGCATATTCCCTTGAATGCATTTAGTGGATGCACCGCTTTGGTAGAGGTTGAGCTTCATGATGGCCTTCGTTCGATTGGAGAGGGGGCATTCAATGAGTGCAGCTCGCTGCTCCGTATCATCATACCGCCATCTGTCTCTGACATTTTGTATCGTGCATTTAGTGGATGCACCGCTTTGGTAGAGAGGGCCTTCGTTCGATTGACAGAGGGCATTTGGGCATTGCATATCGTTGCTTCGTATCATCATTCCATCGTCTGTCACCTTCATTAATTATCAGGCTTTTGAATACTGTGGTTTTCTTCGGAATGTTACAATCTCATCCACATCTGCAATTACGCATGAAGAGTTTGCAAGCTCTTTTCCTACTCTCCGCAAGAAGAAGATCACTCTTGATTTGATAAAGGGAAGATTTGATGAGATGTCCTTGCACAGACTGTGTAACAACTACAACCCAGCGCTCGGTACTCAAGCCGAAGTGCAAGCACGATGTGAGTCATTCATTCAAGTGGTCAACAAATATCCAGTAAAGGAGTTTCAACATCAGGGCTGCCTAGGGATGACACCTCTCCATGTGATGTTGTGCTCGGGGATAGATTACGGCATGCGTGTCATTCAGTGCTTGATTGAGAAATGTCCTGATGCCATGCTCTTTCAAGACAAGTGGGGAGAAGTTCCTCTTGAGTACGCACTGCTCGGCAAGGCCTCCGTTGCAGTTGAAGTTCTTGACTCTTCCTATTTGAGACACACAGCAAGAGGTGGGAAGATATGCCATTTGACTTTGATAATATGATCCAAAGGCTTGCAAGGATGGACAAACCTGCTCAATTCGTGAGAGATGTGATTCGGGTGCAGAGGACTCACTTTCCTGGCCTAGCTGTAGATTGGCAAGAAATTGTGGCTCAATCGTTACAACACGATACCAATGGCATTCCAATCGGAACTTTCCGGATTGATTGATTGATTGATTGATTAGTATCCTTATTTCACGACTCTTAGTCTATGACCTAACATAGATGCGCATTTCAAGGGCGGTTGCGTCAGAAAGAAAGGTCCAAGTGGGTCTCCTCTTCAGACAACCTCCCTCTCTTCCCTATTCCCCTTTGCTAGAAAACTCGGGGGAACTACACAGGCTGGTACCGCGTTCTTTGCCACAGATTGTTCCTTCGCCTTGATATGGCCCTCACTGCTAAATCCTTGGTTAAAGAGATACATCGAAACACAATCAAACAGGGCTGATATTAATGCTGCTTGATTGCTGCTATGTGCGGGCCTTTGTGTAAGCTATGGGTTAAGCCATTGCTTTGGATTGCTCCCGTCACATGCTAATGTACAAGAAAGATTATTCTCTCTCTCTTGCCCATCAAAAATACAAGTCCTGACTCCAAGTCCTGGTCTGACTTTCTATCTCCTCCTCTTTCTCTCTTCTCCCCCCTCTCTCTATCCTCTCTCGAAGTATTCGCTGGCGTCTCTTTTTCTCCTCGTTGTTATGATGAAACATTGTGTATCCCCGAATGTCTTTCACGTAATTTCCTTCATCCCACGTCTCGCTACAAGATATACGTCAATTTGTTCACGTTCCATTTTACATATAAGAAACTCAAGTTTCATATATGTTCGCCCCTCCTTCGTACTTTCAAAGATCCCATGGACATTTTGCGATAAATAATTACTTGCTCGTTGTCATTGTGTTTCTTTTGATAAGTATTACCAGCACAAATTGCCTTTCTATCGTTACGACGTCTCCGAACCATTTCTTCTGGAGGTAGAAGCGGAGAGAATTTCCCCTTTTTTGCGCGCTGCGCCCCCTTTTTTCTCGTAGTCTTAGTTTCGACCAGATTTGGTTGTATTTCGATGATCTCTCCCGCAACCAAGACGGTTTACTACAATTTCGATTACAGCCCTCGACGGGGCTTCGGGTTCTTTAACTGTGCCTCTTTTACTTTAACGAAATTGGCCGTAGCTGGCCTAAGTTCAAAGGGTCTATCTAGTAATAAAAATTACCAGAAAAACTCCTTTGTGTCAACCATGTCTTTGTTAGAAGCCAGCGTCTCTGTGCGTCGATATAATTGCATGAGTGACGAGCACCGTATTGAAGTCGATACAAGAATTGACGAAATTAAGTATCATCACAGGGTCAATGATTACGAGGAGATTTGTGAAATGGTCACAAGGTATGTGGAAGCACATCATGCACTGCTACAAGAGGCAGACAATAGCCTTGTCCGGGTCACCATGCCAACAGATACAATCAAGCAAGTGTTATCATTCCTATAATGGAGATGACAAGTGTAATCAATATCTTGCAGAGTGATAGTTACGTGGATAAAGCTCCCAAGTAATTTCAACTTGAATCACTCTTACTACATACTCAAATATAGATTACAATCTTTGTCCCCTGTTCAACAACTCAGACTTATCTCAAAAAAATCTCTTACTCAGCATGGTACCGCTGAGCCATGGCCACAGGTTCATACCCCCCCCTTGAACTGTCACGAGTAGTTGCTGCTTCGCGGTTCTGACTACTTTTTCGATACAACAGTCCGACTAACACAACAAGTATTAAAATCATAAATCCTACAGGAAAACCGTCATCGTCATCCATCTCATTCCATTGATTCTGTATTCCCAAGTTCGCAGGATTTGGAGGCTCATACCCCACAGGAGCAGATAGACCCGAAGGAACAGGATTCGGGAACTCATTGGTTTCAGCCCATGGTGATTGCTATAAGTAGAGAAAGCGACATAACAATTCAAAGGAGATAAATTAAAAGGCTATACACTAACAAAATGACGAGAATTAAGGACCAAAGTACACTCACATTCACTTCCATGTCAAGAGTCCCTGAACTATATTTTCCACTGCTTTTTAAACCATCGTATTCATCGTCAAACTTACTATCGCCACTATTTAACTTCCCAGCGTCAAGGGATTTTGCAGGATTGCGCATGCTATCGTCGTCAGTGTAGTTTTCATCCAACATTGACTCTGTCCCCTTCGCAGCATCTTTTTCATAAGTCTCTGCCAACACCTCTTCTAATTCCTCTTCTAATTCCTCTGCCTTCGCCTCGTCAAGTGTACCGTCCTCAACGGCTAACTCCATCTTTTCTTCCAATTCATCTACTTTCTTCTCATCAAGTGTGCCATCCTTGAGAGACGACTCGATTTCCGCCTCAATCTCATTCTCCATCTCCTCGTCTGCCGTCTTCGCAATCGACGGAACCATGATGTAGTCATCGTCATTAGAGATTTCATCCAACATTGATTTGGTCCCCGTCGCGCCGACCTTCTCATAAGTCTCCGCCAACCCCTCTTCCAGCTCCTCTTCCAGTTCCTCTGCCTTCGTTTTGTCAAGCTTACCGTCCTTGACGGCGAACTCCACCTTCTCTTCCAAATAGGCTACTGTCTTCTCATCAACTTTTTCATTCTTGAGAGACGATTCAATCTCTGATTCAAATTCTTTCTCAATCTCGGCCTTTGTGTTTATAATTGATGCCTGTAAACATTCGTCCATCATTTTACATGACTCAGGACAGTACTTAACACCAATTACACTGCCATCCAGTTTATTATTATTGTTATCATCCAGTAACTTTAGACACTTATCTGGCTTTAGTGTACCAATGTACTGGCAGTCATATCCTTCCTTGTCCTTGTACAGGAAGGATTTATCATCCTTGCACATATTCACCGACTTCTTCTCCACCTCGTCGTCGTCAACCACTGCTTCCTCATCAATGTCATCTTCATTGCCAATCTCGGTAACATCACCAGCACGACTAAGCTTCACCTCCTCACATTCCAATGACATATTACACGCCAATGGACAATAGTGTAAACCAATAATCATACCAGTTTGCAATTTGAGGCACATGTCATTCTTGGCAATAAAATCACAATCATTCCCCGCTGTGCCATTGTATAGAAAGTTGGGATCATTTACTTCACATGGATCAATGGCAATTTTACCTTCCGAGACAATTTCTTCACCTTCGTCGTCCTCTTTATTAATATTTGACACAACATTATTTGCCATCGTACTGGTATCCTTCTTCTTGTTCTTGATAATATTGTCATCATTACTAACTATCGAATCAATCGGTGTTTCTACATCGATTTGGGTCTTCTCATCTTTCTCATTCTCCTTCTCATGCTTCTTGATAGTTTCTTCTTCCAGCGCTTCCTCCGACTCCTCTTCCAACTCCTCTGCCTTCGTCTCATCAAGGTTGCCATCCTCAACGGCCAAATCCAACTTCTCTTCTAAATCATCCACCTTCTTCTCATCAAATGTACCATTTTTAAGAGACGACTTGATTTCTGCCTCAATCTCATTCACTATTATGACCTCTTCATCGTCTGCCATCTTCGAGTTCAACAGTGCTGAAGAACCCTTGTTCTTCTCCTCCTTCTCATGCTTCTTGATAGTTTCTTCTTCCAGCACTTCCTCCGACTCCTCTTCCAATTCTTCTGCCTTTGTTTCATCAAGCTTACCGTCCTTGACGGCCAACTCTAACTTATCTTCTAATTCGTCTACTTTCTTCATGTCAAGTGTCTTGTCCTTGATTGATGATTTGATTTCGTCCTCTATCTCTTTGGCCATTACGACCTCCTCCTCCTCTTCATCGTGATCATCATCGTCATTCTCCCTCTTGTCGGTGTTGTTCCCAGAATTAATTGGTGTTGGGGTATCCTCCTCCTCTTCCTTGATAATTTCCTCCTCCAACACCTCATCCAATTCTTTCTCCACTTCCTCTTCCAATTCCTCTGCCTTCTTCTCATCAAGGTTGCCGTTCTCGACGGCTGTGAATATCTCATCCTCTATTTCATCCACCTTCTTCATATCAAGTGTCCCCTCCTTGATAGATGATTTGATTTCGTCCTCAATCTCTTTTGCAAAAATAACCTCCTTCTCGACCTCATCCTCCTCCTCCTCATCGTCATTTTCCTTCTTGTCGGTGTTGTTCCCTAGCACTGCATCAATCTTGCCCCCATTAAGCTTGGGGGGACTCGTATCATCATCATCATCATTAGCAGTAGTGTTAATCGACTTCTTCTTGGTAGCAAGGTAGTAGTTACGTACCATTTTACACTTTTGTACTGCATTACATGACTCGGGACAATATCGTGACCCAATAGTAACATCAAGTTTATTACCATCCCCATTGCTACTATTATTATTATTATTATCATCGCCATTACTACTGTCGACATCCTTAATATGACGACGACGTTTCTTATCATCATCAATGTCCTCCTCTTCTTCCTTCTCCTCACCATTAACCTTCTCCTCTTCTTGACGTAAAATAATATCACCCCCCTTCTCCCCTCCACCTCCTACTTCTTTTATGACAGTCACCACTTTGTTGCCAGATGCACCATCCCCAGCAGCAGCAGCAGCAGCAGCAGCAGCAGGAGGAGCAGATGTCAAGTTTAATGTATACAATACATAATCACATTTCACATTCTTACAATCAAAGTAGGAAATACTATTGTCCATACTATCTTCTTGATCTGTACAGGTAGGATTGTAATCTTCTACTCCCGATTGTTTGATTGGAATATTATTATTGGCAGTAGTACTGTTTGTTGTTGTCGAGGCTGATTTATCTTTGGATAGTTTCACTTTTGTTGCAACTCCCCCTTCGTCAACATCATCTTCATCATTATTCTCATTTTTCAGTAATGATTGTTTATCACCACCAGGCACATACCCATCCACGGTAGCATTATCCCCCGCCTTCTTGATAATATCTTCCTTCACGTCCTCCTTCACCAGGACTCCTTCTTCCGCTTCTTCTTCATTTTTTTCAGTAACATTATCCTTAATTTTTGGTTCATTTTGTTCTTGTACTAAATCTACTTTCGAATTCTCCTTCATTTTGACCACCGCTTCTTCTTCGTCGGGTGATTCTTCTCCTACGTTTGTATTATTCTTCTTGGTTTCGATATGATCTTTAATTTTTTGCAATGCCAATTTGGATCGGGTATCTTTATCATCTGGCGATTTTTTGGCAGCCGCCGACGCCGTTGCCTCCTCCACTCCTACTGACGCATTGGTGTTAACGACATCTTCCTCCTCCACACCACGTCGACCGGTACCACGAAGTAGCCGTGGAGTTGTTGCAGCGGTAGTACCACGGTGCATCATCAACTACTAACTATTACTCTAAATAACTGAAAAATGACTTTGTGGCGCGGGAAGAAGAAGAGAAAAGAATCGGATGAAGAAAAAACAAGTCCACCCGCACAACCAAAACAACTATGCCTCATATGCAATGCCTAGATATCAATAATGAGTCAGCCGGCTACGATAATAGTACGAGCGACGTGCTAGAGAGGAAGAAAGTTGAGGTGCCACGCCGTTTCGTCACCGGCTTTTGGCATCAAGAGGGAATTTGACTGACGTTGATACGTAAATAAAAAAGATGGTTCTTGACTGATTGAAAAGTGTCACGTGCGCGACCAAGGGATGAGAACCAAAGAAGCTCTTTTGAGAACATAAAAAGCTACAAAGCCATAAGATGACAACATCGATGACCCGCAGTAGACGACCTACAGGAATGCCAGATTGGTATAGTCCTACAGATACGCGTCGTTCGAAGCGTTCGAAGTTGGTTCCACAAACGCCATCGTCAGTAGGGTCGTCGCGTTCGAGGTCGGAACCAAAAAGGCTATCTTCACGGTCGTCGCATGAAAAGATCGAGCAATTAATAGAAACACCAAGCCGGCAGTCGTTTTCAGGCACGCCATCTTCAGGCGACGACTTTGACCGTTTATATAATGACATGAATGACATGAGAGACGAATTGGAATCAATCAAGGCCGAGCAAGAACAGAAGAATGGAAAACTGACGGAGGAACTTAATCAATGGAAAGAAGTTTTCAAGACAATATTCGAGGAGAGGTTCATGACCTTGAGCGAGTCAATTCAGGCTCAAAATGACGAGAGGCTCAAGACCTTGGAAGAGAGGCTCGACATCGCAGACGAGAGGCTCATGATATCGGAACAAGAAATCAAACGATGCAACGACAACGTGTCAAGTCTTGAGTCCAAGCTGAATCTTATTGGAGCTTTTGTCGCCGCGATCGTCCTTTTCTTGATCCAAGCCAATTGGACTTCTCTCACTCATGGCTTTAATTACCTTGTGTCCTTAGCTGGCATTGTCATTGATTTTGTTGCTTCGACGGTGGCTCTCTTCCAAGAGTTTGTTATTTCAATGGCCCCTCTCTTCCGGGATTATCTCGTATCGAAGGCTGCCAATGCTGTTACGTCAGCAGCCGAAGTCTCAGGAAGTAAGATTGGTATTCATATCATTAAATCTGAGATGTAAGAAATCTCATTTAAAAAGTATGGATTACAATCGTGTGGGAGCAAAGACACTACCTATTGTAAATGGAAGATTGTATCTAGAGTTGACAGTAGAAATTAAAGTTCAAGTATGTATGTATGACTATTGTGTGTGTGAGGAAGACATTATTGTATAAATAGAGGTTTATCCATAATTATAATCAAAGTTAGAGTATATTTAACTCTCCTAAGTAATTTACCAATCTTTTATCAATACACCCTGCATTCGATGTAAATTCATCGACAATCTATCATCCACTCCTACTCCGGTTTCTGTACTATATTGCATAATACTATTCTAGATACTATGCCTTCCTCTTCTCTTCCATTCTCTACATCATCATCATCATCATCATCATCATCATCTCTCTTCGATCATTTATTGTTGGTGTTTGTTATTCCCTTGTTGGTGTTAAGCCGATGGTACAATCAAATTCCGATGTGTAATAACACTCATTATCGTAACCTCCAATACATCCAAACAACTCACACTCAACGCACGCCACTTCAAGCTCAAATATCGAAAGGCCATTATCTGTATTGGTCCAATAACAAATAATGCCACCAACCAAAGTAAATGTATATTTGTAATATAATCATTCACAAATATAGTACGCAGTGTATCCCAATGTCCCTCAATTATACCCGTTATTAGCATCATTAATGCAATGAATACAAAACCCATGATGCCCTGATCTATAACAACATGTAATATGGCATTGATAAATTTACGACGACTTATGGTATAGTACGAATGGAACATTGTCGAATGACAAAAGTATGTTGTTGTTTCTTGATGATAGTGTGTTGTTGTTGTTTCTGTAGAGTCAACATTTTCTTCTACCAATGTATTATTACTCCGAATACTAAAGTCATTATCATTATTATTATTCCTCTCGACATGTTGATTATTATCATGATGATGATTATTAGTAGTATTTGATGAGGATAATTGTTTATCATGCATCATTATTCGTGTACCATCTGCAAGTAATAGCATATCATTTGTTGACATGGTCTGTGATGGGAATCCTTCTCCTCCACACTTAACAGTATTACATTCTCTCATGGGCGTAACAACGGTATCCACACACCCTGCATCTATATTAATGGGCAGTACATACTCGTAGAACTCATATGTATAATGCAATATCGGACCAAAGCACAATCCCGTACAGAACATGGCAAATGTTCTACGATAATTGAATGGTACACCCCAATAATTGGCATATGGGGTTTCCACGAATTGGGCAATGACATCCCCGAGTATCGAGGAACATCCACCGGTTATACTCTTGGTTGATACCGGATGGGTGTCCATTTGGGCGGAGTACCAATAGCAGAATGTGTATAGCATGCTTGGTATTGGAAAGTAGATGCAACAGTATTGCTGTTGCTGATGTTGATGTTGTATTGGGGATGCTTCCTCTTCAAGATCTACGGATAGTACTGTTACTTTGGCAGTAGCAGTCGTAGCAGGAAGAATATTGTCATCTTCGAAAATGTAATACCCATCTTCTATACGGCAAGGACTGTCATTATTCTTCTGTTGTTGTTGAGGCAATGATGAGATTGAAATGTCTCGTGTATGATGCATATTTCTACTCCAAGATTTTGTGGTAGTAGTAGTGCTCGGAATTGTAATTATTGGAGGAGGTGTTTCCATTCTCTGAGGCGCCATGGTTTTGCAACAATGTACACTAATGGGTTGTGTTGGAGAGTGCCAATCTTTTTTGAAGAAGCAGGACAAAACATGCACGTGTGCAGTTTGATACCTCGGTTGCGGATGCGCCGCGGGGAGAGTATATGTGAGATTCAAGGCTGTCGTCGTTCGTTGTTGTACTACTAAATGTGACAAAGATCCAACTCCGACATTTTGGGGCTCGACGATAATGTGAGGGGGGTCTCGTGGTGCGAACCCTAACTGAAAAATCCAACAAGACTCGAAAAAATAACGGTGGAGGCTTCACCCCATTTGAAGGAAGTTCAGTCGTCGCGGTCGTATAACTTCCTCTCTCCACCTCCTCCACGGAAAAAATAACGGTGGAGCATCCCCATCACCCCGTGTCTCCACGCCAACGTGTTCGTACGGCGCGACTCCTCGAAGTTCACATTGCAGGTATTTCATCGTCTCGTGGGTGGGTTTATTAAAAAACTTCCTTCTCTCTCTCTCTCCAACATGCCCCCTCGCACGCCACACGCCACACACTAGCGCGGACACAATCCAATAGTCGTCTCGTAAAGGTCGTCCCTTGCGAGGATACACCGTATTTTTGTTGCCGAGAGTTAATAATATATTTGTAGATGAGAGGTCGATGATGGTCGAATTGAGGAAAAAATCTCCGACACATGCACCGTGTGTGGCCCTTCACAACATTATTTTTGTGCAGGAGGTAATAATATCCATCACTTCTTCAGTCAGTCTATATGGATATATAATTTGATACCAATATTCTTGAAAAACTGTTACATGTCTCTCTCCTCTCCACGACAGAGCATACCAACGCGGCACCCATTGCAATTAAAAAAATTTCTCGTCGTCTCGTGATGGTAAATTAAACATCGTCGTGGGACGTGCTATATTATTACGTGTGCTGTGTGTCGTACCTCGCGTATCACAATTGAATTTTCTTACTTCGTTTCTCCGCGTGGTCCGGGGTTGGTTGCATTCTCCCGCGTGGAGACACGTGTGTTGTGTGTTGTGTGGCATACCGACCGCGGTTTCTGTACACGTTATATTCGTGCTTTGTAATGATTGCCGATTCTATTAGTTCATACAACGTAGTCAATAGGTCGCCTATATGACACGACATGGTTTCTTCACTGCCCGGCTAAGCCTTCGCGTGTGTGTATATTAGGAGGTGGAATGTGTCCCGACAAAAGCAAAAGAGCAGACGATCAATGCTCCCCTGTCCCCGTTGTTGTCAATACTGACACTGACATAGATAAGGGTTGTCGAACAATCAACACAATCAACAGAACCCTTGAAGTTCCGAATGAGCTGCCGCCGGAACTTTGGCACTCCTCTTTAAAAACTCAACCCTTTCTCGTCTTTTTCTGGGTTTTCATGTGCTTCGCCATCGCTAACATAACGAAACTTGCCCCCCCACTTAAAAATAATGATGACAATGAATATGAATATGTCGGACAATCATCGGCGGCCAGCGGCCATGTCCCCAGTCCACGACTCCTCCTTGATGGGTGGATCGTCATCACCATCGTCGCGCTCTCCTTCTCGTCACGATGGTAGTATACCCCCTTCTTCTTCAATTACAACTCCATTGCGGCTGCACGATGCCAACAATGTCCACGATGATATAATAACGCGCGAACTAAAACGATTGCGTTCCGATCTTAATGATTTACATCCCGATGCCCACAACACTGCTGCAGTCGACGCCGCCGCCATCGTGCTCCCCGGCGACTACTACCGCGCCCCCACTCCCAACAATGACGACAGCATCAATGCACCACTGCTAACGAGTGACGTATCGACGATATTAAGTAAGATACAAGAAATTACCAAGTATGAATATACGATAATAGTACACCAACGGGATGAAATATGCAGGCTTCGTTCTGAATTGCACTCGTTGCAGCAGCAGCAGCAGCAGCAGCAGCAACAACATGATGATAGATT
>Ga0247831_1007208_pt1 | contig 12587 bp, 8 predicted proteins | sample LaCruzMarch2015__9_FD_192406 | JGI IMG/M metagenome (GOLD analysis project Ga0247831, IMG submission 192406) | Freshwater microbial communities from meromictic Lake La Cruz, Castile-La Mancha, Spain - LaCruzMarch2015_1m | ecosystem: Environmental > Aquatic > Freshwater > Lake | place: Spain...
TTAAATTGGCAGGTTTAGGGCCATTTGAAACGAGCGCCGTGCGCGACGATTAGCGCCTCGTTGAAACTAGATGCCTGAACCATGGCTTAGATGGCGACAATCCTTCATGGAAGTGCGCTTCAACGGCGGGATCTATGGTGGCTTTCGCCTCCTCGCACTCAAGCCTTCCTTTTCCGCTAACTATTGCCGAAATAGGAGACACTCTTTGGCGAACCGGCAAATGCTCTATTCCACCCCCATCTCACCTAACACCCAATCAGCCGCAGCTTGTGCTTTGCTCGCGGCAGTTAAGAACGACGATGGATTGTCGCCAAGGGCCTTGAGCCAGCCATCGATATAGGCAGCATGATCTTCAAGGTGATCAGCGGGCAGGCCGATGTGGGCGCCGATGAAGGCGCTGGCAAGTTCTGCCACGAGCTCTTCGAGAGCATAGCCTGCATCGCCAAACCGGGTCTGGCCGAAATCGCGATTGAGGCGGGTTTCATGACGGGAGGCGTGCGCGGTCTCGTGGGCGAGTGTCGCCCAATATTGGCTGCCATCGCGAAAAGCTTCGCGAAGGGGCATTTGGATATAGTCTGCGGCCTTGGAGTAGAAGGCCCGATTGCCACCATGGCAAAGGGTAACGGGGATGCGGGCAAAGAGCGCTGCCCAGCGGGTCTCAGCCTCGCTGATTGTGATTGGCGTGCGTGGAACAGGCAGTGTTTCAGGAGGGCCATAGAAGGCTTCCGGCAAGCCTTCGATTTGCTCGGCATTGAAGACGGTATAGCCGCGCAAGATACGCCGGGTTTCGCCAGCTTCTTCGCGACTTGTACCTGAGGATCCGGGAACAAGAGATGGCTTTCCAGCGCCTTCTGACTTGTCGCCCACTTCGGTATAATAGACGACAAAGGATCCTCGCTCGCCTTTACGGACACAAGCCTTCATGGCCAGGGCTTGTTTGAAGGTGAACCAATGGCGTGACCTGAAGCTGCTTTCCAAAGCGGCAGCCCAAAGGGCGATGATATTCATGCCGCGATAGGGTGTCCCGCAGGAACGTAAGGGCAAGACTAAAGCATCAGGCGGGGCGATATCATCCCATGGCTTGATCCAGGGGCGAACACCGCGTTCGAGAAGAGAACTGATCTGGGTTGTGACCCGCTCGTGGGGTGTCAGACGAACTTCATCGGACGCTGATGAATAGCGCGAATGACGAGATGGTGTGATTGAAAGTGACATGGCGGAGACCTCCGCCGATGGGATTTTGCGTTACGCGATACTCACCATGAGCTCGCGCCGCCCCCATCGGCTAAGATCAACAAACCGCACCCCTGAAAGCCTGCCCGCACCCCGGTAGTTTCGGCTTGTCCAGACCGGGGCGGAAGCAAAGCGCCCGACCAAACGGTTGCGGGCGGGCTGGCAGGGGTGCAGGGATTTTGGGCCGATGGGGGCGCAGGTACCAACTGGGCTTTCGGTGATGTGAGGGCCTGGCGTATCTTCAGGTCGCACATAAAGATTGGATCAACGTCGTGTTGACCCTGGGGGTGGGACTTGCTAGATTCTGTGCGGTTCAGGCTGGTCCAGCCGTGCTAGGAGAGGCGAATGCAAGCCTGTATGACTCGCCGCGCCATGCTCGGCGGAGCCAGCGCTGTCCTCCTCGGACCTGGCGAAGCCAGCGCCTTGACAGGGAGCCAAATCGATCGCGCCTTTGACTATCTCTACCCACTTTTTGAAATGTCGCGCGCCATCGCGCGCGCTCCGCGGGCGCGCAATACGATTTCCTATCGGCGCACCCTCACGCAAGCCTCCCACCGCACTGTTACAACGCCTAACAATGACACGCTTTTCGGCTATGCAATGCTCGATCTGGCAAGTGGCCCCGTCTTGGTGTCGGCAGGCGACCTTCAGGACCGCTATTGGTCCATCGCATTCCTGGATGCGTTCACCGACAACTTCGCCATCATCGGCACGCGTGCCACGCGCGGCCTCGGCGGGCGATTTCTGATAACGGGACCTCTCTGGCGGGGGCGCGCAGACCGTGATGTCCAGATAATCCGGTCTCCAACCAATGACGTCTGGATGCTAGCGCGCATCCTGGTCAGCGGCCCGGGTGATCTCGGCGCCGCCAATGATGCGCTGTCGCGCGTCAGGATTCTGTCTGCTCCGGCGGCGCGCAACCTAGAGACGGCAACAGCCGGCGCGGTGTCGGCCGAGATGGTGTTCGACGCCGCGGCGGAGATGCTGCGCCGGTCCCAGGGCGCAGCGCGCATGCAGGGCGCATCGAGACATCGCAACGCAGGCGTCGGGGCTCTGCGATTCTCGCAATTGTCCGAGCCGCTTGGTCAGGCCTGGCGTCAGGCCTCACAGCGCGCCGTGGTGCGCCTGGGCACCATCTATCCTGACGGCATGCCTGCGGCCGGGGCTTGGCGCGTGTCGCACCCCGACATCGGAAGCGCACGCGCCAGCGACGCGCTGCGTGCTGCGGTCGCGCTGGGCGGCCTCGCCGCGCTGCCGCGCGAGGAAGCGATGTATTTCCAGACGCGTTACAACGAATCAGGCGGCCTGCTCGACCCCGCCAGGGCGCACGAGATCATCCTGCCGACCGACGTTCCAGTTGACGCCTTCTGGTCGCTCACCATGTACGCGGCTGAGAGCGACGGACGCTTCTTTTTCGTCGAAAACCCGATCAACCGCTACTCGATCTCAAACAGATCGACTGGCATCGAGCGCCAGCCGGACGGCTCGATCCGGGTGCGGATCCAAACGACTCCTCCCGATAGCGGAAACTGGCTGCCTGCGCCACAAGGGCCTATGCAGCTGGCGTTTAGGGCCTATCTGCCGCGCGCGGCGGTGCGCCGCGGGCGCTGGGTGCCACCCCCGATCAAGACCCTAGGGTAGGGTGTGTCCGGGTGGGGCTGTCAATCTCCCGCCGAGTCATCCAACCGAAACTCTGAATGCAGAGCCAACCTGCAGCCTACGCGCCTTCTCCATGGCCGAACGAGGCAGCGGATGCCCAGGCGAGCAGGATATTTCCCAGATCCTCTTCACCCCCGACGCAGCCGGCGCGCTGCGCCCGGCGTGCCCCGCGCGAGGCAAGCGCTGCGAGCAGCGTGGCGCGGATAGGCACCAAGATGGTGCGGTGCGATGGCCAAGGGTAGCCGGAAATGCGCAGCCGGACCGCGCCAGCTGCGACGGCTCCTGTCACCGATCCAGCCCAGCCTCGATCAGGGGCCGCAGCGTGCGCTGCAGAGCCACACCGTCGTCAAGGCGCTTTCGAACAAACAGGAACGCGGCGTAGCGCCGCCGCAGATCGATCCAGGGATAGGCACCCCACGCGCCCGGATCACTGATGATCATTGGCCTGCCTGCAGTGCCCACCTGATCGAACCACCATCCCATGCCGTAGCCGTATGCCGTCGTCTGCGGCACGGGATTGCGGAAGCGCGCGCCGCTTGGCGACTGCATGGCTTTCACGAGCGAGTAATCAAGAATCCGTTTTCCGCCGTGTCGTCCGCCGGCGAGGTGGAGCTTCAGAAGACGGCCATAGCTTTCAAGCGAGGTGCGTCCGCCTCCGCCAAGTCGACCTGTCTCGAGCGGTCCGTACTCAAACGTCATGCCGAGTGGAGCAGCAACTGCACGGGCAAAGTATGCGTCCCATGATTCTCCAGCTGCGATCTCCGCAATTCGGCCCGCGACCGTGAGGCCGAGGTTTCCATAAATGAACACCTCGCCGGGCTTCGCCGCCAGGGGTGCCCCGGCGATCACCTGTGCGGCCTCCGCCAGCGGCTGGCTGTCGTTGAAGCCTCGGTAAACCGGGGGCAGGCCGGAACTCATGGACAGCAGGTGCCGCAAGGTTATCCCCGCTTTCTCTCCAGCGAACGCGGGAATGAAGCGCGCCACCGGATCCTCGAGTTTGAGCGCCTTGGCCTGCACAAGTGTCATCAGGCAGGTTACGGTGGCGATCTTGGTCGCCGAGCGCAGCACGTCGACATGGTCGCGCGGCGCGCCCTCCATGTGGACGAACAGGTCCTCGCCGTCCCGGGCGACCAGAAGGCCCGCCCACGGGACTGCCTGCGCGGCGACGGCGCGCTGCAGGACCGCTTTCAATGCATCGTCGCTGTCGAAGGCACGGGCGCGGGCGTGGGCGGGCGGGGTCAATGCACAGGTGGCGGCCCCGGTCAGCCAGCTGCGTCGTGTGGTTTCAAAAGGTGGCATGGTAGATCCTCCGTTGGCGGCAAGTTTGAAGCGGCTTTGCGATATCTCTGTACCTGGCCTTCGCCCGGCCCGAGCTTTTGAAGACAAGGGCCGCCTCTGGGCGAGGATCCCGAGGATTGTCGCACTCCAGCACAGCCAATGAACAGTGCGGCCGGCTGCCTTGATGCAGACAGGACATAACCGCGATTGGCTCGACGTTTCTGGAGTAGAAACGCCTGATGCTGCTGCGGCATTTGACGGCGGCGCAGTCACCTTGGATTCTGATAGGCTTCTGCTTGGGGCGAGGGACAGGCTGATCGGATTGATTGGCCGCTCTGCCGGATGGTTCAGGGACCATCGCCGTCCTGACCTCATTGGGCATGATGTGGGAATCTTGGTCACGCAGCGCGTGTTTGGTCTTGCGCTCGGGTATGAGCATCTCAACGATTGCAATCACCTGCGTCACGATCCGGTCATGGCTGTGCAGGCCGGCAAGCTCTGCGCCAATTGGCCTGACTGCGCGCCGGTGGCAGGCAAGACCGCGCGGAACCGGCTTGAGTTGCGCCGCTTGTGCCGCGGTCAGATCGACCAGCGCCGGCGGAAATCTGCCCTGTTCGACACAGGCCATCACCAGGGATCAATCTGGTTGCGACGCTTGCCCGTGGCTGGAGCCGGCGCATGCAGGCGCAGCCCCGCCGCGATCCACAGCCGGGTGTCTGCCGGATCGATCACGTCATCGATCTCGGTATGGGCGGCGGCGTTTTCCGCCTTGCCCCAGGCATAGGCGGCCTCGACTTGCCTGCGGAAAAACGCTTCCCGCGCCGCGGGATCGGCGATGGCTGCGAGCTCCTTGCGCATCCCAAGCCGGATTGCGCCCTCAAGGCCCATGCCGCCGAATTCGCCGCAGGGCCAACTCACCAGGAACTGCGGCGCGCGTGACTGACCTGCGAGCATCGCCATAGCCCCAAGGCCATAAGCCTTGCGCAGCACCACAGCGAACACGGATGTCGTCAGACTGGCGCCGGTAACGAACATGCGCGCGAAACGCCGCACGGCGGCCGCGCTTTCGCTGTCAGGCCCCACCATGAAGCCCGGCGTGTCGCACAGGACCACGATGGGCAAAGCATGGGCGTCACATAGCTGCATGAAGCGGGCGGCCTTGTCGGCGGCCGGCGCATCGATCGCCCCGCCGAGATGCATGGGATTGTTTGCGATCAGTCCGACCGGCTGGCCTTCGATCCGGGTAAGGCAGGTGATGATCCCCGCCCCGTAATCTGCGCGCAGCTCCAAAGACGCATTCTGGTCGGCGACGCCGGCGATCACCGCGCGCATGTCGTAGGTGCGCACGCGATCCGCAGGCAAGAGCCGGCGCAACCGGGTCGCATCCGGTGCGCTCCAGCCCGCCACGGGTCCTTGGAAGAAGCCCAGATAGGTTTTGGCCGCAGCCACAGCCTGCGCATCGTTCTCCACTAGGATGTCGACGACGCCGTTGCGCGTCATCATCGGCATGGGACCGACGGCGTTCGCCGCCACCACGCCAAGTCCGCCGGCCTCGATGAGCGCGGGACCGCCCATGCCGATGGACGAGTCCCTGGTCGAAATGATCACATCGCAACAGCCCAGCAGCGCTGCATTGCCGGCGAAGCAATATCCTGAATTGACCCCTACAAGCGGAACAAGCGCGCTCAGACGGGCGAAGCGCTCGAAGGATTCGACACCCAGTCCGCTGACGCTGAGGATGTCGGTGTCGCCAGGCCTGCCTCCTCCGCCTTCCGAGAACAGAACCACAGGCAGCCGGTTGCGCTCTGCGATTGCTAGGAGACGGTCCTTCTTGCGGTGCGTGTTGTGGCCCTGCGTGCCGGCGAGCACGGTATAGTCATAGGCCAATACGGCCGCCTGCTTGTTCGAGCCCGCCGTCGCGCCATTGACCTCGCCAATGCCAGTGATGATCCCGTCGGCCGGGGTGGCGCGCACCAGATCCTCGCGTGCGCGCCTGCGGGTCTGGGCCGCGATCGCGAGCCCGCCATACTCGACAAAGGTTCCCAGATCGACGAGGGCGCCGACCAACTCTCGGGCGGTGCTGCGCCCGGCGGTGCGGCGACGCGCCAGCGCTTCGGGTCTCGCCTCATCGGCAAGCCACGCCCGTCGCTCGCGCAGCGCGGCCAGATCAGGACGCAGTTCACCCTCGATCTCGACTGGTGCCGCCTGCGCCTGCGCGCCCTCATCGGCGCAAGGCGACAGCCAGAACACGGGTTGGCCTTCGCGCACCTGGGCGCCGACATCGGCCGCGATGCGGGCGATCAGACCGGCTTGGGGCGCGACGACAAGCGTGACCATCTTCATGGCCTCAATCGCAAGCACGGGCTGCCCGCCTACGACCATGTCGCCCGCGCGCGCCTGCAGGCCCGTGACCACTCCCGTCAGCGGTGCAGCGATGCATACACGCCCAGGTGCGCTGGGCAGAGCTGCGTCATCTTCCCAAATCTCGTCTGCTTCCGGCGCTTCTCCCGTTGGCGTCTGCTCCCGCACCGGCAATGACGCGTCAAAGCCCGCCGGAGCCGGCGCGCGGCGCAGCGCGTGACAGCTTGCGGCGGCCAGCTCCCGGGCCTCGGCGTCCACCAGCCCGATTGTCATATCATCAAGCAGAGCCGGCCGCGCGAGCAGCGTCTGCAGAAAGGCGATGTTGGTGTCGATCCCATCGACCCGGCAATCGGCGAGCGCGCGACGTGCTTTGGCAAGCAAAGCCGCGCAATCCCATGACCCGGTCGACACGATCAGCTTCGCAATCAGGCTGTCGTAGCGCGGATTGATTTCATAGCCGGCATAACCATAGGCGTCGACGCGCAAACCCCTGCCCGACGCCATCTCAAAGGCGCGGATCGTCCCGGCCGCAGGCTGGCATACCCCATCGGAAGAAAGACGTTCTGCGTTGATACGGGCCTGAAGAGCGGGTCGCCGCGGTGATGACAGGCGCTGTTGATCAAGACCCAGCGAAGAAAAAGTCCGCCCGGAGGCGATGTGAAGCTGGATCGTCAGGAGATCAATATCCAGCACCTCTTCGGTGACGGTGTGCTCGACCTGGATCCGGGGGTTGACTTCCAAAAAATAGAAGGGTGTCGGGCAGGGCCTTGCCTCAAACACCGCGGCGTCGACCAGGAATTCCACGGTCGCCAAACCGACAAGGCCGCCCGCGGCGGCAATGTCGATCGCCGAGCTTGTCATCCGCTCACGGATATCGGGCGGAAGGCCTGGGCAGGGCGCGATCTCAACGAGCTTCTGGTGACGACGCTGGAGGGTGCAGTCACGTTCGCCGGCATGCAGGATCGTTCCCGACGCATCGGCGAGAACCTGGATTTCGACATGGCGGGCCCGCCCAAGAAAGCGTTCGACGAACACGCGCCCGTCGCCGAACGCCTGCTCGGCTTCCCGCACACAGGCTTGATAAGCCGCGTCCAATCCGGCGTGACGGCGCACGATGCGCATGCCGCGCCCGCCGCCCCCCGCCACCGCCTTGATGACCATGGCGGTGCCGGATAGCCCGCGAAAGAAGTCGCGCGCCTCAGCGAGAGTGATGCAGCCCTGGGTGCCCTCTAGCACCGCGGTGCCCGTTTCGGAGGCGATCGCGCGTGCGCGCGCTTTGTCGGCGAACGCGGCGAGCGTGGTCGGCGCAGGGCCGACAAAGATCAGCCCGACCTCGCCGCAGGCGCGCGCGAACTCTGCGTTCTCGGCCAGAAACCCGTAGCCGGGATGGACGCTGTCGCAGCCTGCCGTTCGGGCGCATGCGACGAGCGCGGCGATGTCCAGATAGGCCTTGGGACCTTGGCCGGGCAGCTCCATCGCCTCATCAGCGCGCAAGCGGTGCAGGCTGGCTGCATCGTCCCGCGCGTAAACGGCAACTGAATGTGCGCCAAATTCAGCGACTGCGTCAGCGACGCGGATCGCGATTTCTCCCCGATTGGCGATCAGAACGCGCCGCAGCTCCGCCATGTCAGCCCGCCCCATAGGCGTGCAGCGCCGCCTGAAGGTCAGCGTCACAGACCGCCTTCGGCGCAGCGCGAGCGGGGCTGGCCCACCGATCGCGCGCATGGGTCGGCCGCCTAGCTATGTTTGGTCCATTCAGGTCGCCTTGGCGCACGAAGCGCGCGACAGATCGGCTCCAAGTGTCAGCCAGCCGGCGATTTTGTGCCGTGTTCGGGTGAAAGCCGCAGACCTGGCCCCCAGGGACCGCGTTAAACAGGTCGAATGTGAACGTCATGTCGCGCGCATCGGTTTGACCGAAGGGATGATCGGTCTGCGTCCCGAAGCCGGAAAGCCGTATCCCGCGCTGCACCTTGGATCCTTGATCACGGCATCCACCCGGAGATTGACCCGTACGATGGACCGATGTGAGGGATTCAACCCTCTGGCCCTGCGGGCTCGCATCAGCCTGGGCGTTGCGGACGCGCATCAGAACCGATAGCGCAGTTCCGCGCCATAGATCCGTGGGTCATTGAAGAACCATTGCGTGTCGAGGCGCTCGGTCGGGAAGACCTCATCGGTCAGGTTCTTGCCAAAGAGCGACACGGTGACGCCCCCGTACCTCACGCCAACCCGAGCGTCCCACAAGGTGAAGTCGGACAGTAGGTCACGGTTGATCGAGTCCTCCCAGCCGCCTTGTCCGGACTGCGCGTTCACAAGCACGAACAGCTCGCCGCCGCCCGAAAGGGTCTGGAGATAAGTCGATCGGGCGACAAAGGTGACATCACGGACCCGGGGGAATGCGTTTCCTGTGATCGGGACCACCACCAGCGCAGTGCCGCCCAGCGTATCCTGCACCGACCCCGAGGTGTACTCGCCGTCCATCAGGGTTACGCCGACGTTGCTGACAAGACGGCGCCCCGGCGCGAACCGCCAGACATGGTTGATCGTGGTTTCCAGTCCGTAGATGTTCGCGTCTCCGCCATTCTGGAGGAAGGTCGTGATGCCGAGATTTGTCGGCCCGCGTGTAACGACCTGGACGTCTTGCGAGCGCATATGAAAGGCTGCGGCCTCGATCCGCACTGCGCCCTGAAAGAGGCTGGACTTGACGCCCGCCTCGATGCCAGTCGTGCGTTCCGGTCCATAGTCAAGGGGCGCCCCGGTCGGAATGGTCGTGTTGAAACCGCCCGCTCGGTAGGCCTGCGCCACTTTGCCGTACACATTCGTTCCAGGTGCCAGGCTATATGTGATTGAGGCGGACGGCGTGAAGTTGAAATCATCGGTGCGCCCTTGAAAATTCAACTGCACCCTGTTGAGGTTTGCCGACCCGATGCCGACCTGGACAACCGTTGTGCGTTTGTCGTCCCATGTGCCCCGTCCGTCGAAGGCGACGGTTAAGCGATCGGAAAAATCATACTCGACAAGGGAATAAAGCGAATGGGAGCCGTCTGTTGAAACCGACTGATTGCGGTTGCCGGACGAGAAGCCCGACTGGATGCCGGTCACATCCTCCTTGGTCCGCGTGAGTTCCGCCCCAACCAGCCAGGTGAGTTTGCCCTCGGTGGCGGACTCAAGGCGCAGATCCTGGGTAATCTTTTCGAAGGTCGAAAAACGGTCCGCGATCCACAGATCCGTCACCGGACGTCCGCCTGCGAACCAGTCGAAATCATCGATCCGACGCGAGTCGCGGTCCCGGTAGAAAATATTGTAGGCTGCCCGGACTGCGCCCAGATCCAGTGCTGCCTCGAAGAAGACATTGTCTTCATTGATGACCACGTTTGATGGACCATTCATGTTACGCACGAAGGTCTGCTCGCCCCGGTTCGGATGGAAGGTGACCGCTGCAAATGAGGGTGCCTCAGCGCGGTAGCGCTCCGCGATGAGCTGTAGCTGAAGCGCCTCTGTCGGCTCTGCCTGAATCGTTGACCTGACGCCGTGATAACGGCGCCTGTCGAGCGTGCGGCCGTCGAATGCGTTGCTGACGTGGCCGCCAGTCTGGTCATCGTAGAAGCCGGCAACGCGGGCGCGCACGCGGCCATCGCCAAGCGGGCCGCCGATCGCGGCGGACAGATCGGTGCGCTGGACAGAATCGTGGGAGGCGGAGACGAAGCCCTTAACCTGCGAGGAAGGCTTTTGGGTCACCAGGTTGACTGCGCCGCCGACTGCATTTCGGCCGAACGCCCCGCCCTGGGGGCCGCGAAATGCTTCGAACCGCTCCAGGTCAAACAGGTCCATGCGGCTGAAGGAGCGTCCGCCGAACTCGCCGCCGGCAACATAGAGGCCGTTGCGGTACAAACCTGTCGCCGCTTCCGAATTGCCCAGCCGCCCGGCCCCCTGGCCGCGGATCACCACGTCATTGGTATATTCGGGTCCGCCGACCGCCACCACGGCACCGGGGGTGTTGCGGATGAAGTCCTCAACTCCATCCAGGACGAGCCTTTCGATAATTTCATCAGTCATGACCGTGCTCGAGACGGGCACCTCGATAAGCGCCTCCTCCCGCTTGCGCGCGGTGACGACAATGACTTCCGAATTTTCGCCGGCTTTGGCCTTATCGATTTCACCGCCCGCAGCTGCAGGGCTTTGAGCCTGCGCAGCCGCCTCATGGGTCGACAGCGCCGCAATCAATCCCGCCAATGCGGCGCCCCAAACACTCAAAGTACGCATCTCCGCCTCCTACCTGCGTCCACTCGAAGCCGGACGTTCTTGTTTCGCTCGAAAGAATTTGATTACATGAATTGCTAATTGTCAACAATTCAATTATTAGGACTGACGATCGTCAATACGATCTCTATCATGTTGACAACTTAAGTAGCATCGGAGTGAAACTGCATGGAGCCTTTACCGACACGCCCTGTCTGCGGGCGCATGGCATGGCGCGGCGCTGACCTGGTCCAGCAGGGCGACTGGATCGACGCGCTGACGCCCGACGAGTTGACCGCACTCGGCGCAGCGGCTGGCCGGCTTGGAGAGAACCCTGCCAGTTGGATCGGTGCCCGGCCGGAGGGGTTGCCGCTCGGGCCATTGGCGACGCGCGTTGCGCGAATGGCGGATGAATTGGAGAACGGCCGCGGCTTCCTGCTCATCCGCGGCATTGACGCGACCTTAGCGTTGCATGAGCTCAAGAAGCTCTACTGGGTGCTCGGGGTGCACTTCGGGCGTATCGTGCCGCAAAACATGAAGGGTGAACTTCTCGGATCGGTGACAGATAAGGGGTCGCGCTATCTGGATGACGTCAATGCGCGCGGCTACACCAGCAATGACGAACTGTTTTTCCATTCCGATGCGGGCGATGCGGTCTCGCTGTTGTGCGTGCGTCAGGCCAGGACCGGCGGGGATAACGCCATTGTCAGTACCATGGCGATTTACAATGTCCTGCTTGAGGAGGCGCCGCACCTTCTGCCGGTTCTGGCACGCGGCTTTCCGGTCTATGTCCGCGACGAGGCCAAGGGTGCGCGCGTGGGCGGCGTAACCGTGGGCGAAGTGAGCGGGCGGCGCTTTCCGGTGTTCAGCCACTACAAGGGGCGACTTTCTGGCGGCATCAATCTGAAGTCGGTGCGCGCAGTTGCGCAGGTGACCGGCGTTCCATTCACGTCCGAGGAGACCGAAGCCCTGGATGCATTTGAGTCAATCGCTACGCGCGACGGCATGGCGCTTTCATTGCGTGCTCAGCCCGGCGACATCCTGATCGTTAACAACTGCATGGTTCTTCACAAGCGCACAGGCTTTGAGGATTATGAAGCCCCGGACCGCAAGCGGCTGCTGCTTCGGTTCTGGATCAATCTGCACAATGGCCGCGAACTTGCACCGGAAATAGAGACAGCCCTGCGCCGTGGTTTTGATGCCACTCCGGTTGTCGAGGCTGCATGAGCACCAAGCCAGCGCACTTTGGAGAATGGCAGCGCGGCTGGACAGTCGTTCTTGGTGCGGCGATCGGAAACGCGACAGGCCTCGGCCTGTTGTTCTATGTGTCAAGCCTCTTCATTCTGCCTGTATCGAGCGAATTCGGCTGGAGCCGCGCTGAGCTTGCAGCGCCTGCTGCCTTATCCGGCTTTGGCGCATTCGCCGCTCCGGCCTTTGGCTGGCTTGCCGATCGAGTAGGGGTCCGCCCGATCGCCGCTTTCTGTTCACTGACGTTGGCTGGCTGCTACCTGGGGCTCGCAAATCTGACTCGCGATTATGCGCTGTTCAGCTTCTACGTGATCACAATTGGCGTCGTCGGACTGGGAACCGTCGGCTTCATCTATTCCAGGCCGGTTGCAGCCTGGTTTAAGCGTTCGCGCGGTCTGGCGCTGGGGCTCGCCGCGAGTGGGGCCTCCATCACGGCCGTGGTCGCCCCGCCGTTTCTTCAAGCACTGATCGACAGCCATGGCTGGCGGACCGGCTACCTTGCCCTCGCATTCGCCACTGCATGCATAGGCTTGCCGATCGTCCTGGCCCTGATGCTTGACAGGCCGGGC
>Ga0247831_1007210_pt1 | contig 12582 bp, 8 predicted proteins | sample LaCruzMarch2015__9_FD_192406 | JGI IMG/M metagenome (GOLD analysis project Ga0247831, IMG submission 192406) | Freshwater microbial communities from meromictic Lake La Cruz, Castile-La Mancha, Spain - LaCruzMarch2015_1m | ecosystem: Environmental > Aquatic > Freshwater > Lake | place: Spain...
AAGTTCACAGGCGGCCAGCTCTGAGCCAGGTGGCACCGCCGCCATCATCGACCGGGTAAAGATTCCAGTGCATGAAGATGGAGTGGTTGATGCTGTCCCGTGTACGAACATGATTTCCGTGGGCGTCGATATTCCAAGACTTTCACTCATGCTGCTCTACGGGCAGCCAAAGACCGCGGCCGAGTACATCCAGGCATCGAGTCGAATCGGCCGTTCGCCGACACGACCGCCGGGATTAGCTGTGGTGTTGCTCAGTCCGAACAAGCCCCGCGACCGTTCACACTATGAAATGTTCTGCGGCTTCCATGATTCGCTTTATCGATTCGTCGAACCTAGCAGCGTCACGCCCTATTCTCCGCCAGCACTGCTACGTGCGCTGCCAGGAATGCTGGTCGCCTGCGTTCGGCTCATTGTAGGACTGCTAGATAATGCCAGTGCGTATCGATTCAACCTGACAGAGGAACGTTGCCACGACACCATCACAAAGTTGAAGGAGCGAATGAGCGCCGCGGCAGGTGTGGATGCAGAAAGCGCAATCGATGAGCTGGATCGAGTTCTGAATACATGGAAAGGATTGATTCGCTCGCGCCCATCCCTCGGGTACCAAAAAAATAGAGCACAACCCCATGCACTTCTGGTCAAGTACGACGCGACACAGGGTCTGATCGGACGCAATGGCGAATTGGTTGCACTTGACTCCATGCGTAATGTAGATGGCGAGACCAAAGTTCTTGTGAGACCATAATGAAATCGATTCGATCAACTCAATACGTCACAGCATTCGGACCGGGTGCAATTTTTGACTTTGGCGGCGAATCACTTATCGCCATGGACCAAGATGCATGGAACCCCAGACGAGCAACGGAAATTTTGCTGCCCCGCCTTCAGCAGCAAGCGTCTTCCATCTGCGGACGGCCTATCAACCACTTCCTGGTGCCGCCTATTGAAGACGACCGGAATGACAGGGCTGGCGTATCCGATGAAGGAGTGCCCTACTACCGATTCCCTAGGTGGCTCTTTTGTCCAGATTGCCGCCATATGGCGCGCTGGGAGCAACGAGATGAGGAGGATCTGATCCGTCGGGACGCCAACGCCCATCCCACATGCAACCACTGTGAAAGTAGATCAGCGCTGGTTCCAATGAGGTTTGTCTATGTCTGCAAAGCTGGTCATATTGGCGATATCAATTGGCCGGACTGGGTGCACTCGCACCCTGAGGGTAATCACCACCAACCAGGATGTAAGTCCGCGAAGGATTTGTCACTGAATGCCATAACTGGCGCCGGCGGCGGATTGGCATCGCTTGTGATTAGCTGTAACTCTTGTAAAGCAAGGCGAAGCCTCGGCGAACTCATGAAGCCAACCGAAATCAGTCGATCGGGCACCTCCTGCCGAGGCGCCCAACCATGGATTCGACAGGGTGGGCAATGCAACGAAATGCCTCGAGCAGAGCAGCGCGGCTCAAGCAACGTCTATTTCCCTCGCCTCCTTTCTGCGCTCGACATTCCCGACCTCGAAAACACTCCGCCACAAGCAAGGAGTGTCGATTGGCATCAGCTCAATGAGTACAAACGCCGCTATCAAGAAAGTCCCGCCCTGTTGAAGGAATCGCGACTGAGGGTTCAATGGCGCCCAGGTATCACAACTGCAGGGGAATTGGTTGGCCTGACATTCGAACAGGCTTGCGAGTACATCGAACATATGTCCGTTACGTCAGCCGAAGTGCCACCAACAAGCACTGGGGGTGCTTTAGGAGCGTCACTTGCAGAGGCCGATGAACTACTGAAACAGGATGAGTGGACTGCCTTTTTAGCAGACCGCACGTTCGATCAGTTCAAGTGCCTTCGGCATGAGATTGAGGCAGGACTGTTGACGGGTATCTCATTCGTGACCGAGGTAAAGACACTGCGAGAGGTTCGAGCCTTTACAGGTTTCAGTAGGTTAAGCCCATCCAACCCGGTGGTTCCTAGCAGCAACCACAGTCAGTGGCTTCCAGGAATTGAGGTGTTTGGCGAGGGGATATTTCTTGCATTGGACGACAGCGCGCTACGAGCTTGGGAGCACGAGAATGGGAAGTCGCTCAAAGCTCGATTGGATCGAATGCTCCGGTCCCGAAACGAAGACGAGGGATTAGTAGGCACCTTGCCAGAGCCGACACCCCGATTTGTCTTACTGCACACGCTATCGCATGCACTTATCCGCCAGCTGTCCTTTGAATGCGGCTACGAGACCGCAAGCCTCCGGGAACGACTGTACTGCTCCCCTGGCGTCAACGGACAACCAGGCAGGACTGGCGTATTGATCTATACAGCCTCGAGCGATTCCGAAGGGGCTCTCGGTGGTTTGGCCCGTCAAGGCGTACCAGACAGGTTCGTCCCCGGATTTAGGATGGCAATCAAACGCTCCTCATGGTGCTCCTCTGATCCGGTCTGCGCTGAATCTCAATCCCAAGGACTTGGCGGGCTAAACCGAGCCGCTTGCCATGCATGCATGCTTATTACAGAAACATCATGCACGTGCTTCAACACCATGCTCGACCGATCTTTGCTCATTGGAGATGGAAGCGCTATGCATGGCGGGGTTAAGGGTTTCTTCAGAAACATCGAGACAGATATCGCCTAAACGATGAAACTCCCAACTCAGCAACAACTCACGTCAGAGCAGAAAACACCAATTGGTGCGCCCATGACACAGTCAATGATTGTCACTGGCCCACCGGGTAGCGGTAAGACCGTCGTTGCCATTTATAGGATGCGCCAAGCCCGCAAAGTGGACACTGATCGGACTGTAACCGCGATTACCTATAGCAATCTACTTGCGCACTACATGGACGACAAAGTGCACCAAACGCAGGCGACCACTTACCACAAGTGGCTGTGGCACTACTGGCAAAAGTGCACCCGTACTACGCCTCCCAAGGCTACAGAGTGGAACTGCGATTTACCCGCCATGATAAAACGCGCCGAATCTATATCTGACACAAATTCTGCCGAACTTGCACTATGGAACTGGGGACATCTAGTCATCGATGAGGCTCAGGACTTACCACTCAAGTTCTTTGAGTTGCTCCAAGTATTGATGACTAAATTCGGCAAGCAGCCCGCCGCAAAGCGCCCAGTGCTAACTGTCCTCCTTGATGATAATCAGACCACACGATTTACCCGGAATCCACGCGCCGATTCTGATGGCAGAGATGTGGTATCGATCGATCGCATAAAAGAAGACTTCCCAGCTACGATTTACCAACTACGGAAAAACCACCGAAATACCTCGCAAGTGTCAAAGTTCTCAGGTCACTTTTATGTTGGCACTACGTCCGGCATCGCTGAGCCATCAAGCCGGTCCGGAACTGCGCCGATGCTACGAACCTATCAGAATATTGACCAACTGGCACGATTCGCCTTCTTGCAAGCCAAAACAAAGGCCTGTGCTGTGGGTGTGTTTCTAGACCAGGCGTCACAGGTCAAGAATCTCATGCGTGCGCTGGAAACTGTCAGAGGAAGCGACGTCAAGGTAAAGGTGCAATCATTTCTATCGATATACAGGAAACACGTGGCGAACATCGCATTTGACACACCGGGTGGATCTGTCACTGTCATGTGTCGTGATAGCGCCAAGGGACTAGAGTTTGACATCGCCATAATCGGCGGACTCGACACGATGTCAGATATCAATCTCCATGATGATGATGCAAGAATGGCACTGTATGTGCTCGCCACCCGGCCTCGCCAGGAACTTGTCATAGCGTGGATGGGTACGAAGGATGGGTTCATGAGACGTTGTGGGACGAAACGGTTTCCACCGCTAGGCAGGACCGGTCTCGGCCTTTGGAGTGAAGGAGAGGAACTGTGACCGAATCAGTGTTTCAGCCCCTCCTCGTCTCTTCTCGTAACGGGGTCTCCTCAGCACTTCAGAGCAGGATCATTGTGCCACTAAGGCACTCGACCCCCCTATCCCCGTTTGCGCAATCGCTCGGCGGTCGGATCGCTGTGGCCATGGGCGGGATCGACAAAGCAACCCGGCTGAGTGGCACCATTGGTACGGAGTTCAACCCACCAGTTCTGCTCTCTCTCCATGACAGATGGCGCCGTGCGGCAGAGACCCACCGGACGACTGGCCTACCGATTGTTCCATGGTCCGCAGTAGCTTCAATGATCGTCGACTCCGAGGATGCTGCCGACCTTATTCGCGGAAATGTCTTTCCCGAATGTGTCAATCCGAGCGTGCCAATTCGCATTGATCCCACTGCCTTCGAATCTGAAGTGCCAATCTCGCTACCAACGGGTGTGGAGATTGATGCACTCTGCTTGGAGCAGACTGACCGGGCAATGGCTGCACTACTACTGAGCGACCCACGCGAAGAACTTGTTCCCGCACTTCATAACTCTTCGGAACTGGCGGATTGGGCAATCGACGTCTTGGCGTCTCGGTTCAAGTCATCTGACCACCATGTGACTGACCAGAGTTACCAATTATTCCGAGACGTCGTATCGGCGATTTCGGCCACCAGTGGACCATACGAGCCAGCGTCACTCCTCGATGCGTGCCGCACCGCATTGCGCACGCAGAACGATGTCGAAAGAGGTATTCACGAGTGGCTAAAGACCATCGAAGCTGCGACCATTGGTAGTGCAGAAGTACTTAAATTCGGCGACTCTCACAACATTTTGCTTCGTGGACTCATGCTGGCTGCGTTGCGCGATTCCATCGATCGTATCAAGCTGGCGCGTAATGACTCGCTCAATGCTGGTGAATCTGTTGTGCGAACTGCGTTGTTCGTGCACGGGTTGATGATCGGCATGGGGGGGATTGACGCCAAGTTAAAGTCAAACATTGCGTGGTTCGATGCCAGCGCAATGTTCATACTTTCGTCACTAGTTCCTGATATCAAACTGACAACGGATGATCCAATTGTTGTCGAGACTGAGCTTGATCATCGATTTATCAGCGTCATTCCAACTGCTGGTGATCTAGCCGCTGCATTTGCTGAAGAAAAGCTAGTCGCCAATGCGAATTCTCCAATTCTTCTCGCAACAATGACAGAAGTTACATTTGGAAAATTTGCGGTAGGCCGCATTCAAGATCATCCAGATGGGATGCGACTTGTCATATTGAGTCAGAACTTACTTGGTAAAGCAAGTGGAAGTGCGTGGACTGCCGTCGCCAATTCCCGGTCCTCTGCTTACAACAGACGCGTGCTCGTCGGCCTGCTGGAAAATTCTGCTAACGGGCTAACAGTCCCCATCTGCGACGGAGCTCGTGCTGGGTTCTATGTCGCCGTGCAGCCCGGACCTGATGGTTTACGCAGCGCAGTGAAGGTCGCCGCTAATGCCCTACGCGCCATCGGCTGGGCAAGCAAGCCATCACCCCGGAAGCGCAAGGCCCCAGACGTCAACCGAACTTAGATGCTCCCCGTAAATCCTTGAAAGTTCATCGATCACCTGTGATGGCAAGCCGGAATATACGAAGACTTCAGTGTCTCGATGGCGTTGACGCGTCGGAAGCCGCCCAACCGGAGCAACCAATGCTCGTTCTATCAATGCTGGCGGACGAGAATTCACATCGAAACTAACTGTGCCCGACTCAGTATCAATCCCACCTACGATTCCTGATTGAAGAGCCCCAACCGCGCGGACGAGACCGAATTCGCCAGCGAAGACTTCGTTGCCACGAGCGAAAGCCCACTGCGAATTTCCACCAATGAGCGAGGAGACTCGTATGGGGCAGCCGAGTGATCGGGTCGCATACCGCGCATCAACTTGAACCGAATCCGTGGGCAGGCGCTCTAGAGTGTTGATCCAGTCACACGCTGGTGCCACTTGCCGAAGCAGGGCAATCGCGGATTGCGGATGATGATCTATCGGTATGTCACGACGCTTTATATCCCAGACAGTGGGCGCTGAAGCAGATCTCCGAGAAGTGATTTGTGCTACGCCGATGGGCATATCCACCGATCTTCGTGCACCGCAGAGAACCAGTTCCTCTGCGGCCTCAAGAAACCCCGCCAAGTATGGCCGCAGTATTGACCATCGTTTTTGCGCAACATCAATATCAACATGCCCAAGTGCTGATAGTTCGTTGAGTACCGGCAACGGGCCTCGCCCTCGAAGCGCCTGCCGCTCGGCGTCCCATGTTGTAAGACCAAACGCCATCATTGCGTTCACCAGCTCTGTAAATGTTCCTGATCGGCGTGCTGACAGCCAGTCGAGAAGTTTGTCATATACATCCGCATTCGTTGATGATCCATCTGTTTCGTAATCGTCACCGATTCGAACGATTGCAGATTGAATGGCCAATTGAATCGACCACAGCGATGAGAGGAAGTGGAATGATTCAACCTCGACCGGACCACGCGTCATAGGTTGAATCTCAACCTCTGAGATAAGCGTCCTCGACTGCAACGTCGCACCTGCCACACAATCGATAATGTCTACAACAGCCGTTGGCACGGAATGTCCTGGAGTAGCGCCTGCGCACTCAAGAAAAACGTAGTACTGCCGACCTGGCCTTCGCTCGAACCGAAGCCCCATCAGTGCCGCAGCCGATCTTGGGTTGCGCGACATTGCACGTCGTATCCGCTCCACAGCTGTCTGAGGATTACAACCAACGACCAGTGCGATAGCGAATCCACTCATGACGTCGGCTCCAGTCCCAGTGCCCGCAAACGACCGAGTGCGATGCCGAATGCTTCAAATGGCTGTGTAGAAACTGATACGTTTGCAGACAACCGTACGGGGAAAGTTGCGAAGTCAACAGCCGATGTCGAAGGAACTCGAAGGAAAACCTCAAAGCTGCCGGATTGTGCGCCCACAGGGACCAATGTGGTCCAAGGTAAGTCGCATGAATATCCACATTCAACATGACCGACCACCGCGCCGGTCGCAGAGTCTCGCACCCCGATCACCACAATCTCACTATCAAGGAGGATTACTCGTATCGCTGGTGGTGCAGATACAAGCCACTCCCCTGGCGCGCCGCTGAGCCCACCAACAAGACTTAAGCCGGAACGAAACCGCGGTCTGAGATCGTCGATCAATCCCTGCGCTACTTCTGATAGCGCAACTTCACCATCCCAAGCGCCTGCAAGTGTCATAACGTTTTCGCGGGTCAACCATCCTTTGAGCTCTACAACTGGCGCGGGAGGATCTGAAGCGATGAGTCCGCGCTTCTGAAGGTGTTGAATATGTCCATCAGCCACCTCTGAAGTCATCAACGTAAACAACTCGCCCAAAGCTGGTGCGCGCCACGGTCCAGACATTCCACCAGGCCCACCCTCCGTTAGGATCCACATCGGACGGGGTGAAAATTCTGCGTAAACCTCCACTCCGGATGCAAAGCGAACCGCCCAACGAGCGGGTGTACTCGGATCAAGGACTGGAAACGGGCCTATCCATAATCCATCTATCAAATCCAACGGGCGTACTTCGTTTCCGTCATGAATCGTCGCGACTGGTCGTGCCATTGACTCAAGGCCACCGGGTACTCGCGCAAATCCCTGCCAAAGTTGTTCACCTGTCGCATAGTTGACTTCGCGAGTAAGCAGCACACGCAAGCATCTACTGTGCCTGTCCGCCGTTGATGGCGTCTTTGCATCGCCGTGATCAGATTCGAAAGCCGAACTCGAATCCTCATCAGCGTCGATGAACGCATCAAACCCCGCACGGCCCAGGCTTGTTAGGCGCGAAGGTCGGCGATCTGCCAAAAGTCGGGTGAGATGTGCACGCGTGAAAAATCGATTGGGGCTTGAAACGAACCAACTTGAAAACCGCGATTCATCAACACCCCGCGGCAAACGCCCATCGCGCGTGGCTGTTCGTGCTGCTTCAACCACCGCCGCAGCATCGCCATGACGTAGGAGACATTGAGAGATCGCATAGTTCGTATAGCGATACGCGCCCTGACCAGGGACGGCTGATTCGGCTCGGCCCATGAGCCTGACCCACTCATTCCACTTCAACCAAAGGACGTATTCAGGCGCCTCCGGGTCAATCTCCAGACCAAGCGGCCGGCCCTCACCACCACGCAATCCCAGCAAATCCGAAAAGTGCTGCCAAAACTCTGTTTGGGCGACTCCATCAGCTGCATCACTTCCCATTTCATATGCGGCGTGAACCAACAGACCCAGCAGCACCGCGCTCTTCGGTAACACCCTGCCCGGCCGGTGCGCGTCACTGATCGAGTTACGTAGGCGCCAGACGAGAACGCGCCCGCTTGGGGCGATCCACGCCTTTGCGGCGGCGTAGAAATGTTCAACCGCCAAATCGGCAGGTACTGTCGACGGCCGCCCAACAATTGCTGCGTACTCAACAATGCGCCGAATGGTCGACGGTTGAATGTCTAGGTAACACTGCTCACCCGAACTGGATGATGACAACAGCCAATCGCAGATAGCGCAGCACCACCAATCATGTGCTGCCTCGCTCGGATGTAAGTCCTGACCCGGATTCATTTCGATGCTTGTACTCCCCTTTGGCGATGTCTTACCGCCACTGCGATTTAGAGTACCCGGAGTCGCGACAGTGTGGCCCTGGTAACCGAAGTGATTGGACAACGGCCGCCTGCGACCCCCGCGCTACTAACTACTGCCAGTCATCGCAAACCGTCTACCCTTTTGCGTGGTCTTAAAGCAGGATCTACCGAACAACCCACCAGCTGCCCGCCGCCGGATGACCTACAACAATCCGCGCGATTCGGTCCCGACTACCTCAGCCCCGAATAATGTCTAACCCGCCTTGCCATAAATATTCTTCGAGTGAAACTCGACGAACTGACGCATCGGCTGCATTTCTTCAACTCTAGGGGTTAGGAGCGGCATTCCGTCTTTCAAATTAATTATCGTTCCACGTTCAGGATTCGACAAAACCGACTCAGCAAGTTTGGGGTGTCGTTTCACACGGACCTGGCCACGGCTAATACACAATGTGAACAAGCCAGCGTCGAACAATCGATGCAAAGTCGGCGTCAAGACAAGTGCGTTTCCCAGTGCGTCAGGTCCCTTCTCGGACACCGGACGAATGTGCGCCACCTCAAGAGCACTCGCTAACCTTGAGGCAGGGAGTTTTGCTGTCGACAATCCAGTGACCGCGCATCGATAGCCGTAGGCCGTCAACACAGTGTCGCGAAATGTTGCGTTTCGCGCGTAAGCCGCCACTTGTAACTTCCGTCGCTCGGCAAGCGGAAGGTCTGCATCAACACTGTAAACCCTTGTTCGCACATCCGAAGATGAACCGAGGGCTAAAATTTCCATCGCATTTGTTGCTGGCATATCGCGAACTGCCATCCCCCGCAGCATTGCACCGCGCCCCTTCGCGGGCACGTCGCGCAGTCGATGCTCGACCGGTGTGTCGTTGACGACTAGAGGCACCACCTGATCGAAAGAACGGATCCCCCCGTCAAAGCTGACGCGCCACTTGCCGTTCTGATGTCGCTTTGGTGTGTCTGAGATTTCCGTCCAGCCAACAAACGCTTTGCGGCCGCCCTCGCGTCTGGGTTCATAAATTAAAGCACAGATAGGCTGCGATCGACTCACCCCATAGAAACACTTTTGATACTTGGTGGGGAACTCATAGCCGGAATCGGTGTCGGCGTATCCCGATTCTTCTCTACTTTCCAGGACAATGAATCGCATCTCTCACGGACTATACCTTGCGAGCGGACATCCAACCGAAGCACAGCCACCCATCAATTCTGCCAAACCCCCCACCCCCGTTTCCGCATCCGCACCGCAAGCCTCACCTCCGCCGCCTGCGCTTCCACGCTGTTCTTGAACGCCACCTTGTACTTCGGTACCAAGTCCAGCCGCAATCGCTCGCCGAACTTCTTCACGTACTTGCAGCTCTTGTATCCAGTCAGGTGCTGAATAAATCGCACCTCCGGGTCGATACCAGTCGACCCTACATAGATGCACAGCTTCCCCTCTTTCATCTCGGGGTTCTTTGCAACAAACTTCTTGTCCTTTAGCACCGCCGGGTTCAGCTCTATTACATAGACGCACGGTTTCGCTGCTGCCATGTGCTGGATTATGCCAAGGCATAGCAATGACCGCTCGCGATGGATTTGGATCAAACGCCTCCGAAGCCCAAGAGCCATTCGAATCAGATAACCGTTGATCCGACTTCCGATTAGGCACGGGTAGCGCGAGCGCTGGCCTCACCTATAAATTGCAGCAGTTTCACTTTGGATCGCGGCAATGCGCTTCCTGTTCGTCCTTCAGCTGCCCACATGCTTGTTAGGTCTTGTTGCAGCTGCACGATTTCTAACTGTTGAGGGGTTGGATCCGGCTTCGGGACTGGCGGTCGGCCCCCCCTTCCACGCGAGCGATCGTTTGAGGTCCGTTGTGGGTGAACATCTGCAACCTTCGAATGCCTAGTTCGGAGTCCAATGGCCCGTTGAGATTTCATTGCCAACTTCGCCGATGACTCGGTTCGTTCGAATGAGTGATGAATCCAAGAGGCCTGGCTCTTAGAGTAGACCTCCACACGCCATCGAGCCCAACGAGGCATACCCGGGACCAAGTTAGCCATACCATCATCGTGGGGACTCTCTCCCTGGCTGATACGACGTTCCCGAGCCGCCATCTCTGACGGCCGAAGAATCGTGGGACCCGTACTGCCTGAATTGCGTGCCTTCTTTGGACTTCCACTCGAATCACGGACACCCCCTCCACCACCCGCGCATTCCCCCGCGCATCCTTCACTGCAATCCGCACATAGCCCGCGCCCGCGCCACCGCCCAAGCTCTGGCCCATCGCCGATGCGTCGCGAATAAACACCCCACGCTCGCGACACCGCGCGACCAACGTCGCCGCATCCACGGACGCTGCTCCCCCTGCCGGCAGCTCACACAACACGAAATTCCCCACCCCAGGGAACGTCTTCAAGCCCACGCCACGCAATCCCGCTTCAAGCTCGGCTCGCAACTGGTGCGTTTCAACATAGCGCGCGGCGTAATATTCGGGATCAGCTAATGCCTCCACTGCCGCAACTTGTGACGGCAAACTCACAACCCAAGGCGGCGTGAACGCACGCAATGCCTCTAACTGATGCGCACCGGCACACAAGTAGCCAACACGCGCGCCACTCAATGCATAGACCTTCGACATTGATTTGCACACAATCACATTCTCAGACTGAGCTGCAAATTTCTCAATTGACTGCGCTACGCCCGCATACTCCACGTAGGTCTCGTCCACCCATACGCGAGTGCGTTCGGAAACGCTATTCAGTAACGCCTGCAGACGCTCGCGCTGAATGAAACAACCAGTCGGGCTGTTGGGGTTTACCAGTACAACAAGGTCATAGCCGCGCTCAAGTGCACATGACAACTTCTCAAGGTCAACCGCAAATCCGTCCGCTGGGTGCAACGGAAACCGGTCAACCGTGCAGCCAATGACTTGCTCCAACACATGCGCGTATTCGCCGTATGTTGGATCCAATATTAGTGCGCGCGATTCCCGCGTCAACCAGTGCCGGAACGCTCGGAAGATCAAGTCTGAAGAGCCCGCTCCCGGCAGAATGTTGCACGGTAACACTCCGCGAGCCGTAGCAATTGCCTCAATAAGTCCATCACACGATGTCGGCGGGGAAGTCTGTAACAACCACGGCAGATGCGCTTGCAACTTCGCAATCACCCGCGGAGATGGCGGAAACCACGCATCAAGTACATCAGCATTCACAATCTCTTCGCGCCGCTCCAAAGTGTCAAACTTGGTTCCAATGGCATCAAAGAACGCACCGCCGTGGAAGCATCCAGCCGGTCTTTGAAACGGAAAGCTCAACTTCCAACTGACCTTTGCTTCAAGCCCAGCAATCATCTTTGCAAATTGCAATGACCGCGTACGCATCACATCCATGCTGGCGTGCAGTGCTTGATATGTCACCGCGCCACTCCGGATTTCAATGCCAACCGACTCCAACCCCGCCCGCAGGTACATGTCAAGAATCTCCTGACGCCCGATCGCCATGATTCGCGTTCCGCCATGCGAGTCAACCCACCGCAGCGCCGCGTGCATCAGAAGCGTTGCCACCTCCGTGTTGCGCGCCGACTTGGTGACAGTCAGAAGCCGAAGCTCATACAAACCATCATCAAATGCAAACGGAAGAAGTTCGCGCGCCACATACCTGTCCATTGAATACGAAGGCGCAGTGGGCGGAGTAATACTGATAAATCCAACCACCACTCCGTTGATCTTTGCGACAACGTAATGATTGTGATCATCAAGCGCGTCCCGCAATCGTCCTGCGTCGTTTACTGGGTGCTGCCCAAGTTCGCGCGCGTACACGTCATTTCGAATGCAGTAGATATCTTCGCGATCAAGCGCAGTAGCAGACGACAACTCCAGACGCGTCTGATTCATGCCAACACCCAGCCGGGCGCGAGCACTGGATTGGATCATGATGCGGTTCATTAGGCACTCGTACACTACCGCTCTTTCCATCGCGACTATCGCCAGCTCTACCCATGCTCATCCCCCACCCCTACCTCCGCCTCTACGTCGACAACACCGGTCGTTCGCACTTTGAAGCCTGCAAGCTTCCACTCGGCACGCGCAGCTTCGCGCCGCCGACCACGCCGCTTGAAGCG
>Ga0247831_1007212_pt1 | contig 12577 bp, 6 predicted proteins | sample LaCruzMarch2015__9_FD_192406 | JGI IMG/M metagenome (GOLD analysis project Ga0247831, IMG submission 192406) | Freshwater microbial communities from meromictic Lake La Cruz, Castile-La Mancha, Spain - LaCruzMarch2015_1m | ecosystem: Environmental > Aquatic > Freshwater > Lake | place: Spain...
TGCTGCTGCCGCGCGACCTCGGCAAGGCGAAAGCCTCGAAGTCGATGCGGGAATTGTTCGCCAAGTCGAGCGGCGTCAATCTGCTCGCCGCGGCCCGTATCTTCCTGTTCGGCGCGCGTGACGTGTGGTTCGTTGTCGGCCTGCCGGTGTTCCTCTACTCGAACGGCTGGACGTTCGTGCAGGCGGGCGGCTTCCTCGCCGCGTGGACGATCGCCTATGGAGGCATTCAAGCCATTGCGCCTCGGTTCGTCCGCCGCAGCGCCGACGGCCTGACCACTGAGGTACCGGCCGCGCGGCTATGGTCGCTGGCGCTGGTCACTATCCCGTTAGGAATTGCGCTGCTGCTGACGGTGCCCGGCTTGCCGCGCCCCGATCTCGTCGTGGTTGTCGGGTTGACCCTGTTCGGCTTCCCGTTCGCGGTGAATTCGTCGCTGCACTCGTATCTGATCCTCGCCTACGCCGGCTCGAAAAAGGCCGCCGAGGACGTCGGCTTCTATTATGCAGCGAACGCCACCGGACGCCTGTTCGGCACGCTGCTGTCTGGGGTGCTCTACCAGGTGGCCGGCATAACGGGATGCCTGCTCGGCTCGGCCGCCGTACTCGCCGCTTGCTGGGCGATCACACTGTTCCTGCCGAGCCGGGCGGTGACCGCGACCGACGCGCCAGCCAGCGAACCGGGCAAGGCCTGATCCCGGTCGCTTGCGTCGTGCTCGGCTACACCACCTTCACATCGACCCCGACATCGACCGTGTGCGCGCCGCCACCGAGCAGGATGCCCGAAATCGGGCTGACATCCGAGTAATCGCGTGCCCAGCCGACCGTCGCGTAATCGTCGCCGGCGAGGCGACCATTGGTCGGATCGAAGTCGACCCAGCCGAGCGCTTGTCCGCACCACACCGAGACCCACGCGTGAGAGGCGTCGGCGCCCTGCAACTTGGCCTTTCCGGGCGGGGGCAGGGTCAGGATGTAGCCGCTGACATAGCGTGCCGGCAGGCGGAGCGCGCGCAGCCCGGCAATCATCAAGTGGGCGAAGTCCTGGCAGACGCCACGCCGCGTCTTGAGCACGGTTTCGAGCGGGGTCGAGATATCGGTTGCTGTGGCGTCGAAGCGGAACTCGGTCCGGATGCGTCGCGTCAGGTCGAAGGCTGCATCGCGCAATGGACGACCGGTGGGAAAGCTCGGCGTGATGTATTCGACGAGCCCGGCCGGTGCCCGCGTCAGCGGGCTCATGCAGCGATACTGGCGAACCTCGACCGCCTCGCGCGGCTCAATTGCCCCGATCGCCTGATCGATGTCGTCCCAGCGCGGACCCGACGATCCGTCCCGATCGGACGGCGGGGGCGGGGCAACCTCGACCGTGGAGCTGGCGCGGATCACCAGTTCGTCGTGCGGGCGTTCGATCTCGATCACGGTCAGCGCGTTGCCGAACACGTCCGTGGCGTCGCGCCGGAAGGTCGGCGCCGGCTCGATGATCAGGCTCGAGCGCAGCACTCGCTGGTATCGCGTTGCGCGCGGCAACATGTGCACGCGATGCTGCGATAGCGCGACCGGCTGCTCGTAGAGATAGGCGGTGCGATGCGTCACATCGAGCTTCATGGCTGCGGCTCCGCGCGGGTCTGCAGGCGGTGCGGCGCGGCGGCCGTCAGGTTGAAGTAGTGCTGCGAAACGGCGTCAGACAGGCCGGGCAGCAGATCGATCTGCTCGTCGAGCAGGGCTGCGAGGCGCTTGCGGCTGGCGTCGCGGCAGATCTCCTCGATATCGCAGAGGCGGATCGTAGTCAGCAGCTTCAGGATCAGCCGGCGATCGAGCTGGCGTGATTGGCTGCTGTCACTATGCGGCAGGCTGTCGAGGGCCGCATCGATCTCGGCGAGCTGATAAGCGAGGCTGCGCGGGTTCGTCTCGTCGAGCATCAGGAGATCGAGCGCCAGCGGCAGCATCGGTTCCAGTCGATACCGCGAGCGGTAGGTGATGAAACTGTCGCCGAGTTCGAGCAACAGCAAGAGGCTCGTGCGTTCGTCCTCCCCGGCGGGCTCGGGCTGGGCGAACAGTTCCTTCGTCACCTCGGCGAGATTATAGGCGCGCTCCAGCCGGCGACCGAGATTGAGAAACGACCAGCCGAAGTTGCGCGTCATGTTCTCGTGCATCAGGCCGTTGAATGCCGCGATGGCGCCGAGCCCTTCGTCGAGCAGGTCGAGCATGGAAATCGGCAGCGCTTGCGACAGAGCCTCGTTCCAGGCGCCCTTCGGAGCGAGGCGGGAGAGCTGCTGCCAGGCTTCCTGTGAAAGGCGATCGCGCACCAGATAGGCAGCGCGATAAAGCCCGCTGTTGGTCTTGATGAGCGATCGGCCGGCCTTGCCGTTGACGAGGTCCTGCGCTGCCTTTTCGATATCGACCCGGCCACGCGCCATCTCGGCCGGGTGGTCGTCGCCGAGCAGCAGCGCCATGCAGCGGGCGGTGGCGCGCTGGCCGCCGACGATGCCGCTGTCCTCTTCGATTCGCCGCAGCGTGCCGCGCAGGATGCGCATCGTCCAGTCGGCACGCTCGGCATAGCGGCCGAGCCAGTAGAGGTTCTCGGCGACCCGGCTCTGCGTGACACGTTGCGAACGCTCGACGCGGGCGCGCTCGATGGTTGGACGCCACAGGCTGACGCTCGGTTGCGCCGCTTTGTCGGACAGCACCCAGACGTCATGCGTCTCGCCGCCGTCGGTGGTGAGTGAAACAGCGCTGCGCGCGTTGACGGTCATGGCGAGGCCGGCCGGCATCAGCGCCCAGTCGTCACCGGTGCGGGCCGCGAACAGACGAATGGCGATCGGACGCGGCACCAGCATGCCGGCTTCGTAGGCCGGCATGGTCGAGAACGTCTGGCGCTGCTCGGCGACGAAGCGAGCGCCATGCACGGTCATGTCGCCCATAAGCTTGTCGAGTTGGTCGCCGGTGAGGTCGCGCAGTTCGATACCCGAGGCAGCCATGCCGGGTCGGCCGGTGCCTTCCTGGGCCGCGCGCAGCGTGTAGCCGGTCGGATCGCGCAGTACCGTCTGGCGTCCTGCCGTGTCGCCGAGCCAGATGCGCGGGGAATCTCGCAGCATCAGGTCGTCGCCGTGCAGCGCCTGTGCGACGGCGTCGAGGCGGGCCGTCAGCGCGCGGTTCTGCACGGCAGCAGCACCGATCGGATTGATGACGAGATCGGGGCGGACACGGCAGGCGCCGAGCAGGCCGGCAGGGCCGAGGAACGCCGAGCCACCGAGTTCCAGAGGATCGGAGGAGTTGGCGTCCGTACAGCGGATCAGGAGGTCGATCTCCTTGAGCCCTTCGAGCGTCTTGAGCGCGACCTGACCGTCTCGCACGCGCAGATCGTTGCCCTCGACCAGCAGCAGGTTGAGATAGCGCGCGATGTAGGCGTGCGAGAAATAGTCGGGGTGCTGCGGCCCTGGTGTCAGTAGCGCGGTGCGCGCATCGGCCCGGCCGGCAATCGCAGCAAGGCCGTTTTGCAAATGGCGGAAGTACGGTGACAGGCGTCGCGCGTTGACCTCGTTGAACAGGTCGCCGGCGATGTGGGTGTGCGTGACGCGGTTGGCCAGGGCGAAACCGAGGCCGGCGAGCGTTTCGGTGTGATTGTCGATGACGCGCCAGCGTCCGTCGTGGCCGCGTGCGAGATCGGCGGCATAAAATCTCAAACCGCCCGAGCGCGGGATGACGTCGCGTGCGGTTGGGATATAGGCGTCGTCGGAGAATACGATCTCGGGCGTGATCAGGTCGTCGGTCAGCAGGCGGCCTTCGCCGTGGATATCGCCCAGCACATGAGCGAGCAGGCGTGCGCGCTGGATCATCGCCGTTTCGAGCCAGTGCCATTCCGCCGTCGAGACGACGAGCGGCATCAGGTTCAGCTTCCACGGCTCGACGTGGCCACGCGGGTCGGCGAAAATGTCGTAGGTGAGGCCAGTATCGCGGAGGTGGCGGGCGAGCTTGCGGGCACGCAGGCCGAGTTCACCGCGCTCTAGTCGGGCGAGGCCCGCGACGAACTGTTCGCAATGCGGTCGCACGGCGCCGGAGGCATCGAGCAACTCGTCGTAGCCATGCCCGAGATGGGCGCGGTATGCGCGCGTCAGCTCCATGTCACCTGGGGGAGAGTGACCCGTGGGCGAACGAGCGGCCGACAGTGTCATGCGACAGGCTCCACCGAATCGAAAAGGTGAACCGAATTTGGCCCGTACCGGAGCCCGAAGCATAGGCCATTTGCACGGTCAAAGCTCCAACTCCGCGATAGTGCCGCAGAAGACCACAGGCCGGCGCCTCACGAAGGCGCCTAAGCGGGCCGGCGTCTCAGATCGAGCGTCATGGGATAATCGGGGTTCGGTTCGGGCCGCGGCGGCGGCATGGGCCCCGGCGTATGGCCCGCCGCTTCGAAGCGCGCCAACCGTCGACCTTCGGCCTCGTAGGCATTGACCGGGAACACCTCGAAGTTGCGCCCGCCGGGATGGGCGACGTGATAGCGACAGCCGGCCACTGCGCGACCGGACCAGGTGTCCAACACGTCAAAGGTGAGGGGGACGTGCGTCGGGATGGTCGGATGCAGCGCCGAGGGCGGTCCCCACGCCCGGTAGCGGACCCCGGCGATGGCCTCGCCGCGCGTTCGGGTCGGCGTCAGCGGCACCCGGCGGCCGTTGCAGGTGATGACGAAGCGCTCGTCGCTCATGCCGCGCGCCTTCACCTGAACCCGCTCCAGCGAACTGTCGACGTAGCGCGCCGTGCCGCCGACCACACCTTCTTCGCCGAGCACATGCCACGGTTCCAGCGCCTGACGCAGTTCCAGCTCGATCGCGCCGGCTTCGACCCGCCCGAAGCGCGGGAAGCGGAACTCGAAGTGTGGCGCAAACCACGATAGTTCGATCGGCAAACCGTTCTGGCGCAGATCGGCGATGACGTCGGCGAAATCGGCCCACACGCAGTCGGGCAGCATGAAGCGGTCGTGCAGGGCGGTGCCCCAGCGCACCAGCTTCTGGCGATAGGGCTGCTCCCAGAACCGCACGATGAGGGCGCGGATCAGCAACTGCTGGGCGAGGCTCATGCGGGCGTGCGGGGGCATCTCGAAGGAGCGGAACTCGACCAGGCCGAGCCGCCCGGTCGCGCTGTCGGGTGAATACAACTTGTCGATGCAGATCTCGGCGCGATGCGTGTTGCCGGTGACGTCGATCAGCAGGTTGCGCAGGATGCGGTCGACCATCCACGGCGGCACCTGGCCGATGCGTTCGATCTCGCCGAGCGCGAGTTCGAGTTCGTAGAGCGATTCGTGACGCGCCTCGTCGACACGGGGCGCCTGGCTGGTCGGGCCGATGAACAGCCCCGAGAACAGGAACGACAGCGACGGGTGGTTCTGCCAGTAGGCGATGATCGAGGCGAGCAGGTCCGGCCGGCGCAGGAACGGACTGTCGGCGGGCGTCGCGCCGCCGAGCACGATGTGGTTGCCGCCGCCGGTGCCGGTGTGGCGGCCGTCGAGCATGAATTTCTCGGCGCCGAGGCGGGCGAGATGGGCTTCCTCGTAGAGCGCGGTGGTGACCGCGACCGTCTCGTCCCAGGTTCGCGTCGGATGAATGTTGACCTCGATCACGCCCGGGTCCGGCGTCACCTTGATGACCCGGATGCGGGGATCTTCGGGCGGCGTGTAGCCTTCGAGGTGGACCGGCAACTTGGTGACCGCTGCGGCGTCCTCGATGGCGGCGACGAGGGCTGCGAAGTCCTCGGCATCGGCGACCGGCGGCAGAAACACGCAGAGCTGGCCGTTGCGGGGCTCGACGACCAGAGCGGTGCGCACAGAGCCGCCGATCTCGGCACGCTCGGGGCTGGCCGCGGCTGGCGCCTCCAGCGTGACGGCGCGTCGCCGCTGCATCAGGTAGTGGCGTTCTGGCAGCGGGCTGGTCGGCGCGAACGGATCGCGCGGCAGCACATGGGGATAATCGGTCGCCGGCAACGCTGCGAGCGAGCCGAGCGGCAGGCGGTATCCGACCGGGGAGTCACCCGGCATCAGGAACAGCTTGTCGCGACGCAGCGCCCACCGCTCGGTGACCCAGCGACGCCCGCGATCGGCCGAATGCCACACCTGGATCGGCAACACATAACCGCTCGGACGCTCGAGGCCGCGATCGAAGGCATCGATGAGACGCTTGCGTTCGGACGGGTCGTCGAGGCGATTGTCCGCGATGGTGACATTGAGCGGCAACTTCTGCTCGACGAGCATGAAGTATCCGGCATCCTCGAAGGCAGGCATCGCGTTGCCGCCGTCGACGCCCAGCCGGTCGCAGAGCGTCTGCATGAAGCGGCTCGCGTCTTCGGTCGTCGCCGGCTTCGCCGGCGCGGCACCGGCGATCAACGCGTGATTTTCCCACAGCGGCTGGCCATCGGCGCGCCAGTACAACGCGAACGCCCAACGTGGCAGCTGCTCGCCCGGGTACCACTTGCCCTGTCCGTAGTGCAGCATGCCGCCCTTGGCGAAGCGGTCTTCGAGGCGGCGGACCAGGTCGTCGGCGTAACGGCGCTTGTTTGCTCCGACCGCTGCGGTGTTCCACTCCGCACCTTCCATGTCGTCGACGGCGACGAATGTCGGCTCGCCGCCCATGGTGAGACGCACGTCGCCGGCCTCCAGCCGCCGGTCGATTTCGTGGCCGAGGGTCTCGATCTGACGCCAGGTGTCGTCGGTGTAGGGTTTCGTCACGCGCGCCGTTTCGCGGATGCGGGTGACCTTCATGGCGAATTCGAAGGCGACTTCGGCGCGCTCGTGGGCGCCGCTGATCGGAGCCGCACTCGACGGCGCGGGCGTGGCAGCGAGCGGGATGTGGCCTTCGCCAACCAGCAGTCCCGACGTCGGGTCGAGCCCGATCCAGCCGGCGCCCGGCACATAAACCTCGGTCCAGGCGTGCAGGTCGGTGAAGTCGGTCTCGGCGCCGACCGGCCCGTCGAGCGCCTTCACGTCGGGTGTCAGCTGGATCAGGTAGCCGGACACGAAGCGGGCGGCGAGGCCTAAGTGACGGAGGATCTGGACCAGCAGCCAGCCGCTGTCGCGACATGAGCCCGAGCGCGATTGAAGCGTCTCCTCGGGCGTCTGCACGCCCGGCTCCATGCGGATCAGATAGCCGATGTCACCCTGCAGACGGCGGTTGAGATCGCACAGGAAATCAATCGTCGATTGATCTTTCGTGCGACGGATACTCGCGACGTAAGCGGTCAGCAGCGGCGTGGCCGGCAGGGTCTTGAGGTAGGGCCCGAGTTCGTCGAGCAGCGCCGGGTCATAGGTGAAGTCGGCGTCCTTGGCGCTGTCCTCGACGAAGAAATCGAACGGATTGATGACCGCCATGTCAGCGACGAGGTCGACCGTCACCGAGAACAGTTCGGTCGGCTCTGGCAACACCAGTCGGCCCTGGAAATTACCAAACGGGTCCTGCTGCCAGTTCAGGAAGTGCGATTTCGGCTCGATCGACAGCGAGTAGGACAGGATCGGCGTTCTGCAATGCGGCGCGGGGCGGAGACGGACGACCTGCGGCCCCATCCGCACGAGGCGGTCGTAGCGATAGACAGTGCGATGCGTCAGCGCGACATGAAGTGCCATTATGTGTGCCGTTACCCGGTTTCGATCTGTGCGTTGGAACGAGCGTAGTGCTCAGAGTATGAAACCGGCAACGGTCGATTGCGTTTTCACACATCTCGGCTCGGCGATATGCAGCATCGCTCGGCACGCTGCCTATTGCGTGGCGGCCTGCTGCACAATATTCAGGCGATGGTGGCCCGTTGCGTAGTAGTCCGCAGCATGTCGTGTGCGGATGATCACGACTTTGAAGCGCCGTTTCAGGCGGGAAATCTCGAGGCACGCATGCAGACGTTTCAATGCGCCAAATGCGGTAACGGCGTCTACTTCGAGAACAGTCGCTGCCTCGCTTGCGATTCGCCGCTCGGCTTCGATCCAGCCCAGATGACACTGGAGACTCTGGAGCGTGCCGAAGACGGGACATTTCGACGCCTGTCGGACGCGAACGGTCCAGCCGTCTATTGCGATAACGTCCACCATAGCGTCTGCAACTGGCTGACTGACGGCAACGACAGAAATGGATTGTGCGTCGCCTGTGATCTCAATCGCACGATCCCGAACCTCGGCGAGGCGGGCAACGTTGCGGCTTGGGCGACGCTCGAGCGTGCCAAGAAGCGGCTGGTCTACTCGCTCATGCGGTTTGGCCTGCCCCTCCAGGGCACCGCAGCCGTCCAGCGGCCGTTGATGTTCGATTTCCCCCGTGACGCCACCACCGGCCATCTCGACGGCGTCATCACCATCGATGTCAACGAGACCGATCCGGTCGAGCGCGAGCGCCAGCGCACCCAGCTCGAAGAGGGCTATCGTTCCGTCCTCGGCCACATGCGCCACGAGGTCGGGCACTATTATTGGATGCTGTTGGTCGATCAGTCTCCCCACATCGACGGATTCCGGGCTCTGTTCGGTGACGAGCGCGCCGACTATGGCGCGGCGCTCGGTAAGCACTACGCGTCAGGGCCACCGCCCGATTGGCAAGCCGACCACGTTTCCTCGTACGCGAGCGCACATCCGTGGGAGGACTGGTCGGAGACCTGGGCGCATTACCTGCACATGGTCGATGCGCTCGAGACGGCGGAGGCCGTCGGTATGGAGCCGCGCGCGGCTCGCTTCGCACCGGGCTCGGTGTGGAACTTCGCGCGCCAGGATGTTTATCGCGCGGTCTCTTTCGACGATCTGGTCGACCGCTGGTTGCCTTTGACAGTAGCGCTCAACAGCATCAACCGCAGCATGGGCCACGCCGATTTCTATCCCTTCGTGATCTCCAAGGTGGCGCGCAGCAAGCTCGCCTTCGTCCACAGCGTCGTACGTGGAGCAGGCGGCGGCACCCCCTGAGGTCACCAACTTATCGGGCGAGACGTCCGATCGGTGGTCCGACCAGTGGCGGGGGGCGTTGCATCGCGCTATGAAAGGCGCCCTGGCCGGCTTCGACCGAAAGCCGGGCAACGAGCGTCACGGTTCTCACGGGGAACGCCACCGTCCATGCTTTCGACCACACGCGACTTCAAGTCCAACGCCCGCACCGCACTCGGCGACGCCCAGTTGCAGCGCGCCCTCTCAGGCCTGCCGGGCGGCCTCGTCGCCCAACGGACGGCGGCCCGCGCGAGGCTTCCCGAGTTCGAAGATCTGCGCGAGGTCGGCAAGCAGATCCGCGATCACGCACTCGATCACCTCGACGTCTATCTGGAGACCTGGGAGGCGAAGGCCAAGGCGGCCGGCGCTCACGTGCACTGGGCGTCGACTGCCAAGGATGCCCGCGACATCATCCTGAAGATCTGCCGCGACGCCGATGCCAAGCTGGTCACCAAAGGCAAGTCGATGGTCTCGGAAGAGATCGCCCTCAACGCGTGCCTGGAGGAGGCCGGCGTCACCGTCGCCGAGACCGACCTCGGCGAATACATCATCCAGATCCGTGGCGAGCACCCGAGCCACATCATCGCCCCCTCGATCCACGTCACCAAGGAGGAGGTCGAGAAGGATTTCCGGCGCGTCCACACGCACTTGGCCAAGGACCGCGTGCTCGAGGAGCCGGCGACGCTGGTCGACGAGGCGCGTCAGGTGCTGCGCGAGAAATACGCCAGGGCCGACGTCGGCATCACCGGCGCCAACTTCCTGATCGCGGAGACCGGGTCCTCGATCATCGTCACCAACGAGGGCAACGGCGATCTCACGCAGAGCCTCGCCCGCGTGCACGTCGTTATCACCTCGATAGATCGCGTGATCCCGACGATGGAGGACGTGTCCTCGATCCTGCGCCTGCTGGCCCGCTCGGCGACCGGTCAGGAGTTCTCGACCTACACCACCTTCTCCACCGGCCCGCGCCGCGCCGAGGACCCGGACGGTCCGGAGGCCTATCACGTCGTCCTGCTCGACAACGGCCGCTCCGAAATCCTCGGCTCCGAACTTCGCGAAGTGCTCCGCTGCATCCGCTGCGGCGCTTGTATGAACCATTGTCCCGTCTACAACGCGATCGGTGGACATGCTTACGGCTGGGTCTATCCCGGCCCCATCGGCGCCGTGCTGACGCCCTCGCTGATCGGCGTGAAAGAGGCCGGTCACCTGCCCAACGCATCGACCTTCTGCGGGCGCTGCGAGCAGGTCTGCCCGATGAAGATCCCGCTCCCCAAGCTCATGCGCCAGCATCGCGAGGCCGAGTTCCGCCAAGGCGAAGGTCTCGGCTTCGCCGCTCGCCAGGGGCTTGCCGTTTGGGGCTTTGTTGCGCGCCGGCCGCGGCTCTACCACCTCGCCAATCGGCTCGCGGTCCGCGCGCTCGCCATTTGGTCGGGCGGGGCTGGCGCAATCCGCCGGTTGCCGCTGGCCGGCGGCTGGACCAAGCACCGGGACTTCCCGGCCCCGCAAGGGCACACGTTCCAGCAGTTGTGGGCCGAAGCCAAAAAGGGGGTGCCGCGATGAGCCCGCGCGATCAGATTCTCGGCGCCGTCCGCAAGAGCCTCGGCGTCGACAGGGCTGACGCCCGCACCACGGCGGCCCGCAAGGCCGTCGCTTCAGCGCGGCTCGCAGCCCACCAGCGCCACCCGCTGCCCGGTCGAGTCGCCGGCAAATCGGCCGACGATCTGGTCGGCGTCTTGCGGGCACAACTTACAGCGTCCGCCGTCACGATCGTCGACGTGGCGCGGCTCGCTGACGTGCCGGCCGCCGTCTCAGGCTACCTGCGCGCCCAGAATCTGCCGCAGCGGGTGCGTTTCGGAGCCGACGAAACGCTCGCCGGGCTGCCGTGGGCCTCGGCCGCCACGCTCGAAGTCACGCGCGGTCGGGCGGCGTTGAGCGACGAGGTTGGCGTCAGCATGCCCGTTGCAGGCGTCGCCGAGACCGGCACGCTGGTGCTGGCGTCCGGCCCCGAAAACCCGGTCACGCTGAACTTCGTGCCCGAGACGCACGTCGTCGTGCTGGAGGCGAGCCGCATCGTCGCCGGCTACGAGGATGCGTTCGCGCTCGTGCGGGAGCGCTTCGGCGAAGGCGTCATGCCGCGCACGGTCAATATGATCTCGGGGCCCTCTCGCACCGGCGATATCGGCGGACGCATCGTTATGGGCGCGCACGGTCCGCGCCGCATGTGCGTGGTGCTCGTTGGCGCGCCCTGAGGCCGGACAGCGCCAACGACCGTTGGCAAGGCGCGATCAAGCGTTACCGTTGGCGGCCGGCGAGACAGCCACGCAGGCAGTCCTGCAATGCAGCGTCGCACCGCGAACTGCCCTTCGTATCGATGCGGCACTGGTTGTGCCGGAAGCGGCAGTCGGAGGCACAAGTGTTGGCGCCCGCCGGGCAAGTCATGAAGACGGCCGAAAGCCAGCCGACGGCGAGCAGAGCTATACCGCCCGCCACAACTGTCAGCACTGTCCTCCTCGACCGGACCACTGGGGTCTCCCGCTCGTCAGATGGCCGACCGTCCGATGCGTCGCGGGGCGGGTTGACCGCCCCATCGACGCGGACTGGTCACCGCTTCGATCGACAACCGGACTAGCGGTCCCGCGATGAACAGCGGCTGAACCCGGACAATTTGGCGCAGCGGTCGCCTCGCGCCATGCTCAGAATGCGAAGTCTTCGTACACTTTCGCGATGTCCCCGCCCCAGTTGCCGTCGAACTCGGTGAGCAATGTATCGGCGGGCGTTCGCCCGGTCCTTGCAATCTCTTCGGCGAAGGCGATGAACTGCGTCTCGTCGGCACCTTGGCCGTTCCGTTTCGCCCGGCTCTGAAGTCCGGCGCGGCAGATAGCCATTACGTCGCGGGCCACGTCGGCGAGCGTGCCACGACGAAACGGTGTGGCAAGGGCTGTCCGCGGGACCGCATCGCGCAGCCCCTGACGCTCCGCCTCGCTCCAGTCCTTGACGAGATCCCATGCCGCATCGAGCGCCGTCTGGTCGTAGAGCAGTCCGACCCAGAACGCGGGCAGCCCGACGATGCGCTCGAATGGCCCGCTGTCGGCACCACGCATTTCGAGAAAGCGCTTGAGCCGTACCTCGGGAAACAGCGTCGTCAGGTGGTCGGCCCAGTCGTCGATGGTCGCCCGCTCACCCGGCAGTTGCGCCAGCCGGCCCTCGAGGAAATCGCGGAACGACGATCCTGCTGCGTCGATATAGCGGCCGTCGCGATAGACGAAGTACATCGGCACGTCGAGCGCGTAGTCGACGTAGCGCTGGTAGCCCATGCCCGGCTCGAAAGCGAACGGCAGCATTCCGGTCCGCCGCCGGTCGGTATCGCGCCACACTTCGCTGCGCTGCGACTTGAAGCCGGTCGCTTGGCCTTCGCGGAACGGTGAGGCGGCGAACAACGCCGTCGCCAGCGGCTGCAGCGCGAGCGATACGCGCAACTTCTGCACCATGTCGGCTTCGGAGGCGAAGTCGAGGTTCACCTGGATGGTACAGGTCCGGTACATCATGTCGAGGCCGTTGGCGCCGACCGTCGGCATGTAGCGGCGCATGACGGCGTAGCGTGCCTTGGGCATGGTCGGCATCTCGTCGAGCCGCCACGTCGGCGAGAAGCCGACA
>Ga0247831_1007215_pt1 | contig 12572 bp, 12 predicted proteins | sample LaCruzMarch2015__9_FD_192406 | JGI IMG/M metagenome (GOLD analysis project Ga0247831, IMG submission 192406) | Freshwater microbial communities from meromictic Lake La Cruz, Castile-La Mancha, Spain - LaCruzMarch2015_1m | ecosystem: Environmental > Aquatic > Freshwater > Lake | place: Spain...
ATTCTTCCACGGCCACGGCGCCAAGATCGACCGCGATGTGTGGCAGCGCCAGCAGTTGCCGCAACAGCTCGACGGGTCTGGCATGAACGCCGTTCTGGTCGCCCCGCAATTTGCCGTCGATGCCCGCGATTCCAGCATCGGGCGGTTCTGGCAGGCCGGCGCCATGAAGCGCTACCTCGACGAAGCCGCCCGCCATCTCGCCCGCCTGTACGGCGACCCCGCCGCCGCCGCGCAATTCGCCGAGCTGCCCGTTCTCGTGGTCGGCTACTCGGGCGGCTTCGTGCCGGCAGCCTTCGCGCTCGGCCAGCCAGGTGTTTCCGAGCGGGTCGCGGGCGTCGTGCTGCTCGACGGCGTCTATGGCCACGTCGGCACGTTCGCCGAATGGATCCGTCAGTCGCCGCAGAGCTTCCTGGTGTCGGGCTACAGCCGCTTCACACAGAAGGGCAACGACCAGTTGAAGGCCGAGGCCGAGCGGCTGGGCGTCGCGGCCATGGCCGAGATGCCGCCCCGGCTCGGTCGCGGCGAAGTCGCGCTGATCCGCGCCGACACTCGCCATCACGACTACGTCACGGAAGCCTGGGCACCCAACCCGATTGCCGACGTTCTCCGCCGCATCGAGGGACTGAGTCCACGCGGCACGCCAGCCCGCGTCGCAGCCACGCGGCGCTGAGGCTGCGGAGTCCACCGGTTGCGTGCTGTTCGAGCGCGCTCTATCTATCCGCTTCGAGCTGACAAGACTTCGAGCACCACGAGACGTCGAGAACAATGCGGGGCGCCGGCCCATCCGACCGGCCTGCCGGGCAGGACCGATGACAGACCTCAAGCTGATCGCCCTCGACGCCGAGGACATCGACGTTCTTTCCGCCCACCTCCAGGACGCCGTCCTCAAGGTGGGCGAGATGGCGTTCCTCAAGCGCGAGCGCCGCTTCGTCGCCATGCTGAACCGTTTCGACTGGAGCCGGGCGATCGGCGCCGAGGGGCGACCGGGCAAGGGCCGCAAGCCGTTCCAGCGCCGCCGGTCCGCCTTGCGCTTCGAGCGCGTGATCGGCGCCCGCACGCAGGGCCTCGATCTCAGTCGCAAGGACGAGGTGCTGGAATTACTTGCGGTTCGCTTCGAGCCCGCGGCACAGGGCGATCCCTCGGGCGCGTTCATGCTGCATTTCGCAGGTGGCGGTGCGATCCAGATCGACGTCGAGTGCGTCGAAGCAGAACTGCGCGATCTCGGGGCCGCCTGGGCGACCAAAGCGAAACCCGAGCACAAACTCGACGACTGAACCGTTCGCCCCGTCGGCCGCGCCCTTCGCGGGCCGCCTCTCGACCATCCGCGCCGTGGCAGGCAGAAGGACATGACCGCGATGCCGCAATGGCTCTCGACCCGCGATGCCGACTTCGAGGCACGCTTCACTCGCTTTCTCGCAACCAAGCGCGAGGTGTCCGACGACGTCGAGACCAGCGTGCGCGAAATCGTGCTGGCGGTGCGCCAGCGCGGCGACGCCGCATTGATCGAACTCACCGAGAAGTTCGACCATCAGGTGCTCGGCCGCGACGATCTGCGCGTTTCGGCCGAGGACATCGCCGCAGCCGTTGCCAGCGCCGATGCGCAAACGGTTGCCGCACTCACCCTCGCGCGCGATCGTATCGCGAGCCATCACGCCCGCCAGAAGCCAGCTGACGACAGCTACACCGACAGCCTCGGCGCCACCCTCGGCCACCGCTGGACGGCGGTCGAGAGCGTCGGGCTCTACGTGCCGGGCGGCCTCGCCAGTTACCCCAGTTCGGTGCTGATGAACGCGGTGCCGGCCAAGGTCGCCGGCGTGCCACGCGTCGCCATGGTGGTGCCGGCGCCGCGCGGCGAGTTGAACCCGCTGGTGCTGGTCGCGGCCGACCTCGCCGGTGTCTCCGAGATCTACCGGATCGGCGGCGCGCAGGCGATCGCGGCCCTCGCCTACGGCACCGAGACGATCCCGCCGGTCGCCAAGATCGTCGGCCCCGGCAACGCCTACGTCGCCGCCGCAAAGCGGCAGGTGTTCGGCACCGTCGGCATCGACAGCATCGCTGGGCCGTCGGAAGTTCTGGTGATCGCCGACCGCGACAACGATCCGGCCTGGATCGCCGCCGACCTGCTCGCCCAGGCCGAGCACGACACCGCCGCCCAGTCGATCCTGATGACCGACGACGGCACTTTCGCGCGCGCGGTCGCGGCCGAAGTCGAGCGCCAACTCACGACACTGCCGCGTGGCAACATCGCGGGGGAAAGCTGGAACGTGTTCGGCGGCATCATCATCCTCGACAGCCTGGAGGCTGCCCCCGCCCTCGCCGACCGCATCGCCGCAGAACACCTCGAGATCGCGACGCGCGACCCGGCAGCGCTCGCCGTCCGCATCCGCAATGCCGGCGCCATTTTCCTCGGGGCGCTGACACCCGAGGTGATCGGCGACTACGTCGGCGGCTCCAACCACGTGCTGCCGACCGCGCGCTCGGCCCGCTTCTCCTCGGGCCTCGGCGTGCTCGACTTCATGAAGCGCACGTCGATCCTTTCGCTCGATCGGGCCGCGCTCGAAGCGCTCGGCCCCGCCGCCATGGCGCTCGCGCGCGCCGAGGGGCTCGAGGCGCATCGCCGCTCCGTCGAGGTGCGCCTGGCACGGGCCGGGGATCGCCGATCATGAGCGAGCGCGACACCGGCGACCCCGCGCCGCCCGCCCTGCCTGCGGCCCGCCTCGTCGCCGTCACCCTCGACGCCGCCTCGATCGCCCGCACCAGCCGCCCCGCCGAGCACGAGCGCGAGGTCGCCATCTACGACCTGATCGACGCCAACTCGTTCGCCCTCGTCGGCCGCGACGATGGGCCTTACAAGTTGCGCCTCGCCATCGTCGACGACCGCTTGGCCTTCGATGTCGCCAACGAGGCCGACCAGCCGCTCGTCACGCACCTGCTGTCGCTCACCCCCCTGAAGCGCATCATCAAGGACTACTTCATCGTCTGCGACAGCTACTATCAGGCGATCCGCACCGCGCCACCCTCGCGCATCCAGGCGATAGACATGGGCCGGCGTGGCCTGCACGACGAGGGCAGCCGCCTGCTTTCGGAGCGCCTCGCCGGCAAGATCACCATCGACCACGATACCGCCCGCCGCCTGTTCACGCTGGTCTGCGCGCTGCACTGGAAGGGCTGAACGGGTGAGCGCGGACCACGACGGCGCAGCCGCTGGGGCGGGCGAGCGGGCACCCCCGCCCGCAGCGCCCCGCCGCGACGTGCCGTCCGCAATCCTGTTCGCCTGCACTATGAACGCCGTGCGCTCGCCGATGGCGGCCGCCATCATGCGCCACCTCGCCGGGCGCGGCGTCTATGTCGAGTCTGCCGGCGTCAGGGCCGGCGAGCCGGACGGCTTCGTCACCGCCGCGATGGAGGAGATCGGCATCGACGTCTCGCGGCACCGCCCACGCACCCTCGCCGACCTCGACGACACCAGCTTCGACCTGATCGTCACGCTGTCGCCCGAAGCCCACCACCAGGCGCTGGAACTGACCCGCACGATGGCCGTCGACGTCGAGTACTGGCCGACGTTCGACGCCTCCATCATGGTCGGCTCCGGCAGCCGCGACCAGGTACTCGCAAGCTACCGGCAGGTGCGCGACCTGCTGTTCACCAAAATCAAGCGGCGCTTCGGACTGGGCGGTGGGCCGACTGTATGAACGCGGCGGCGTTTGCCGGAACAACCGCCTTGCTGCTGCCGCAAAGTATCGGCGCGTATGATGGCGACTTGACACTGTGTCCCGGCAGGCACATTTCGACCGAACCGCCACGACCAGCCGGCGCCCTCACTGATCCCCAAGAGAGACCCGACCCATGGGCGCCAGTCGCGAACATAAGGCACCCGTCGTCGAGCAGCCATCGGACGGCGGTGTTCCCGACACGATGCAGCAGGCCCTAGACCAGCGCATCCGGCAGCAGGAAATCCTGGCCGAACTCGGTGTCGTCGCGGTGCAGGGCGGCGGCGTTAAAACCTTACAGGCGGAAACCGTACGTCTGGTGGCCGAAGGCCTGCCGTCGGAATTCTGCAAGGTCCTCGAGTTCGTGCCCGCAGACAACTGCTTCACGGTGCGCGCCGGCGTCGGTTGGGGCCCCGCCGTGATCGACGTCGCCCAGGTCGGCGCCGATCTCGCCTCGCCCGCGGGCTATGCCTTGAAGACCGGCAAGCCGGTGATCTCGAACCACCTCGACAACGAGGAGCGGTTTCGCACGCCGGAACTGTTCGCCCGCTTTCAAATTTCGCGCGCGATGAACGTCATCCTGCAGGGTAACGGCACGCCCTATGGCGTGCTGGAAGTCGACAGCCGCTCGGAGGTGGATTTCAGCGAGGACGACATTCCGTTCCTGCAGGGCGCAGCGAACATTCTGGGAATGGCGATGGAGCGGGAGCGCAACCAGCGGCTGTTGGAGGCAGCCCTGCAGCGCCAACAAGTCCTGCTCAAGGAGATGAACCACCGAATCAAGAACAGCCTGTCGATCGTCGCCAGTATGCTCCGCTTGCAATCGAGGGACAAAGGGCCGGCAACGGTTGCAGAACATCTCGAAGCGGCGGCCCACCGCGTGCAGGCGGTGGCGCGCGCCCACGAGCGCCTCTACCAGACCGACGACGTCGCACACCTCGATGTCGGGCGCTACATCGAGCAGGTCTGTCACGACGTCGACGACAGCGTCTCGCACTGCGAGATCCACGTAAAGGCGCAGCCCGACGTGATGATCGAGACGGACCGCGCCATCCCACTGGCGCTGATGGTCAACGAGCTGATCACCAACGCCGCCAAGCACGCCTACGCCGGCCGCCCGAACGGCGAAATCTGGGTCGGCCTCGCGCGCGAGGGCGCGACGCTCCGCGTCTCGGTCCGCGACGCAGGCATCGGCCTCCCCGCCAACTTCGACCTCGCCAAGACCCGTGGCCTCGGCATGCGCCTGGTGCGCGCCTTCGTCCAACAACTGAACGCCACGATCACGGTAGCCCCGCAACCGCAAGGCACCGAGTTCGTGGTGCTGGTGCCCTTGGCGGCGGGGTGAGGCGGGGGACAGCCTTCGGCGCTGCGGCGTTGTCAGTAAATTGATCGATAGCCGCGCGTGATGCCGGCAATGTTGAGCAACGCGCGGAGCGGCGACGTTAAATTGAACCTGCGTTGGCCGCGTCGACCCAGCGGGCGCGCATTCGGTCAGTTCGGCGACGAGGGCAAGCCAATTGCCACAAGTCGCATGAATGCCTCGACCCGTGGCCGGTCCAGGTATTCGCGATAGCGCGCGATTTGACCGTCCCGTATCCACAATTCGTGGCGCAGATGCCCGGCGATTACCTCGCCGGTAGGACGGTGGCGGTACTCGTATTCGATAACCGAGCGCCCTGAGAGGCCGTCGACCTGCAACTGCAGGAGCCTGTAATGTTCGATGTGAAACAACTCCAGGATCATTTCGAGCCGCCGTAGCAAGACACCCTTGCCAATGGACACGCCACCAAACGGTGCAATTTCGCGATCGATGTACTGCACGTAGACGATGTGGGCAGCCACCGCTTCGAGGTCGCCGCGCCCGTAGGCCGAGTACGCCTGCTCGAGCATGAGTTCACACATCATTCACTCCCCCTCACGTTCAGCGCCCCGTAGGAGACATTCAAAACCCGACGCCTCCTGAAACCAAAGGGCGCCCCTTTGCTCATCACTTTCAGTCAGTGGAGCGCAGCAGTCGATGCAGGGTCAGCAGTTGAAATGCGGAAGCTCACGCTGCGATCTCCGGTATTCGTCTTCCCTCACATTACGCGCATCGTCGTTTCGATGAGACGATCTTCAGCCCACCCGCAGTTGCACACCCCTACCCCACCACATACCAAGTCGCCACCGCCCCGACGCCCTTGATCGCTACCGCCTCGCGCGCTTCGAACTTGAACTCCGCGTCCTCCAGGGCCGCGCGGCAGTGCGGGCAGATCAGCACGCGGCCGGGCTCGGAGTGGCCTTCGAGGCGGGAGGCGAGGTTTACCGTGTCGCCCCATACGTCGTAGCTGAACTTTTCCGTGCCGATGACGCCGGCCATGACCGGGCCTGACGCGACGCCGATGCGCAGCCTGAGGTCGAGGCCGGTTTCGGCGCGCTTGCGCTCGACCACACGCAGCATCCACAGCGCCATGGCGACGAGGCGGCGGGTGTGATCGACGGCCGGCTCCGGCAGGCCCGCCACGGCCATGTAGGCGTCGCCGATGGTCTTGATCTTCTCGACGCCGTGGCAGCGGGCAAGCTCATCGAACTCGCGCACGATGTCGTTCAGCAGCCGCACGGTGCGCTCGGCCCCGAGCGTCCGGGTGAGTGCCACGAAGCCCGAGATGTCGGCGAACAGCACGCTCGCCTCTGTGTGCTGGTCGGCGATCGGCTCGCCGGGCTTCGCCTTCAGCCGCTCGACGACGCTGTCGGGCAGGATGTTGCGCAGCAGCCGGTCGGTCTCCCCCTTGGCCCGTTCGACGAGGCTGAACGCATACCAGACGGAGGCCGCGATCAGGCCGGCAGTGGTGATCGCCGCCTGGATGTGGATCGAAGCCAGCACATCGGGCGCCGCCGCGATGATCGCGCCCGAGCGCGGGAACTGGAACCACGCGACCAGATACAGCACGAGGCTCGCCGTCACGATCGCCAGCACCAGCCGGATGCGCTCGAGCCCGAGCACCACGAAGGCCGCCGCCGCGACCACCATGTACTGCACCTGCACGCCGGAGGTGTTGCCGAGCAGGGCCGTGATCGCCAGCAGGGCTGCGAACTCCGAGATCACTACCAGCATCGCGCCGGCGATCGGCCCGAAGCGGTGCGACAGCGGCACAAGCGGCCCGAGCAGGATGAGCGACGCGTTGATCCAGATCAGCGGCGCGTAGGTGGCGTAGTCGAGAAGCGTGTGTTGCAGTGCGTAGCCGGCGGTCGACAGCGCGATCAGGTAGGCAATGGCGTTGAGGATCATCAGCCGGCGGCGGGTGTCCTCGGGGTAGCCGGACGTGCCCGCTTCGACGAGCCGGCCGAGCCCGTCGCGGAGGACAGCAACCGCGCCGCGTAGCGTCGCCTCCAGAGGCGCAACGTTCGGCAACCGGCGCAGCGTGCTCGTCGGCTGCACCATCCGAAGCTTGTCCAACTCACGATCCGCCACGGCCGCTCCTCAGCCGAGTTCGGCGATCTCGCCGAGCAGGGCGAGATCGCAGGTGATGCGGTTCTCGCGGCGGGCGATGGCGCCCTGGTCCTCGAGTGCCACCAGCGCACCGTTGACCTTGGGCCGGCTGGCGCCGAGCAGCAGCGCGAGTTCGCCCTGCGACATCGCGAGGTCGACCTCGACGCGGCCCGTCTCGGCACCCACCGTCCGCTGGCGGGCGAGACCGATCAGGTAGCGGGCCAGACGCACCTCGATGCGATGCAGCGCGACGCCCTCGAGTTGCATGTCAGCCTCACGCAGGCGCCCGCACAGGCAGCGAATCAATGCCATCGGCACGTCCGGATCGGCGGCGATCAGCCGCTTGAGCTGGGTGAGCCCGAGCGTCGCCGCCGTCACGTCGGTGACGGCCGTCGCGTCCGCCGTGCGCGGGCCGCCGTCCAGCATGGCGATCTCACCGAAAAGATCACCCTCGACCGCGTGCTTGAACGACAGTTCGCGCCCCTCGACCGTCAGCACCGAGAGCCTGACGCGCCCGCTCAGAACCACGTAAAGTTCGCTGCCGGTATCGCCCCGCGCGAAGATCACCTGGCCGGCATCGAACTTCGCCGGCCGCATCTCGGTGGCGATCGCGGCGAGTGTCGCCGCCCCCGCCTCGGCGAAGGCCGGGATGGCGGCGAGCACGCGGGCGAGGTGCTGGCGATCCATGTGCTGGCGTTCCGTACGTTGGCGATCCACGTCCTGGCGATCTGCGTCCTGACGATTCATGGTCGCACCCCATGCTGAGCTGACCGGAGCAGAGCGCCCTCGTCCGGAGCGACGTGCATCGATCGCGCCAGTCTAGCGTTGTCGGGGTCGGCTCGCAGCAGGAAACCGGCGTTCTTCGAGCATCCACTGCGCCGCCCGGCCGTGCGAGGCTTGCTTTCGCATCGCCAAAAGCGCATGACAGCCGACAAACAGGCTGCCAGAGAGGATACATGGCAAAAGAGGAGCTGCTCGAGTTTCCGGGCGTCGTGTCGGAATTGCTGCCGAATGCGACGTTCCGTGTGAAGCTGGACAACGGACACGAGATCATCGCCCATACGGCGGGAAAGATGCGGAAAAACCGCATCCGCGTGCTTGCCGGCGACAAGGTTCAGGTCGAAATGACACCCTATGACCTCACCAAAGGCCGGATTACTTACCGCTTCAAGTAGGACCGACGCTCCGCGTCGCGACACGCTGCGCCGCGAACGATCGCGCGCTGGCGGGGTCAAAACGCGTGCGCGGCCGGTGTTCGTGCTCGCCTCGGGTTCGCCCCGGCGTGTGACGCTGCTTGCCCAGGTCGGCATCGATCCCGATGCGCTGCGCCCCGCCACCATCGACGAGACGCCGCGACGCAGCGAAATGCCGCGCACCCTGGCGGCCCGCCTCGCGCGAGCCAAGGCAGAAGCCGCGCGCGACCAGCTCGCCGACGATACCGACCTCGCGGATGCGTTCGTACTGGCCGCCGACACCGTCGTCGCAGTTGGCCGGCGCATCCTGTTGAAGCCTGGCTCCGTCGAGGAGGCGGTCGCCTCTCTCGAACTGCTCTCGGGCCGCGCTCACCGCGTCATGACCGGCATCTGCCTGATCACGCCCGACGATCGCGTGCGGGTGCGCATCGTCGAGACGACGGTGCGGTTCAAGCGGCTCGACCAGGCCGAGATCGAGACGTACATCGCCTCGCGCGAGTGGCGCGGCAAGGCAGGCGGCTATGCGATCCAGGGCCTCGCCGGCGGCTTCGTGCAGAAGATCGTCGGCTCCTACACCAACGTCGTCGGCCTGCCGCTGACCGAGGTGATGGGCATGCTCACGGGCGAAGGCTTCCCGATCTATGCCAACTGGTCGAAGGCCGGCGCCACCGAAGACACCGCCTGACCGAGAGACCAACGCGGCCGGCCAATCGACGTCCCCTCGAACGAGCTGTTCACTCCACCATTCGGGAGCCCCCCATGGGATCGTCACGCCCGCCACACCCCGCGCCGGCTGAAGCGACTTCAGCGCCGACGCTGGGCCGCTGCCCGATCTGTTCGGCACCGACCGAGCCCTCGATGCGCCCGTTCTGCTCGCGACGCTGCGCCGACGTCGATCTCTCGCGCTGGCTGCGCGGCGCCTACGCGATCCCCGTTCACGACGCCGACGACGACGAGGACGGCGATGCCGACCGCCCGCAACCGCATGAGCAGGGCGGCCCCTCTGGACGCCGCGACGACGACGGCGACGATGGCCGCACCTGATATCGCGCCGTGTCGCGCAACCGCCTCACGATCTCGTAAGAACGGTCCAACTCAGCGATCGAAACGGCGCTTGATCGCCGCGCCGACCTCATCTATAGAGCGTGACTTCCGGCGCGGCCCCGTTCGTCTAGTGGCCCAGGACACCAGCCTCTCACGTTGGTAACAGGGGTTCGACTCCCCTACGGGGCGCCACTTCGGTATACATGTGCGAACACCCTGCGTGATCCGTCCGCCGCTCGCAACCGCGTGCTCCAGAACATCTTTCCGGCCTGTGATGCGGATTACCCCGTCGTCCACTTCGATGCGGTCGATGATGGCGCCGATCCAGGCCTTGCGCGCGGGCGTGTGGCCTTCGAGCAGCCGCTGGCGCATCAGCGCGCCGAAGCGGCCCGCTGCCTCCTGTGTAACCAGCCCCTTTGCCTCGACGCCGCGTCGCGCCCGGCCGAGTGCTTCCCGCGCGCGGTCGCAATCGGATTTCAGTATCGCTACCCGCTCCTTCAGCAGGTCGTCGAGTTCAGCGATACCGTCCTCGACCATCTTGTATAGACGTTTCAGCTTCTCTTCCGCGGCGTCGGCCTCACGCTGCAGGGCAGCCAATCGCGCGTCCACGGCGGCTGCTCGTTCGGCCCTCCTCGCCGCCAACGATGACAGCAGGTCCCAGACCCGCTCGCCCGTCAGCAGTTTGTCTGCCATCGCCGTCGTGACGAGCGTGTCGAGCCGTTCCATCGGCACCGTCCGGCCGGGGCACGCCTTCTTGCCCTTCCGTGCGCACGTCGAGCACGCGTAGTATCGATGCACCTTGCCGGACTTCGACGTGCCCGTGCGTAAGGTCATGGCGCCGTTGCAGAGGCTGCAGAAGGCAAGCCCGGTCAGCAGGATCGGCCCCGTGACGGCGCGCGGCGCCTCGATGCGCGGGTTCCTATTCTTCAGGACCTGCTGCACCGCCTGGAACTCTGCCGGCTCGATAATCGCTGGCGCGTCGGCATAGATGTGTTCGGCATCTGCCTTGCGCTTGCCTGTCCGCGCCTCGACAGTGTTGAAGCGCCACCGTCCGCCGTAGACCGGGTTGGTCACCAGCTGATGCAGCGCTCCAATACCCCACATTCCGCCCTGCCGTGTTCGATACCCGCGATTGTTGAGCCAGTTCGCGACCTGTTTCATGCCCTTTGGGCCTTGCCCGTCGTGGCCGCCCTGGATGAGCTTGAAGATCAGGCGCACCTGCTCAGCTTCGACCTCATCGATCTCCAGGCGCTTCTTGACGCGGCTGCCGCGTCTCTCGACCTCGACCGTCGCATATCCGAACGGCGGCTTCGCGCCGTTCCAGAAGCCCTGCCGGGCATTCTCCTTCATCGATCGGAGCACATGCTTGGCGTTCTCCTTCGACTGGTACTCGTCGAAGAGCGCAATCACTTGGCGCATCATCACCTGCGCTGGATCGTCGCCGAGTTCCTGCGTCATGGAGACGAGCTTAACCTCGTGCTTGGCAAGCTTTCGAACGTAGAACTCCAGCCCGAACGCATCTCGGAAAAAGCGCGAGAACGAATGCACAACGATCACGTCGAAGGGCCGGTCGCCTTCACAGGCCCGCTCGATCATGCGCTGGAACTCTGGGCGCCGGTCGTCGGTCGCAGAGGCGCCGGGCTCCACGTACTCTGCCGCGATCGTCCAGCCGCGTGCTGCAGCCCATTGGGTGGTCTGGGCGCGCTGATCCGGGATGGAGAGATCGTGCTCGGCTTGTCGCCCAGTCGAGACCCGCAGATAGAGCGCTGCACGCTGCCCCGAACCCTCTGCGGCCCTCGACCTCGACCGCGTCAGTCCTGTTGTCATGGCGTCACTCTCAACCTGTCTCTGACCCGGCTATACTCGCGAACCGATGTGGCGCGACCAAGCCCGAACACATACGAGACCCAATGATCGCAGCACCTCGTCGAGGATGTCGGCCCAATAGGTCTCGATGGCGACCAGTTCGGCATCGTTCAACGGCAGGCGATCCGGCACGCCAATGAACATCACCCCGCAACGGGGCGCGATCTGCGCACGCCTCATCGGTCGACGACGCGAGTTTGCCGCCCACGTCGCTGGCGTTTACCCCATCTGTTGCGATGTTCAATGGCAGCCGCGATCGGGGTTGAAGCTGCCGATCGGAGAACAAATCGGGACAGACGGTCGGTTCCGGGGGATGAACGTCCGTCCCCAGCGGGAGCAGCAACCGACCCGAGTGACCCGGAGCTGAAGTCGTGCCCGGGTTCAACACGCGAGTGGCAAAAGTGGCCGAAACGGCACAGTATGTGTGTGCACCGCAACAATCTGATTCTTCGGCCGCTTCCAGAGCCGGCGGTAGCTTGATGATCAGCTCCGATTTCGGACTCTCCTAAGTACCAATTGGCAGCCGGCGCGAGTTTTTTTACGTACGCAAGCGTGAGCATTTGCCCGCACGCATCGCCGCATTGCAAAGAGATGATCTTACTTGGTGGCAACGAATGGCGGCTGACCGGTGAATTCTAACAGTCCGTTCTATCTTCGGTGCTCGATCCGGCCCTCTGGCCAAGCCGTGCAGGGGTGGCGGAAGGTGAAGCCTCCGCCACCCGCCGGGGTCAGACGATCTCGAAATCCGAGAACGTCAACGTACGCACGTTGAGCTGCGCAATCTCGGTCGCAGCAAGTCCGCCCGCGCCGTCGCCGTCCCAAGACAGGATGCCACTGCGGATATCGAACAGGAACGTGCCGAGGCCGCCGGCCGCTGCAACGGGTGCTGCGCCGACGACGAGTTGCGACGCATCGAGCGAATTGCCTGCGGCTAGCCCCCCGCCGAACTCGGCGGCGCTGATCATCAGGTCGTCGGTGTCCAGCTGGAAGTCGGTGATCCGGTCGCGGCCGCCATTGCGCTCGAGGAAGAAGAAGTCCTGATCGGCGCCACCGGTCAGCATGTCGACGCCGGCGCCTCCGATCAATGTATCGGACCCGATACTGCCGATGAGCGTATCGAGCCCGTCGCCGCCTTCCAGCCGGTCGTCGCCCTCTCCGCCGTCAAGGCGATCGTTGCCGGCTTCACCGATCAGGCGATCGCTGCCTGCATCGCCCGACATCACGTCGTTGCCAACGCCGCCGAATGCCAGGTCGTCGCCCTCGCCGCCGCGCATGGTGTCGACGCCGTCG
>Ga0247831_1007218_pt1 | contig 12568 bp, 10 predicted proteins | sample LaCruzMarch2015__9_FD_192406 | JGI IMG/M metagenome (GOLD analysis project Ga0247831, IMG submission 192406) | Freshwater microbial communities from meromictic Lake La Cruz, Castile-La Mancha, Spain - LaCruzMarch2015_1m | ecosystem: Environmental > Aquatic > Freshwater > Lake | place: Spain...
GACCGCGGAGTTTATCGCGGGCGGAGGCGTTGTCGGAAAGGCGCTCGGCGAGGATGTCGCGGGCGCCGGCGTAAGCCTCCTCGGCGGAGGCGATTTTTTGGGGCGGGGTGGGGGGCTGTTTGCCGTCGTCGGGGGTGTAGACGTGGCCGACGAGGGCCTGAGCGGCAGCGGTAAGGGCTTCGGCACTGGTCTCGGGGCTTTGAGCCCAGATCAGTTCGGCGAGGGGTTCGAGGCCCTTCTCCCGGGCGAGGGTGGCGCGGGTGCGTTTTTTCGGGCGGAAAGGTAGGTAAAGATCCTCGAGGCGCGCGAGGGTGTCGGCGGCGGCGAGCTGGGCGGCAAGGGAGTCGGTCAGGAGGCCGCGTTCCTTCAAGGAGGCGAGGATGGTGGCGCGGCGGTCGTCGAGGGCGGCGAGTTGTTCCAGGCGGTCGCGGATGGTGGTGATCTGGACCTCGTCGAGCTCGCCGGTGACTTCTTTGCGATAGCGGGCGATGAAGGGCACGGTGGCGCCTTCCTTGAGCAGCTGGGCGGTGGCGGCGACCTGGGCGACTTTTACCCCGGGCAGTTCCTGGGTGATGCGCAGGACGTGTTCGGCGTTGAGCTGAATGTTCGGCGCGGCCGGCGGGGTGTCGGAGGAGGATGCGGCGGACGGCGCAAGGGGGAGGTCGGACATGGTGAGGGGAATAGTCGCGCGAAGGGCGCGCAGGAGGCAAAGGGAGGAGAGAAACGCGAGGACTGGCCGGGGGAAATAAAAAAGCCCCGTCGGCGACAAGCCGCTTTATTTCCCAGACCGACCCTGGTGTTCGGCCGGGTAAAAAGTAAGCGCGAGCACACCGGTGTTGGTGGCCCAGTCGATTTTCGGCCAGCCGGTGGTGAGGGCGGGGAGGCCGAGGGTATGCCTGATGCGGAGGGGGCGGTGTTGCCGGGTGGTGACGCCGTCGGTCAGCTCGATGTGGCTGACGGCGAACTGGCCCAGGCAGCGCGAGGCGAGGCGTAGCGGGGCGTCGGGCTTCTCAACGGAGACGGCAAATTCAAAACGCAGGTGCGGTGTGCGCGGCCGGGAGGTGGCGGCGCGGAACTCGATCAGGACGCGGGCGTGTAGCTCCAGCCAGGTGCCGTCGGGTTGTTGTTGTTCCACCACGACTTTCTGGTGGCAGGGGGCGAAGTGGTGGACGGTGAAGCGAAGGGTCCAGCGGCCGGCGACCGGCGAGGATCGAAAGGCTTTTCGGGGATCGCGAGCGGCGAAGCCCACCCAGGCGCGGAGGGTGCGCAGACGGGCAGCGTCGGCGGCGAGGAGCCGGGCGTTTTGCGAGGTGGCGTAGGTGGAGGCGGGGCGCGAGGCGGTCCACATCTGGCGGGCGGCAGTGCGGGCGGCGCGGAGGTCGGTGGCGAAGGCCAGGCAAAGTTCAGTGAAAGTAGTGAGTAGTGGCGTGGTGCGCGGGGTGGAGGGCTGGCGGCGCAGGCGGTGCGTAAGGCTGGCGGCGGTGCGCACGAAGACTTCCCGGCGGGCCAGGTAGGACTGGAAGCGCAGGGTGGCTGGCAAAAACCCCAAGGACGACGAGCGCACGACGTAAGGGGTGGCGGCGAGGCGGGCGAGGGCGCGGGCGGCCCGGGCGTGGGGGGCGGGGCTATCGCGACGACCGGCCACGGGGGCCCAGCCATTGTTTATTTCCCAACGGGAATTACCGCAAAAGGCGTGGGTGTCGGTGGCGAGCAGGCGGCGGGCCAGCGTGCGGGCGGAGGTGGCTCCGAGGGCTGGTTCGGTTCTTCGCAGGCCGGCGGCGAGCAGGCTGGCGGGATCGTCTGGTGTGGCGGGCTCCAGCCAGAGCGTGGCGGCGGCGGCATCCATTAACGTGGTGGCGGGCAAGGATAGCCGGTAGGGTTCCCAGCTGGTGACGAGGTAGCCGGTGGCCGAAGTGGCGCGGGCGCGGCGATGCCAGGCGGCGAGGTTTTGCAGGCGGTCGGTCCAGACCGGCGCGGACTCGTGGCGGAAGGCGCCATTCATCGGACAGGCCCAGTAGGCTATCCCTGCGGCGGCGAGCGAGGGGGCAAGGTCGTAGTCGGAGAAGTTATACAACTCCATCCGCGGTCTGCGATCGAAGGGGTGGTAATACCAATCGTAGGCGGCGAGACCAGAGTGCGGCGGTAGCTGTGGAATGGCTTCGGGCAGGAGCGCGAGCATATCGGCCCAGAGGCCGAGGCGGAGTTGGTGGCGCGAGGCGGCGGTGTGGAGGCGGTTGACGTGGCGGGCGAAGTGGGTGGCAAGGCCGGCCGCGGCGATCTCGGCGCGGGAGAGAGGGTGTTTGCCGAGGTGGAAGCTCTCGTCGAGGCCGGCGTGGATCTCGCCGGCGGTGCAGAGCGGGGCGAGGTCGGCGAAGAGTTTTTCGACCAGTTCGGGGGTGCGGGGATGGAGCGGGCAGATTTGGCCGGCGGGCAGGGCCTCGCCGGTGGCGGGGTCGCGGAGTTCGTTCAGGTCACGCCACGCGGGAGTTTTGATCAGATATTGGGTGTGCCCGAGCAGATTGGCGATGGGCACGGTTTTGATGCCGCTAGCGGCGGCGGTGGCCACCAGTTTTTCGAGATCGCGCCAAGGGTAGGCGCCGGCGCGGGCGACACCGGGCAGGGAGGGGTAGTCAACGGCGTCCTCGAGGTGCAGGTAAAGGCGGTCGAAGCCCCAATCGGCGTAGCGGGGGAGGAGGCCGAGGAGGTGGTCGAGGCTTTCGATCTGGCGGGCGAGGTCCCACTGGAAGGCGCGGAGCATGGGCATAGACCAAAACGACTCCGCTCGCGCTGTCGAGGGACGGCGCGGGCGGAACAGGGTCTCATTGCCTGCCTGCTTTGTAAGCCAGCATCGAATTCAATATTCAGGGAGGAAGGGCCGGGCGCTTTCTTCAGACTATCTCGGCGCTCTGCATCCGCCCTGCGGGTGAGAGGTAAATCACGCTGGGCCGGCGTGGACCCCGGCGGCATGGTCCGGATGGGCCTGCTCCGCCTCGGTCGCCTTGGCCGAGTCTGGGTTGCCCCATTCACGAGCCATCGGATTTGCGGGAAGACAGCGCCCGTGCATTGAGGAGTCGGTCGACTGCGCTGGCTGGCTCAAGTTGGCTCTAGGGTGGGGTGTGCCAACTTTTCAAACTAGCGTGACCCGAAAAGCGCGGTGCCGACCCGCACGCAGGTGCTGCCCGCTGCGACCGCCAGTTCCAGGTCTCCGCTCATGCCCATCGAGAGTTCGGGCAGAGTTTGGCCAAAGCGACTGGCCAGGGTGTCGCGAAGCTCGCGCAAGTTGGCAAAGGTGCGGCGTGCCAGTTCAGCGGTTTCCTCGGGATTAACGCCTAGCGGGGCGATGGTCATAAGGCCTTCTACGCGCAAGCCCTGGCAACCGCAGGCGGTTTCCAGCAGGCGGGGGGCGTCTTCCAGCTCGGCCCCGAATTTGGCCGGGTCGCGACCTGCGTTGATCTGGAGCAGGACGGCGAGCCGCCGGCCGTTTTCGGTCGCGGCGCGGTCGAGGTGCCGGGCCAGTTTCTCCGAATCAACGCTCTGGATGCAATCGAAGGTCTCGGCGGCCAGTCGGGACTTGTTGCTCTGGAGATGACCGATGAGTTCCCAACGCAGGCCGGCGGGGGCGAGGGGCCGTTTGGCGGCGGCCTCCTGGACGCGGTTTTCCGCAACCGCGCCCAAGCCCCGGCGGGCGGCGTGGACGGCCGCCTCGGCTGGGTGGGTTTTGGTCACCGGCAGAAGGCGGACGGCCTCAGCGGGCCGGCCGGCGGCGCGGCAGGCCGCAGCGATGCGCGCCTCGACCTCGTCGGCGCGCAAACAGAATTCTTCATAAGTGAGCATGGGAAAAGAGACGTTTTCGCGGTTGCAGGCAAATAAGCTACATTTATAGCTAGGACACCTTTCTGGTCGCGTCCACCTCATGCAAATCGACAACTTCAAAATCTTCGCCGACCTCGTCGAGACGAAGAGTTTTTCCAAGGCCGCCAAAATCAACGGCATCACCCAGTCGGCGGTCAGCCAGCAGGCGCGGGCGATGGAAAAGCACTTTAAGGCGCTCCTGATCGATCGCAGCCAGAAGCAGTTTCAACTCACCCGGGAAGGTTACCAGGTTTACGAATCGGCCAAGGAAATCCTGCATACTTACGATAAGCTGGAGAGCGATTTGCAGGAGTTGAAGAAGGTGATCAGCGGGACGATCCGGATCTCGACGATATACTCGATCGGGCTCCACGAGTTGCCTCCCTACATCAAAAAATTCCTTCACGATTACCCGTCCGTCAATGTGCGGATCGAGTATCGGCGCAGCAACCTGGTGTATGAGGATATTCTGCACAACTCGGTCGACTTCGGTCTGGTGGCATTTCCCCAGAAGCAGCGCCAGATCGAGGTCCTGCCTTTTCGTAATGACCGGTTGGTGCTGATCACGCCGCCTCAGCATCCTTTGGCCAAGCGTGCTACCGTCGCGGTGGCGGAGCTGGCGGGGCATAAGTTTATCGGTTTCGATCCCGACATACCCACCCGCAAGGCGGTTGATCAAATTTTCCGCGAGCACAAGCTGGAGAACTGCGAACCCGTGATGGAGTTCGATAACATCGAGACGGTGAAGCGGGCGGTCGAGATCGACCACGGTATCGCCATCGTCCCGCAGGCCACGGTGCAGCAGGAAGTGCGCGGGGGCACTTTGGCGATGCTCTCGCTCAAGGGTAAGGAGTTTACGCGGCCACTGGCTATTTTGCACCGCAAAGGGCGCGTGCTTACGCCCGCCATGCGGAAATTTATCGAGACCCTCGCGCTCGACCTTGGCTCCTCTTCCGCTGAGTAAGACGGCGCAGGCGAGGCCGGCTTCTTTAATCCCATGGGCCAGGCACTGCGCAACGTAGGGGTCGTCTCGGGGGTCACTCTGCTCTCCCGTGTGCTCGGTCTCTTGCGGGATATGACGATCACGGCCGTCTTCGGGGCCAGCGCGCTGGCGTCGGCTTTCGTTACCGCCTTCACCCTGCCCAACCTTTTCCGGCGCTTGTTGGGGGAGGGTGCTCTTACTGCCGCGTTGGTGCCGACGTTGCAGGAGGAGACCCGTAAAAACGGCGAGGCGGGGGCGCTGCGCCTGGTCAGCGAGGTGGCGAGCTGGACGCTGCTCGCCACCGGGGCGATCGTGCTCTTCGCGATGCTCGGGCTGGGGGCGCATGCTTGGTGGGCGCCTTGGTTGGAGACGGCGGGCATCGCGCCTGACACGGTTGCGCGCTGGGTGGCGGGGGCGCGGTTGGGCGTGATCTTGTTTCCCTATCTGGTGACGGTGTGTCTGGCGGCCGTCTTCAGCGCGGCCCTGCAGACCCGCGGCCATTTCCTGGAGCCGGCGCTTAATCCGGTCTGGCTGAATCTTTCCATGATCGGCCTCTTGGTGGCGGGTGCCTGGCGGGTCGCGGCGGGAGACGCGGATGGTCGCATGGACTGGCTCTGCGCCGGCGTGCTGCTCGGCGGCGCGCTGCAGATGCTCTCGCCCGGGTTTGCGCTCATGCGACTCGGCTGGCGCCCGGGTTTTGCCCCGGTGCGAAGCGCGGGCGTCCGGCAAATCGCCCTGCTTATGGTGCCGACGCTCTTCAGCTCGGCGATCTATTTGGTTAACACCACCCTTTCCCGGCTCTTTGCGCTCTCGGTCGATGATGCCGCGGCGACGATTCTGAATCTTTCCACGCGTTTGATGGAGCTGCCTATCGGCGTTTTTGCCATCGCGGTCTCGACGGTGTTTTTTCCGCGAATCGCCCGGCATGCGGCTGACGGCCGCGCGGATTTACTCGCTGCGGATTATCGCGAGGGCATGCGGCTGATTCTTTTGATTAATGTCCCAGCGGCTTTCGGGCTCGCGGTTTTGGCCGAGCCCATCAGCCGGGTGTTGTTCCAACGCGGAGCCTTTACCGCCGCCGACACCGCAGTCATGGCCCCGGTGGTCGGGGTGGGCGCACTCGCCCTGCCTTGCCTCGCTTTTGTGAGTCTGGCGCTGCGGGCTTTTTATGCGCACAAAGACACCCGCACTCCGGTCCGCGCGGCCATTTGGAGTTTTGCTACCAACGTGGTGGCGAGCCTCCTCTTAATGGGACCGCTCGGGGTGACCGGGCTGGCCTTGGCCGCGACCTTTGCGGTCATGGTCCAGGCGGGTTACTTGCAAATGCGTTTATACCGGCTCGCGCCGGCGCTGGGCTTTAGTCCGCTGCGAGGGCACCTGCTCAAGGTGCTGGGGGCATCCGTCGCGATGGGAGCCGGGGTGTTCTTGGTGCGGCGCGGGTGGTTGGCCTGGGTAGGGCTCGGCGGGTGGCGCGAAGCTGCTGGGCTGCTGGTTTGCGTGGGGGCGGGACTGGTGGTGTTTGCCGGCGCGGCTTGGGCGTTGCGCGTGGAAGGGCGCGACGAGTTGGCGGCCTTGGTGCAAAGAAAACTCGGTCTTGAGCGTCGGGACCGAGACGACGCCTCCGGTGCGTGAGGCTTAGCGTCGGGGGCGGCCAAGCTAAACCGCGGTTTAGGCTGTTGGCTGAGCGCCGGTTCGTTTTAACCCAAGGCATGTTTAAGAAGATCTGGGCCCAACACTGGTTCGTCTGTCTATTGCCGGTGGCTTTCGCCCTCGCTTGGTTCGCGCCGGCCATCGCCAGCAAGGGAGGCTGGTTACGGCCCGAAATCACGACCAAGCTCGGGGTTGGCCTGGTCTTCGCGCTGCAGGGGCTGCTGCTGCCGACCGCGGCGATGCGTGCGGCCATCGGTCAGGTGTGGTTGCATGCGGTGGTGCAGGGCATGACTTTTGTCGGGTTTCCCCTGCTGGGTTTGGTCGTGGCCGCGCTGGTGGGCCGCTGGTTGCCGGACGAGCTGCGCCTCGGCCTCGTTTACCTCAGCGTGCTGCCCTCCACCGTCTCCTCGGCGGCGGTCCTCACCGCCAGCGCGGGCGGCAATACCGCCGGCGCCATCTGCAACGCGGTGCTCTCCAGTTTGCTCGGCATCGTGCTCACCCCGGCACTGCTCGCGCTCTCGCTGGAGCTGCAGGGCGTGACCCTAGGCGGAGCGGGCGGCGGGGTGGAGGCGGGCAAAATCATCGTGGAGTTATTGAAGCTCATCCTCGCGCCACTGCTGGTCGGGCAACTGCTCCGCCTGCAGCTCGGCGCTTGGGCGACGGCACACAAAAAGCGCCTCGGCACACTGAGCACGGCGGTGATCCTCTTCATCGTCTTCGCGGCGTTCTGCGACGCCTCCAAAGGCAAGGTCTGGACCGCGCACGGCATTACCCTGCCGCTGCTAGCGCTGGCCATCGCGGGCGGCCTGTTCGTGGCGGCGACCTGCGTCACGCGCATGCTGGTGCGGGCGATGGGCCTGAAGGCGGGTGACGGCATCGCGGCGGAGTTTTGCGCGGTGCAAAAGACCCTCGCGTCCGGCGTGCCGCTGGCCGGCGTGATTTTCGCCGGGGATCCACGCACCGGGTTGATTTTGCTACCGTTACTGATCTACCACCCGCTGCAACTCACCCTGCACGGCGCGATGGCCGCGCGGTGGGCGCTGAAAAAGACGGCGGCGGTCGGTTGAGCTCCGTATCGTCTCGCCCGGTCCAGGCCAGGCAGCCGAAGGGCCGGCGTTAAAAACGCGGCATGCCCCCGCCGAAGCCGCCAAACCCGCCTGGGCCTCCGCGACCGCCTCCGCCACCGGCCTTGCGCTGCATCTGCTCCATCTGGCGCATCATCTTCTTGGAGCCGCCGCCCTTCATCATCTTCATCATCTGCTGCATCTGCTGAAACTGCTTCAGCAGCTGGTTCACGTCGACCACCTTGACCCCCGCGCCGTTGGCGATGCGCAGGCGGCGGGAGCCGTTCAAGACGTCGGGCTTGCGCCGCTCCTGATGCGTCATGGAAAGGATGATGGCCTCGGTTTTTTTCATACCGTGCTCGGCCGCGTCCTCGTCGATTTTCATGCCGCCCATGCCGGGCATCATGCCCATCAGGCCGCCGATGGAACCGAGTTTTTTGATCTGCTGCATCTGCGCGAGGAAGTCCTCCAGGGTGAAGTCGGCCTTGCGCATTTTCTCGGCCATCTTCTCCGCCTCCTTTTCGTCGATCACCTCGGCGGCCTTCTCGACCAGCGACACGACGTCGCCCATGCCAAGGATGCGGGAGGCGAGGCGGTCGGGGTGGAAGATCTCGAATTCAGAGGTCTTCTCGCCGGTGCCGACGAATTTGATCGGGACGCCGGTGATCGACTTTATTGAAAGGGCGGCGCCGCCGCGCGCGTCGCCGTCGAGTTTGGTGAGGATGAGGCCGGTGAGTTGGAGGGCCTCGTGGAAGGTGCGGGCGACGTTGACCGCCTCCTGGCCGAGGGCGCCGTCGGCAACGAGTAAGATCTCGTCGGGCTGCACGCGGGTGCGGAGTTTTTTAACCTCTTCGATCAGGTCGGAGTCGATCTGGAGGCGGCCGGCGGTGTCGAACAGGATCAGGTCAGCTCCGGCGGCGCGGGCGGCATCGAGGCCGGTGGCGCCGATGGCGGGGACGTCGCGCGAGGCGCGATCGGCGTAGAAGCCCAGTTCCTCCTGTTTGCAAAGGATCTCGAGCTGGTCGATGGCGGCGGGGCGGTAGATGTCGCAGGCGACGGCGAAGGGTTGGTTGTAGCCCTTTTTCTTCAGGAGGCGGCCGAGCTTGGCGGTGGAAGTGGTTTTGCCCGAGCCATGGAGACCGACGAGGAGGATTTTCAGCGGGCGGGCGGCGGAGAGAGCGGTGGAGCCTTCGCCGAGCAGGGCGACGAGTTCGTCGTGGATGATTTTTACGATCTGCTGGCCGGGCGTGACGCCTTTCAACACCTCCTGGCCAACGCACTTGGTCTTCACGCGCTCGATGAACTCGCGGGTCACTTTAAAGTGCACGTCGGCGGAGAGCAGGGCGGTGCGGACTTCTTGCAGGGCGGCCTCCATGTTGGCCTCGGACAGCTGGCCGACGCCGCGGAGGTTCCGCAGGGCGGAGGAGAGTTTTTCGGTGAGCGAGTCGAACATGGGTATCGTTCAACGTGGGCCGCGTCTGGTGTGCTGGCAAGCCGAGGGGCGGGGCTAAAGTCAGGTCGTGTGAAGCGCGCTGGCCTTTCTGGTCGGGCCTCTTTGGGCTGAAGACTCCATGCACTCCCCTTTTGCTCCCCTTGATGGGCGGCCTGTTTCCCCGCGAATCCGTCGGGTGGGCAGCTTTGCCGAACTGCTCGCCACGCCCTTCGCGTGCGGGGTCAATGCCCTCTGTTGGGAACGCACCCTGCCGGGTGACTATGCCGAGGTGGTGGGCCTGCTGGGCCACGGGGATGGTGAGGCGATCACCGAACTCGACGAAGAACGGCTCCTCGCCCTGCCGGTGGGGCCGGCCGGGCGGGTGGCGGTCGATTGCATGCTGGCGGATCTGCGGCGCTTGCGGGAGCACGACCTCGATCCCGCGCTCAACTGCATCCACGGTTACCCCCGGGACGAAGAGGCCGGGGTGGTGGCAACAGATGTGTTTTCCTATCACGCCGACCGGGCGCCGGTGGCGGCGGCAACCTGGCTTTGCACTTATTTTGGTCCGCCCAGCGAAGGCCTGCCCAATGAGGACGCTTGCCGGCGCATCGACCTGCCGGAGACGCGCGCGGCCTTGCTGCGGGAGTTTGGCGGGGCCGATGACGCCGGTTTTGCGACCTATCTGAGTGAGGCGTGTTACGATCTTCACTACGCTCCGGCGGAGGGTGCGCGGCCCTACGGCTTTGGGGTGGGCAGCCTCTGGCGCATCGCGGTGGAGCATCCGGATTGCCCGGTGCCACCCTGTGTCCATCGCGCGCCGGCGACCGCACCCGGCCAGCGGCGGTTGTTGCTGATCGGTTGAGGCGTCTGGTGCTTGGGCGGGTTGTGGTGCGGTTGGAAAATTGGTGTGGCGTCGGCGCGCTTGTCCTAGTGGTCTCCGTGTTCTCATGAACCCCGTTCTCAAGCTGTTGCTCGAAGGTGGCCGGCTCTCGACTGCGCAGATGGCGCAGGTCGCGGGTCTTTCCGCCGCCGAAGTCGAACAGCACCTGGAGCAGCTGAAAAAGGATAAAATCTTCCTCGGCTGGCGTCCGGTGCTCGATCTATCCCGCGAGGCGGCCGCCGGAGCGGCCGTGCGTGCGGTCATCGAGGTGCGGCTGACGCCGGAGCGTGGCGGCGGTTTTAACCGTATGGCGGAGCGGCTTTGCCAATTTGAAGAGGTCGAGTCGTGTTATTTGATGTCGGGTGCGTATGACCTGCTCGTTTTTGTAAACGCGCCCACGCTCCAAAAAGCGGCGGCCTTCGTTTCCGAGAAACTATCCACCTTTGGCGGGGTGCTCTCCACCAGCACCCACTTCTTGCTGCGTTCCTACAAAGAGGGCGGCTTCCGTCTTGACGATGGCGAAGGCCCCAGCGACCGCCTCAACGTCAGCCCCTGAGCGGAGTATTCTCATGAGCAACACCGGCAACCGCTGGGTCGCGCGCCATGTGGCGTCGCTGCCCAGAAGCGGCATTCGCGACTTCTTCGAACTTGTGGCCAAAATGAAGGGCCAGGACGTTATATCCCTCGGGGTTGGCGAGCCTGACTTCGTTACCCCTTGGCACGTGCGCAAGGCGGCCATCACCGCGCTCGAGGAAGGCAAAACCTACTACACCTCCAACCTCGGTTTGCTCGAACTCCGCCGCGCGGTCTCGACCTACGTCACCGCGCACTTCGGCGTCGATTACCGGCCTGAGGATCAGATTATCATCACGGTGGGAGTCTCCGAGGCGCTCGATCTGGCCTTCCGGGCCTTCTGCAATCCCGGTGACAAGGTGATGTATCATCAACCCTGCTATGTCTCCTACCACCCCAGCATCTCGCTCGTGCACGGCGAGGGCATCGCGGTGCCAACCTACGCCAAAGACAACTTTGCGCTCACGGCCGAGGCCTTGCGTGCGGCTTGGGTCCCGGGCTGCAAGATCCTCATGCTTAATCTCCCGTGCAACCCCACGGGCGGCACTTGCGATCGGGTCCAGTTGGAGGCGATAGCCGCCTTCTGCCGGGAGAAGGATCTGCTTGTGCTGAGTGACGAGATTTATTCCGAACTCACTTTCGAGGGAACGCATACCAGCATCGCCAGCCTGCCCGGAATGCAGGAGCGCACGATTTTCCTGCATGGTTTCTCCAAGGCCTTTGCCATGACCGGCTGGCGCATCGGCTACGCCTGCGGGCCGGCCGAGTTGATCGATGCCATGATGAAGGTCCATCAATACGCCATGATGTGCGCTTCCATCATCGCCCAGGAGGCGGCGCTCGAGGCTCTGCAAAACGGCTGGGAAAACGTGTGCGAGATGCGCGACCAGTATCACCGCCGCCGCGACCTCGTGGTGCGCCGCTTTAATGAGATCGGTCTCACCTGCCACTCGCCCCGAGGCAGTTTCTACGCTTTCCCCAGCACCCTAGGTATCGGCATGACGGAGAAAGATTTCGCGGTCGGGTTACTCAGGGAGCAGAAAGTCGCGGTCGTGCCCGGCACTGCCTTCGGCGCCAATGGCACCGGTCATGTCCGCGCCTGCTTTGCCACGAGTTACGAGCAACTGTTGGTGGCCTGTGATCGGATCGAGCGTTTCATCTCAAGCGCGCAAAAATCCGCCGCCGGCACCCTAAGCGGAGTCGTCGAAGGCCCGGACGCGTAAAAATCTGCGGCCGGGTTTCCGGTCCGGTCTTATTGCACAACCCACTCTCCCCCTCCCATCCCCCCATGAATCCTCTGCGCTTCCTCCTCACCCTCGCTGCTGCCTTCGCCCTAGCTTCCGCCGCTTCTGCGGCCGACGCCACCCCGGGCAAGTCTTCCGACCCTAAAGCGGCCAAAGCCCCCTGCGGCTGCGCGATCAAGGATAACGCCAAGGTCTGCGGCGTTGACAAAGACTGCTGCTGCACCGGCGAAAAGGCCTCCAAGACCCCGGCCAAGACGACCACCCCGGCAGGCAAGTAAGGTCTCGCTCCTATCCCCCGGGCCTGCACCGGGATGATTTTTTAAATTAGTCCCGTCGGGTGCGGAGCTTTTCCGCGTCCCGCCACCACCGGCCTGGATAGCCTCTAAGTTTAGCCGCGATCATGCAGTGGCTCGGGTCCCATCGAGGCGAACTGACGGCGCCTTTTGGTAGGGCCCTCGCTCGCAAACCCCTCTGGGTGATGTTCGTCCTGCAGGCTCACCCTCCGCCTGCGGCTCCGGGCTGCGCCATCTCTACTTCGTGCCGTCCTTCGGCTAGTCAGCGGCGAAATCTGCTCGTCCCCCCAACCGCGAACATCTCGGGTCGTCTGGCGCAACCTCTTGGCTGCCGGACCGCCGCATCACCCGCGAACCGCACTTTCCAGGTGCGGGCCCGGGATTCCGCACCGTCCGAACGAATTAATCACTTGGGCGATACTCCGCCGGGATAGTCGCGGTATCCGGGCTTATCGTAAAAATGGCCTTCGCGGCGCGCCCCGGCTTGTGCACGTTGGTAGGACGCATGGACGAAACGCCGCTCAATCCGCCGCCCGAGCTTCCGCCCTACGAGGCGGGCGAGAGCATCTGGAAGAATGCCTTTTTGACACGCCAC
>Ga0247831_1007221_pt1 | contig 12559 bp, 6 predicted proteins | sample LaCruzMarch2015__9_FD_192406 | JGI IMG/M metagenome (GOLD analysis project Ga0247831, IMG submission 192406) | Freshwater microbial communities from meromictic Lake La Cruz, Castile-La Mancha, Spain - LaCruzMarch2015_1m | ecosystem: Environmental > Aquatic > Freshwater > Lake | place: Spain...
GAGGATGAAAGTCTATTTGTGTTTTTGCTATATTCTGGTAATTGTTTGTAGAATACAATAAACGGTTTAATGGTCTCAATAAATGAGTTGTTATCGAATTTTTGCTCAGTAGCAATATTCAAAAAAGTTCGGTAGCTATTGAAAATATCTAGTTTTACGCCTTCAATATCAAAAGTTTTAATAGAATACTTGTCGGGATATTTAGCAATTAACTCCAAATTTTCTTCTGATAAATTCGGGATATAACTCTCATCATTGAAAATAGCAAAGTCGTCACGTTTCAAAAACAAAAATGTAGGAATCCAAAAATCAATTAAACCTTGTTTTAATTTGAAAGGGCGTTTACTTAATATTAACGACAATTCAGAAATTTTAAGTTGTTCTGATTTTGCACTTTCAAGAAAATCTTCCGATGCTCTCCATAATCTATTGAAAGAAGAATACTTGTCAATTGAAATCACATCTACCGAGTTTTCTCTTACTGGTGAAATGCCATTTTCTTTGAGAAGCGATAAGTAGATTGTCTTTTCAGGTGGAAATTTTGAGTCTTCAAAACCTAAGTGTTCTTTATCCCAATTGGTAGCTAAAGCCTTGAAGTAATTTTTTTTAGCTGTGTGAATAGATGCAGAAATCTTGTGTTTGTTCACCAATTCGTTTTTGAATGCAGGAGTTGCATCATACACGATACTGCAAACCTGTGAAAGCAACTTATTGAAATCTTTCTTGTCCGATATTTTCTTTTCTTCCCCTTTGAAATACCATTTCACTTCTTTACTACCTGAATAAATACTATCTGTTATGAAGTGGTTCAGTAAACGGATTTGTGATTCAACGATGTTTTCAAGTTCCCTTTTAGCAACTTTATCTTCTTTGTTTTCCTCTAGAACTTTTTGAATTTTCTCAATCTCAAACAATAGATTCTTTATCTCTGAAGAGTTTTTGAAGAAACAGTAAATAACAGCTTCCTCTTGTAACTTTGATTTATTTTGGATGTCGCTTTCTTTCAATTTACCATTGAAAACTAGATTTACAAAGCCATCAATTTCACCTTCAGGTGTTTTATGAATCGGGTAGTCAGAAATTACAAACTCAAAATACCTTGGTGTACCTGTTGAGAAGGAATATTGTTTGGCAAAAACTGGACTGAACTGAATATGTCTATTCAGAAGAGTTGTAATATCAACCACTTCTGAAATCTTATTACCCGCCTCAATCAACGCAGTTTGTATGTCTAAATCAGTTCCTTCAAAAAGAATGAATCGCTTGGAATGTGAGCGATAGCGAATTATATTCTTCGCTTCAAGATTTTTTATAATATTCTTGGCATCAGCAACACCACAAGCAGTTTTTAAGTAATCAATAAAAAAATTCAAGTCTAATATTGAACCACTTGCAGAAAAAATATTCAAAAGCCCTATCGTTTTTACCGCTTTGATGTATTCATTGATATTTGAATCAAATGCCCTTTCCACTTCCTCAATTGAAGAACGAATAGAACTCCAAGCTGAAAAATCGGGATTGTATTTTGAAGTTAAAAATGAATAGAAATTAAAATTCAGATAATCATAAACATTTGACAGATTATAAAACGGATTTTCCTGCTTATTGAATTTAGTCAAACCTGTATGGTCTGATGATTCAAGAAATGAAAACAATGAACGTTCATTTTGACCGTATCGTTGTAATGAAAGCGTAAGAATATTTGCGGAAAGAATTTCTAATGGATATAATTTTGAAGAAATTTCTTTGAGAAAATCTTTATTAAAGTTAAAAGCTTTAGTTTCGGTAGTGAGCTTTAAACATTTTTCAATTTCTGATTTTGAAGTTTTGGTTACAAAATTCTCGGCAATGTGTTCAGATGCCAAAAACAAAAGCTGTTCAACAGGTTCGTTAAAAGTAATTTCACGGAAACGACCTTTTACTTTTGTCCATTCTTGTTGTTGAGTTTTGCTTAATGAATAAGCATAAGATTCTAAACTTTGGTGGACAGTTGTAATTAAAACAATATTGTGTTTTGGATTATTACAAAACTCTGCCAATTGCTGAACAAAATAAAGCTCTTTTTCAGGATTGTGTTTACTTGCGTACTCCAAAAACTTACCAAACTCATCAATCAAAATAAATAAAACCTTGTTTTCTTTTCCAATTGAATGATAACGATTGAATATTTCTGATAGAATATTTTCCTGTTGATTTTTGTTAGTTTGAACTTCAAAAGCATCTGCAAACTGTTCTACTATTGAATCGTAAGAACCGATAAACTTTACAAAATCAAATTGAGGCTTTGCAAGAAAATTTGGGTCAAAGTATCGTTTTGTACCTTTTACACTTTGCTCAAATGCTAAAAGGAAAGAAGATTTACCTGTACCATAAGTACCAACTACATTAAATGAACGAATACCTTTTTTAAAGTCATTGACTATTTGGCTAACAACTTGTATAGCATTGGGAGTTGGGATGTAATTAAAATCCCTATCAGTGTCCCTGATAATATTTACCGATGTTGTGAAATTATTTGCCATAGTATTTATCTAAAATTGTGTATGCGCCTGCTTTTTTCTTGAATTGCAATTCTTTAATTCCTACTTGGTCAGTAAAAGTTATGTCTTTATGATCATCAACTACATCAGCAATTTTATTCATCAAACCTGAACGATTTAAGGCGAAAATTGAACCTGGACTATTCAAGTCGAACTCCAAAGAATTTAAACTGATTGAGTTACCGTAGTTTGAATTTTCAAGGATTGAATACAATACAATTGCTTCTGGAAGATTATCTCTTTCAGAATTTTCAATAAAAAATTGCTCATCCTTTCCTTTACCAGTTGTCTTTAAAAGTTCTATTTCAGACAGAATACCCGAAAAGCTATCCTCAACATCTTTGCTTAAAGGGTCGCTTTTATAAAGGTTTGCGAAAACAATAAAGTCTTTTGCCACAGTATTTTCATTGAAATTCAAATCGGGATTGCTATCGCCAATTCTCTTTACATAGTTAACAAAGGTTTCTTTGTTAAAGAAAAGTTTCTCTTTTCTGAATTCGTTAAAAATGATAGAGTAAATAGAAGCAAAACCATTTTTCACGAGTTGATAATGCAAAAGCCAAAGGCTTGCTTCATCTTCCAAAAAAGGGTCGTAACCAGTTTCATCATCAAATAAGCGTTTTCCAAATTCAGTTGGAATGTCTTTATTGTCAATAATATTGAAAGCTTTTAACCAAAAACGAATGGATGAAACCATATTTTTCCCAACACCAAGTTGCACAACCGCATCTTCGTCATTAAAATTCTTGCCTTCTTGAACATAATCGTACCCCTTTTTCAGCCAAAGTTGTCGGCACTGAAAGGAGTCGTGTCCAGAGAAAGTATATTTTGTTATTTCAGTATTTTCCAATATCATCTTTTCTTATGAAAATCCATTTTATAAGCTACAAAGTAACCAAATTATTGCCTTTTATCTAGTAAAAAACGACTTTACTTATTAACCTGTTATCCAAGAGCGTTGGCAATTTGGCTCTTTGACTTTTGGCCTGTCGCTTGGCTTGTGTGCTGGCGGGCAAAAGGCAATGTGCCAAATGAGCTTCAGGAATTAAAAACAAAAATGCGGGTCGGCAAAAAATAAAACTTTCTCATTTTGTTTACCTTGTTCAATTGTCGCTTTTACAAGTTGGTCAGTTACTCGGTTTCTTTTACTTTTATATGTTCGTTTTTACTCTGTCATTGTCGTGTTGCTCTGTCTTTTTAGCATTGGCGGTAACGTTTTGCAGATTGGCGATGGGCGGGCTTTTCAGCAAAAATGTTTGTTCGGAGAACTGAACTTTCTGCTACCACAAAACTGTCAAGCGGAGACGAAACCCCGCCTATTGCCAATGTGCTGTTATAAGCCGTTTTTCTTTCATTCATTGTGTGTTGTCCATTTATATTTCAGTCCTAAAACTAAACCAATACTAGTGTCTGAATATTCAGTTATTATCTTCCCTGCGATAGAACAAGTAATGTTCAGCAATACGATACTTTCAAATGATTTGTCCATAACAGGTGAGCACAAAATATATTTTTCGTTTTTTTCTTTAGTCTTTCTGTCATACTCACTATCTACGAGAGTCGTGCCACGCCCTCTTGTCCGATAAAAGCTCCTCGGATATTCATAATTTAAATCGTTTTCTTCAATAATTACAATGAATTCGCTTGGATATGGTTTGAAAGATAGTTTCTCATTTTTCACTTGAGTAATAATTTGCGGAAGGAATAACCAAATATTTTTTTTAATGAAGCTAATAAAGGCTATTTCTGTTTTTCGTTGAAGATTGTATTCTGATAAATTGTAAAGAACTATTCCCTTACTATTGATTTCATTAAGTAACTTGTTAGTCAATGAAATAAGATTGCTAACTTTTACCAAAGAATTATTTGGATTAATTTTTACAATCTCATTATTTCTCATTGGTTCTTTCTATTTCTTGAGTTAGTTCTTCAAGTTCACGTTGTAATTTTTCCTTTGTCCTGTTGAAATAGTCGTCCCAGTCGTCTATGTCAATTATAGTTTTGAATATTTCACTTTGTTTAATTGTAATAATTTCAGTTTCAAGTATTTTGACTTTAACTCTTAATCTGTTTACCGTTTCTCTTAGTTTGTCTTTGTCTGTGAGTTTATCCCCTTTGCTTGTTGAAAGAATACCTTTTTCAAGATTAGCTAATATTTCAGAAACTTTTTGAAGGTCATTTTTTGAATTGGCTTCATTTAATTCTTTAAAGATTTCTTCTGCTTGCTTTTGAATTTCGATTGGTTCATTCGCAAATTTGTCGGGATGGCATAAGACAGTCGCTTTACGAAATTTCTTTTTAAGTTCTAATTTTTGCTCGTCTGTTAATTCATAGATTTCCTTTTCTTTTTCGGTATCAACTTGTTCACGATATTGCCTTTCGTCATTTTCAGCTTCTTCATATTTTGTTTTGTCTGATTTGAATTTCAGTTTACGCAATTTCAAAATATCAAGTATAATTTCGCCTAATTCAATTGTATGTCGGTGTTGAAATTCGGAAAGTAATTTTTCAAGTTCTATCTTTTCATTGTCATACCCGTTAAGTTGGTTTTCTAAATTCTTAATTTCAAGTTTAAGTGCTGCAATTTCGGGGTCTGTCCAAATTGAAAGTTGCTGATTTTTAGAAATGAAATTTTGAATTTTGTTTATTGCTGATGCAAATTTTTCATTCCTTACCTCGTCAATAATTTCCTGTAAATCTGAGTTAAAATCGTATTCCTTAAGTTTTGAAGTTTCCTTGTTTAATTCTTCAATATCCTCAAGAAGTATATAGTTTTTGAGAATTTCTAACCGTTTAATGATTTTGTTTAATGGAAAAACAATTTCTTCATTTACTGCATCTGGATAATATTGTTTGCGAATATTATTGAATTCAGAAATGAACTGTTCTGCTAAAGTTGTGTCATTACTTGTGATGATTACGTTCTCAAAATTGCTTTCTGCTTTATAGCTCCAATTGTATGAACCTGTAATAACTGTGCTATAATCAATGATACAAAATTTATTATGCATTAATTCTGTATCACCGTTACCGATTTTATAAACTTTTGATTTGGCAGTAAGCAACTCCTCAAAATCAATTGATGAATTAAGGTTAATATTGTCGTTAGAAATAATGAGAGAAACGGTGCAACCGTTTCTTGCTTTATTTACTAATTCGTTGAAAAGGTTTTTATTGGTAAACCAAGCAACTGCAATAAATACAGATTTCTGTGCTTTACTTATTTCCTGCTGAATTCTTTCAGCTATATTTTCAAAAACAGCTTCTGTCTGCATATTTATTTCCATTTATGAATACTACCATCAACACTTGCAGTATAAATTGCTTTGTCAGTTTTATCAAAGAAAACTGAGTAAATCCAATTTGTTGCTTCTCTTTTAATTGAATGGTGATAAGGAAATACTTTAGAATGTTCATTATATTCACAAATCAATTGAAATGATTTTGTGTCAAATACTTTTGATTTTCCGTTGTAACAATTAGCGACTAAATAGTTTCCATCACCTGAAAAAACTAAATCATTAATCCATTCCTCATTTTCTATTGTCAAGAGACAATCTTGTTTATCAATGTCCCATATTTTTATTGTGTTGTCACAAGAACCACTTGCAAGAATATTTTTAGAACTATTAAAGGCAATAGCTTCTACCCAATGTTTATGTCCATCGAATTGTCCTAATTGAGCCTTGCTATTTATATCCCAAATTTTTATTTTTTCATCTTTGCCACAACTAATAATAGTCTCATTGTTTGGTAAAAACAGAACATCGTTAACACCAAGATTGTGTGCTAATATTTTTTGAGTTTCTTTTAGTGTATTTGGTTCCCAAATTTTTATTGTATCATCCCAACTACAAGTTGCAATACTCTCATTATTAGAACTAACAACAATATTGTTAATTATTAATTCGTGAGCTTGAATTGCTTCCCTACTGATACAATCCTCATCAAACGTAATTCGAAATAATTTCCCAGACCTACCAGCACAAAGAAGCTTGTCATTCCAAACTGCAATTGATGTCAGCCAATTATTTTCTATCTGCTCTTTAAAAATACAATCACCATTTGCTAAATCGTAAAGGCTGATAAACCCATCTTCACCAGCGGAAATCAAACAAGATTTGTTGTTTAATATGTTATCAGTGATAATAATTTGTCTTACGGCCATTTTATGTCCAACAACTTTCCATATTTGTTCGCCTTTGAAGTCGCCACTAAATTGAAATTTGCTTTCGGTCAGTAATTTATTTGTTACTGAAATAGAATTACTCACTCTAACTAAGCCAGTCGAGCCAATTGGAATTAAAGAATTATTGTTCTCGTTATTCTCCGCCATTTAAAACAAAATTAGATGGTATATCATTTGTGAAATATTCTGTTTCAGTGGTTTCGGGAAAAACTACCGTTTCTTCTTTTGTTTTCTTAGGCAGTTCGATGATACCTAATTGCTTATTCAAGTCGTAAAACTCAACGCCATTATCTGAAAGTATTTTGAAGTAATGATTGTCGTTAAGGAAAGTTGTTGTTGAAGGGATTAGCCAACCTTTTTTTACTGATTCATATACTAAGAGCCAATTTTCATTTGAAAGATTTTCATTTTTAAGTAAGTTGTCCAAGATTGAAAAATCTGGTGCTCCATTTAATAAGCCCTTTTCTCTCATATCAATTAATATTAAAATGGAAATTGTATCATTTGATTTGAGAATACTCTCTGCAATGGTTTGTGTTAATTCGATTTCAAATGAAACTGCACACCACAATGCCCAAGAAACCTCATAATTATGATTTGTTTCAATATGGATAGATATGATTTTTTTCAAAACATCTTGTATTCGCTTCTTTGAAGTTTTGTTGATGAAATGTCTATATGTAAGTAAAATCCTTGTTACCTCTTTCAAGGTTGATGGTTCAACTAATGCTGTTTTTAAGAGCAATGATTCAAACAAATCCCAATTCTCTTTATTGATTTGAACACTTCTCCATTCAAACGGTCTCAATGAGTATTTTAATATCCAGTCAGCTTTGCTGCTATCTTCTGAAGCAAACCCGAAAGCCATACTAAAATATTGTTTTAGATAATTCCTTTGGTTTCCATCGAATCTGAATTGGCTTAACCTAGTAACCCAATCATTTTCAAAGGCAAAGGGGAATTCTTTTATTTTGACTTTAGATTCATTTATTTCAAGTTGAAAGTCATTGAGAATTGTTTGGAGTGACTTTAATATTTTTTCGGCTTGGTCTCTTGTTGTAGTATATAAATAGTAATCATCATAGTATCTGCAACCTGTAACTTGATTTTTAAACTTATTCTTTAGTAAATTGTCAAGTCTGCAAGAAATTAATTCTGCGATGATATGTGAAGTATCAGGACCAATTGGAATTCCGATGGATTGTCTTTCTTGACAGGCTCTGAGTGCTATGTCTATGTTGTTTGAAATTTCATATAAATTTGCCAGACTATCAGTTGCTGTTAAGGATTTCCAGTCCGCTGTTTTCATTGAACCTTTTAGATTGAAATATTTTTTCGCATCTTCTTTGCCAAGAATTGCCCAAGTAATTGAATGGGTATAAATAGTTGGATAAAATTTAGATATGTCAACCCGAACTTCAAAAAAGCTATTGTATGATGTCATAGCAAGCCTTTCTCTAAAATCGTTTACTGATTTACTATAAGTTTTAACTGCTCTTGATTTACCATCAATAATTGGGTGGCTTTCAGAAAATTCAGAGAGTAAATAGATTTTTGAAATTTCATCCCAATTGTCAGCTAATAATTTTGCTAATTGAGAAAAATGTTTGGGGTTTGGTATTTTCAATAATCTTCTTGCAAGGTCTCCTTTTGCCAGTGAAAAGGTCGCTGGACTTGACGAATTGTATTTTGAAATAAAATCGTTAGCTTTTTCTTTTACTCTTTCTTTAAATACTGTTTTTGATTCTTCGGTTAGTTTGGTGAGTCCAAGTCCTGTCGAAATATCCGTGTTGACATTAAAAACACTTTCCCAGGTCGTCATAATTGTTCCAATTCTTGAGGCAAACAATTCTGTCGAGAAAGGAGGTGGGAGTTCCTTTAAAAAATATCCTTTTGAAATTAAGTCCTCTAATGTCATACTGTTTTGGTGTCGTCTGTCTTTAAAATGGCTTATAACGGTTGATGGTATGGTGTCGTGCGGGATTACGAAGCGAAAACCTAACAATTTACACCGAGCCTTTTTACGAGCCACAAACGCTCGAAAACCGCTAAAACCCGCATGCACTATACCATGTGTTAGGGGCTGGTGTTCATTGTTTTCAGTCATTTTTCTTTCAATTTGCTACATCGTTTCTGTCAGCCGTGCGTTTGGATAGGCAAGCTCTTTGGCTGGTTTTGGTCGTGTGTTGGCTTTTTCGAGCGACCAGCCAATGTGCTTGACTGTGGTGGTGCAATTATAGAAAGCTTCGCATTATTTCATTTTTCTTTTCTTTAATTATTAATTCATATTCTTGTACTGAAAGTTTTTTCAATAATTCATTTTTGTTTTTATCAAATTCTGCAATCGCATCAAGAATTTGTTTTTGTACATCTTTGGGTGGGATTGGAATTTTAGTTGTTTTAGCCCTGTCAATATTCAAATTCTTGACAACTCCACCAGCAGCACTAAAAGAAAATTGCTTTTGAGTGTCTTCGTAAGATAATATTTCAAATAAGAAGTCCTTGTCTATTTCATCACTAAAATCAGTCATTAATAACCAACCGTCATGAATACAACCATCAATTTTAAGGATGTAGGGACGACCAAAACTCATAGAATTTGAGAGTATAAAATCGCCAACCTTTACAGGTCTAGATTTTTCAGCACCTTCTTTTGTGATTTTTTGAACCGTCTTTGTAATAAATTTGTCATTTTTGTTAACATCACCAATTTTTATCCAGCTTACACCATCGGCTTTGTCAGTGATAAATTTACTAATTGGTCTTGGTGATGCTCCGCGAACTATCGTACAAATGCTTTGAAGAGTTTTTAACTTCCACTTACTTTTAATAGACAATGTTTTTTCAGTCGACAACCATATTCTTTTATCAAAGTTTTTAGACTTAAACCTTATTAAATCTTTAAGTTCTATTAAAGATGCTTGTGGCAATACCTTCTTTAATTCATTTTCATCTATTTCAGATTTTGTGAAATTTTGTTGTATGAAATAGCTGAGTTTTTTCTTGTTTAATCTATTCTTTGGGTCAAAAAGAGGTGTTATAATATCATCAACGGTATCACCACCATTGTATTTAATCCCTTCACTACCTTTAGCACCACTCCAATCATAACCACGATATTTTTTTAATTCTTTTAAATCTGTTGGGCTATTTACTACAAGCACTTTTTGAGGATTTGTATAAGCAAGAATAAAATAGTATAATTTATCCTTTTCTATTTCACGGAGCGTTTTGATAAGTAATTTCTTTAGTTGTAATTCCTTATCAAGAATTGAATATTTATCGGTGATAGGCTTGTCTTTGATTTTTTTCACATTTGTATTATTCTCAAAATCTTCAATATACAATTGAAAAATTTCATTATTCAACAATGATGTCGAAGGTTCTCCATTTATTAAAGTAAGATAATCATCAATATCAACATCAATATGTTCACAATATGCTTTTATAAGGTATTGGTCCTTATATGCTTCTTTATCTTCTGAGTTGTCACCATCTTCAAACCAATCATCAACACGATTTAAATAATGCTCTGCGGGTTCAGGTTTATTTGCTTTACGTTTTAAAAATAATACGATTGTATTTGCAGGAGTTTTACTGAAAGTATTACGACCTAATTCAACTAAAGAAATAATATCAAAATATTTTAGTAATATTTCTCTTGTATTAGTGTGCGTTGTATCTGCATTGGATAGAATTGAAGCAGGAATAATAATGCCTGCAACTCCGTTATTTGCAAGTAACATCTTTGCCCGTTCAATAAAAAAACATTCAATATTCCCATTTTTAGAAATATCTTTTACAGTTTTTGTTAGCTCATATTTTTCCCTTATTTCTTCATCTAATGTATCCAAAAAGCCATCAACTGAAAATGGAGGGTTAGCTACTAAGATATTGAAACTATTTTCTTTGATTTTATAATGATTATCAAGAGCATCATTATGCAAAATACCAACACCTTCATGACCATACATGAAGGAAGACAATTTTGCTACTTTTGACAATCGATACTCTTTTTCAATACCATAAATCTCTTTGTAAAATAACTCAGGTTTAATAGAAAGTTTTTTAACGATTGGAGTTATTTGAGATGCATATTCAGTCAAGAAATGACCAGCACCACATGCGTAATCAATAGTTTTTGGAGGTTCTGTATTATCTGCAATAATTTTTTCTAATGGAAGGGACATTAAAATAAATTTACAAGCTGATAGTGGTGTAAAAAATTGACCTTCAGATTGCTTAATTCCATTATCAAGAAAGAATTCAAACATATCGCCTAAAAATTGATTATGCTCTTCTGTTTTTATTCTTAAATCTTGCCACATTAAAACAAGCTCTAATAGGACTTTTGCATTTTGGTAGAAAAGCTTTTCATTGTGAACATCTAACAACCCAAAATCACTATTAGTGAAAAATTTTAATTGTCTAAAATATTCTTTAATTTGTTTCTTAGTTGCATTTCTTTTTTGCTTTACTGCCCAAAAGGCTTCATCAATTTCCTTATTACTTATGTAGACAATTTCTTGTGCAAGGAACTTATCCATTCCGATTTTATAAAGCTCTTGTAAACGGTCAATTAACTCAAAGTAGCTATCATAAGCGATTCCTTTCCAATAAAACTTTAAATCATCTGTATTTTGAGTTTCATCAACAATTTTGCATAAAAACAAGTTTACCAACACATCAAATGCTCTTTCTCTGCCAGAAACATTATGCTTTCTAAGAATAGTTCTAAATTCGTGATACTTTCCCTCTTTATTTTTTGCATCAATAGGAACAATATCCTCTATGGTATATTTATCTTTCCCAATATGATAGGGCTGTATATTAGGTTCAAATATACCTTTGGTTGAATATTCTAATTGATAAGTTTCTCTCCAAACTGAATACCTTTCCCTAACATTCTTTGCTTTTTCAAATGATTTTAAATTTTTGTTATCCGCAAGAATTAATTCATTGTCCTTATGCGAAATAATATTTGAAGTAAAAGAAATTTGTTTTTTCTCAATCAAATCAGAAGCATATAAACAAAGAAAATCTGTATCAGGTATTTGTTGAGCATAACTAAACAATTGGTCTCCATCAATGAGTGTTTCTTTCCAAGCCTTTTCGAATTCTTTTCCTGGTGTTTTACATTCAATAATTAACAAAGGTTTTTTAAAATTGTCTCTTATTAATATATCTGCACGACCACCACTTGCACCATGTCCTACTTTCCATTTTGGCTCTAGCTCAATATGTTCTGGTTTATATCCTTTTTCAAAAAGACGGTTAACACACTCAAATACAACAAAATTCTCATCATAAGAAAAGTTACAGGTATAATCTCCATTAACAACAAAATCTTTGTCAGTTGGATAGATTAATTCACTTTTCTTGAAGTCCACTTTTAAATATGCATTTGGATTTGCAGGAAAATATTTACTAAAAACATTGCCTTTCTCTTCAAAGTTTAATGCTTTCAAAAGGTCTTTTAAACTATCCTTATTAATCATATAGTATAATTCTAATAAATTCTAAATCCCAAAGATACAATTATCCATGGGTGCGTCGGCAAGAAAACAGCTCTTTTGCAAACTTCGGTTGTGTGTCGGCTGGTGCGGTTTGCAAATGTGCTGTTTTGTGCGTTGGCAGTTCTTTTTCATTTTCTGTCTTTATGTAGCAAATTGTCCGCTGTGTCGTTTTTCTACACTTGCCCCTAACGGTTTGGCGCTTGGCGAGGTTTTTCTGTGTTGCGCCTGCGGCAGAAAAATCTTGCTAAGCGCCTGTTATCTTTTGCCCTTTTTTTATTTCAAATATATTTCGTCTCTTACATATGTGTTATTAA
>Ga0247831_1007223_pt1 | contig 12557 bp, 9 predicted proteins | sample LaCruzMarch2015__9_FD_192406 | JGI IMG/M metagenome (GOLD analysis project Ga0247831, IMG submission 192406) | Freshwater microbial communities from meromictic Lake La Cruz, Castile-La Mancha, Spain - LaCruzMarch2015_1m | ecosystem: Environmental > Aquatic > Freshwater > Lake | place: Spain...
GTGCTTTCGAATATCTTGCTGGACGCGAATTTAACGCACCAGTTAGTTTAGTGCCTGAAAGTGAGCCACCTTCTGACGGTGCTTATTATGTATTTACGATTAATACTTACACAGTTTCTCCTGTTATCCCTGGTTCAGACAGTATTCAGGAACTAATTGCAGATTACCTTCAATGTTTACGCACTGCTTTTGTTGATCAAGAGGATCAAGGTTATCTGACCGCCCCAGTTGCTTTCGCTAAATTCGGTCCTGTTGGACGTCGCTTAATTGGTCAAGAGATGGCTTTCCAAGCCGAGCTCAACAGCCACAAGTGGATGGCAATTGCAGACGCTGGTCCCTATAACGTAACGGATATTCTCGAGTATAACAACTTCTTACAACACTCAGCAGCTACTCCCTTAATCACTGGGCAGGATTTCCTCGTAGGAAACACTGTTTACGAATGGACTGCAGCCGACACTGACTATTTCCAACTTCGCTACACTCCTTTGAGTGCAAACGAATCGGATCCTTCTTATGCAGTTAACGGCTCACAGAATACTGGTCTTGTTCCTAATGAGTACCTCTCTTTACGCGACAATGGTTCTATAACCTTCGCAACAAGCACCACTCCTTCATACGATCGTCCCGGTCTTCTTGATTTAGTTGGCGAAAATTGGCCCTCTACAAAAGAACCTGGCACTCCTGTTACTTTGAGTAACTGTATTGGCGCTTTGGCTGTTTTGGAAGGTGAAACTGTATATGCGGTTCCTACCTATCTAACTCCAACAAATAAAACTTTCACCGGTTATATTTATTTTGCGGCAACTTATCCTCAAGCTATCACAGCTTATAACTGGGTAATCAGTCAGGGTGGACTAGACGGTGATGGAACTCCTACTTATCCCGGCGTAAACACACTTCCCCCTGGTTGTATCCCAATTGACACTAGCTCAGGTACTGGTTTAATCGGTGATGCCGTCACAGGTGTTACAATCACAAACCCCGGAACAGGTTATAACGTTGGCGCTTTGCCTACTGTAACTTTCCCAGCTCCTGCTGCTGCTGGCGGAATTACCGCAACTGGCGTACCCACTTTGGGATCCGTTGGTATTGTGGACGAATTAATTATTAACACTGCTGGTTCCGGTTATAGCAACACCCCCACTGTGATTATCACTCCTTTACCTGGTGATCCCGGCGCTGGGGCTCAAGTTACAGCTTCTCTTGCAACTATTGGTGGAAGGATCGCTCAACTTAATTTGAGTACAGGTGGTGATGGTTATGAGTCTATTCCACTTGTGGCTATTTCTGCACCAGCTGCTGCCGGTGGAGTTGCTGCAACTGCATCTGCAACTTTGGCCCCTGTTGGAAAAATTAAATCACTGACACTCGTCAATCCTGGCCAAAATTATTTCCTTCCTCCTTCAGTAACCTTCTCCGGATCTGGTGGCATCGGTGCTACTGCTTCTGCAATTCTTGCTACTTCTAACGGTAAAACTGTTGGATTTGGTGGATTTGGTGGCGGTTCACTTTATCAGGCTGTTCCAACTATTACAATTCCAACCCCCGCTGCTGCCGGTGGAGTTGCTGCAACTGCCTCAGCTACTTTAGCTCCAACAGGCGGTCTAGCTGCCGTTGAGCTTGGTAATAACGGTAGTGGTTATACCTTACCTCCAATAGCAACGATAAGTGGTTTTGGTGCCGGAGCCGCTGCAACTGCAGTTTTAGATACGATCGGTTTTGCTGTTTCTGTATCTGAAACTGGCGCTACAGCAATAGATAACCTGCAAACTGGTACTTTCACTCTCACAGGTACTGGTACTGAAGGCGATATTGTTATTAACTGGACAGCTCAACTTGCTTCTCCTCACAACCTTACCGTTTCTATCGCCGACGGCGGTTTCGGTTGGACGCAGGCCAATTGTAATGCTTGTATTGCTGGTACATACGGTACATTTACTGTCGGAAACTCAGCAGGTCTGCTTACTCTTCCCGCGAGTCTTACCGTAACCCTGGGTTTCCCTGTGGCGTCTGTCACAGTGACATCAAGTGGCAGTGGCTACACAACCGTTGGTAATAGCATTAGCTTTGCAAACGCTCCTGGAGACACCACTGGTTCTGGCATCATATCTTCATTCGTCTTAGGACGCGCTGTTGCAAGTTTCACTCTGTTGACGAATGGCTCAGGCTACTCAAACACAGACGCTAACTTATGTACAGTTACTCCTGCTGCTGGTGACACCACCGGTTCAGGCGCTGGCGCAACTGCCCTCTTTGGCTTCGCTCTTGCTTCAGTCAATTTGACTATTAACGGTGCAGGTTATGATGAAGGTACGCTAGTAAACGTTGTTAATGATCCAGGTGATACATTTGGTTCAGGTGCTGCGGTTTCCTATCTAATAGGACGTTCAGTTATTAGCTTGATTCTTAGCTCAGCAGGTATCGGCTATGCCACTAGCGATACGGTTACCGTAACTTTTACTACTGGTAATGCCACAGTTTCTGCTACTGCAGTAGCTACAAGAGGTTTTGGAATTTCTACTCTGAGCATTGTTAACCGAGGTGCTGGATACACTGGTGCCCCAACAGTTACTTTTGCTCCATCAGCCCTGGATGCCGGAAATACCATTATTTCTGCAACCGCGACTGCTGTTCTTGGTTATGGGGTAACAGGTGTTATTATTACTAATGCTGGTTCAGGCTACACTGAAGCTGAGCTCCCATTGGTCCTTACTTTTGCTGGCGGCACACCTATTGTTCCAGCAGCTGGTTTTGCTACTTTGCAGACCAAAGGAACTGGTATTCTTACTTATGAGATTCCAGCATGGGATCTATATGTAGATATAGACGGTCAAACTTCTGATCTAATCCTCAACTCTACGAATGCTCTGGTAAACGTAAACACTCTTCACCTGCCTGGAACTCTCCAGAACAGCACTGAGAATTTCAACGTTGCACAGTTTACTCGTACTTTCTTAACTGCAGATATTACTAAGTTAGACCCCACAGCTTCTGTGTCTTCTGCTTTGTTTAACTGCCTCAATCACGGTCTCAACAACGGTCAAAAAATCTACTTTACTGCCCCACTCAACAAAACAGCCGGTGGCACCTTAGTTTCCCCTTCAACTTCACAGGCTTCCGTAGCCTATTATGTGAGTGTTATCAACGGGAATCAGTTCCTATTGGCCACTACCCTAACCAATCTGAACACTCGGATTTTCATCCAATTCGCTGTTCTTGTTGCGGGTCAAACGGTTCTTGCTTATAGTGGTTTGGGTATCGCTCGTGAAAACACTTCTGCCTACAGCAATGAAGGTTTAGTGAATCTTATTCGCGGTCGTAAATATGGTTTCAATACCTATAACGTCCTTCCCACATTCTATCCTGCAAACGTTGACCCACTTTCTGGCGCTGCTGGTTTAGGCGTTACCCATAAACTCGGTTTCTATCGTGTCGAGAGCCAAGTTTCAGACGCTTACTACTCTGCTTACGGTGAAAGTTTAACAGCCGGTTTCTTAGGTGATCTTAACATTGGAAACAATGAAACAGACAACCTATTCTGTGTGCCTCTTGTAGATCAAGATCGTTCAACCGCTGCTTACATTACTCCAGTATACGTAGACAGCTTAGATAACAAGATCGTTCTTTGGGGTGCAGAAGTTCAACTTCGCTATACTTCTTACAAGCAAGCTCCTTCGAACCTCTTCCGTTTCAATGCAATCACCTCAGAAGAAGTGGTAGATTTCGCTCTACGCGGAACTTTCAACGAAGGCGTACCTGCATGTGTTGTTCTTGCCACTGGCATCGACGATGCTCAGAAACTTCTCGAAGATAGTCAGCAGTACTTCAACGCACGTGGTTTTATCGCTTACTATGGCCCATATGTGAAGAATGCCTCTGGTGCTTTCGTGCCCCCGAGTCCATTCGTAACTGGTGTGGCTATTCGTCGCTACCGCTCTGAAGGATTCCAGTATCCACCTGCTGGCGTGAAGTATCCACTTAACGGTGCTTCAGCTGTACAGATCCCAATCAATAGCACCCAGCAAGACATCCTCAACCCCAAAGGTTGCAATGTTCTTCGCACGCTACCTGGTTACGGAGCTACAGTATTCATCTGGGGTGGTCGCACTCGTATAAACCAAGACGATGCAGAGCAGCGCCTATTCCAATTCGTGAACACTCGCGTGATCATGAACGTGGTATATGGCTCACTCCGTCGTGCTTTCGATAGTCAAATCTTCAATATTATTGATGGTTTCGGACTGGTTTACAACAAGATCATCAGCATCGGTAACAGCATCCTTAATGAACTTTATGTTCGTGGGGCTCTGTTTGGTTCCCGTCCTGGCGATGCTTTCCAAGTGATCTGCGATGAGCGGATTCAAACTCCTACCGGTCTGGAATCTGGTCTAGTGAATGCGAAAGTATTCGTTGTGCCTGTTCCTACTCTGGAGCGCATCCAAGTGGATCTCATCCGTGTTGCCATCGGCAATATGCAGAATGAGCTCAATGCTTTGGGTGTTGGCGAAGATAACGCTATCTAACTAAAGAGGGAATCCATGGCAAAAAGACTAATAGTCAACGTCGAGGATTCCCTTCACTCGAAGCTTAAACAACGTGCAGCGCGGGAGGGTATTTCTATGAATGCCCTCTGCGCTCGCCTACTTGAAGAGCCCGATGAAGAGGAATCAAAAACTCCAGAGAAAGAAATAGTCGAGCTGTTTGAGCCTATGCTTTACATTTCCCTACCTTTGAATACACTAAGGGAGGAGTTGCAAAGAGTAGCAATGACGAAAATGGACAATAACCATAAACGTTCTCTTATGATGAAGCTCAACTCTGAAATGGCTAAAAGGTATCGTCGATGAGCGTAAACCCTCTACAACCCAATATTCAAGGAATCAAGTACCCCCTCACAATAAGTAACGGTGGTTTAGCTGTTTCTACAGATTTTGATTTAGTTAGTCAGCATGTCCTATCGGTCGTTGAAACACGATGGTATGAACGGGTTATGCGAGCTAGTTACGGTACTGACGATTACATTTTCCAAGTAATAAATCCTTCCTTAATCAACACACAGTTACAGATTGCAATCAGTCAAAATGTTCCGGAAGTTGAAACAGTTGAAGTGCGAGGGAACTGGAGAAGCGGAGATAACGGTTTATATGAAGTTGCAATAACATATTTTATTAACGGAGTACCTCAACCTCCTCTTTCTTTCACTTTGAGTATCTGATGGCAAAACGATTTCAAATCCCACCAGTACCCACTGGTGAAGTAGCTAAATATACAACAGACCCCTATAACCTATCAAGCATTTATATGTTTGGTAGTTCGAGTCCGTTTACTGGGCAGGGGAACACAATTGTTCGGCCCGATGACGATCTCTTAATTCAAAAAGGAGGCAACCGTGCCTTAATTATATACAAAAGATTACTTTACGACTCAAGTGTCCAAGCTTCTTTTATGAAGCTGTGCCAAGAAATTACTGGAAGAGATTGGTTGCTAACTCCTGCTTCAGAGAAACCAGGCGATCTAGCTGTGAAAGACTACGTTGAAAAAGCGTTGGCGTATATAGACATGGATGACCTATACAAAGGTCTCGGTGAAGCTTTAATCTGCGGATTTAGCGTAGGCGAAGTAATGTGGAAGAAAACTAAGCAGGGCATAATTCCTTTCGATGTTCGCATTCGTGATCAACGTCGCTTTGTATTCCAAGAATCAGAGCAAGCTGATACTGGTTTCACGATGCGCGTTCTCACTTTCAATCGTATGTTTGAAGGTATTGAGTTGCCCGCTAGAAAATTTATTATTCAAAGATATTGGTTGTCTCACACAGGTGACCCCTATGGTACAGGGCTCGGACGTATTCTGTACCCTATCGTTAAGTTTCGCCGTCGTGCTATTGAGTCTTATGTGCTCTACGGTGACAGGTATGCAACGCCAACTGCAATTGCAAAAGCACCTCTATCCGCATCAAATGTAGAGATAGATACCCTCTACGATCACTTGTCGAATCTGAGTCAGGAGACGGCAATGATTCTGCCCGAGGGTTATGAACTTGAGTTTCTGAACCCATCTGGATCTGCAGATATCTTTATGAATTTGATCGAATATATCGACAAAGAAATATCTTTGCTAGTTTGCGGAGAGGATGAAGCGGGAACTGCTGAGGCTGGGAGTAGAGCTAGCAGTCAAGTTGCCAATATGGTACGTGTTATCAGAGCTTCGGAGTTATCCCAATTACTATCTCAAACTATTTCTGATACCTTGATTCGATGGATAGTTGATCTCAACTTCGGTGTAAACGTTGAAGCGCCAACCATCAGTCGCGAATTTCGTTTAGAGGAAAGCACTCTGACAATGGCAGACGTGTCACTGATGATTCAATCGGGATATAAACCTAAAACTGAGTGGATAAGCAACCACTTCAAAGTCGATTTGCAAGAGGACGAGGATTTTGAAGCAGCAGCGCCAGAAGTTGAAGATAAACCGGAGGAGTACGACCCTGAAAAAGATGGCGACCTGTACGAAAGTATATTCGGAAATTCCGACGAAGACAAACCGTTCGGCGATGAGAAGATAACTGAGGATGAAGCGGTCTCTGAATCCACAAAATAGCGGTTTACCGGTGGTTAAGAAAACTATATTGAATTTATGACGACCTTCCAGTTCCCAGGAGCTTACGTTTGGCAGAGAAAACTGCCGAACCACGATGAGATCAAATCTAGGGTTCTCCCTAAGATAATTGCCGCAGCGGATAAAAATGGAGAAAATCCTGACTTTAAGTGGAAAGTAGACACTCACTCTTCGGTAATTACAAACTTCGCTCAAGAGCGATTAAACCCGTGGGAATATTTTACGCCAGAGGACGTAACTGAAATTGCATTTGGATCTGCAGATCTTTTTAAGGAAAGTAACGCAGTTCCAAATTCCAAATTCCCAGACTCATTTAGATGTAGAGCGTTCTGGTGGAATCGATATAATCCCGGTTCTACTGCTCCACCGCATATACACTCGGGGCGTATCTCAGGAGTGTATCTACTCGAACAAACTGGTGAATGCCCTCTTGAGTTCTTTGCTGGCAATCCGTACTCTCCAGATCCGGATGATTCAGGCAATTATTTCCAGCCAAAAGTTGAAGAAGGTACCATTCTTTTATTTCCCGGCACACTCACACATTGGGTGAACCCTTCTCCCTTTCTACGAACCACTGTTTCCTTCAATCTCGGCCCAGCCACGTAAATGGAAAAATCACTACATATTGATTATCTAAAAATTGAAAATTATTTCACAGATGCAGAACTGACAGATATTTTTCACGAACTCGACCAACTGAATCGCCCAGGAATACTTGATTTGCCCGAAGAAACCGGCTCATCTGTCGAGGAAGATGGCACGATTCGTAAGGCAAATTCTGGATTGTTCTTTAATAATGTATACAAGCATCCGAAATATTCGTCAATAATGACGCATGTTCGAAAGATGTTTGATGGTCCTACTAGCACTTATGCGAACATGTCTCTGTGGAACATGGGAATACTTCAAACCACGGCATCTTCTACACTTTTGAGCTACTACGAGAACTCGGATCACTATAAGCCGCATGTGGATGCGTCAGTTATCACTGTTCTTCATTGGCTGTGGAAAGAACCAAGACGATTTGAGGGTGGAGATCTTACGTTGTTAGATACCGGGGAAAAAATCCCTTTAACTAATAACACAATGCTCATGTTTCCTAGCAATTGCTGGCATGAAGTTTCTCCTGTGATCATGGAGGAGCAGTACAGAAATCAAGGATTGGGTCGGTATTGTATCACCACTTTCCTCTACACTGTTGCATACCCGTCAGCAGAGTTTGAATCGTTCATGAAAGAAAATGCAAATTATTAAAAACACTCTCAGCAGCGAACTAATTCAAAGCCTAAACGTATTTGTTTCCAGTAATACTGATCAACCTATATGGGGTTGTTCTTTGAATTCCTGGGGGCCAGACGTATTAAGAGGGATTTTTGGTGCGGCTCTATTTACAGAAATCAAAGACGACCTTCGTGAAAGATTAATAACTGAGATCACACCGTATCTACCGCCTCATACTACTCTATTATTTCGGTTGACTCAATGGCTGCCGCTCTCGGGCTTATCTCCACATACTGATAGCGACTATGGCTTTGCTGCGACATTATATCTTAACACAAATTGGCACCCTGGTTATGGGGGAATTTTCGTATGGAAAGAAGAGAATGAATGGAAAATGCTATGCCCGGAACACAATACAATGGTTATCGTTGACAATAATGAGGAGCATCTTGTCACGCCAATAACGCTGGCCACAAATGAGTCACGGATATCTTTACAGATTTGGGCCGATGTTTAGTGGTTTTTCGCAGGAAACCAAGGGTAAAAAGAGTTAGTTATACAAACGCAAAGGAACCAACCAGGGGAGACAAAGCCTAGCACCCCCAACCAAAATCTTGCGTGACAATTAAAAAATGTTTACCTACAAAGCAACCAATACCTCTAACGGTAGGTTTTATTTGGGGAGCACCCTTGATTTTGAAAAAAGGAAAAAACAGCATTTGGCATCAAATGCTAATTACCCCTTTCAAAATGCCCTTCGTAAACATCCAGATGATTTTGTCTGGGAATATACAGAAGACGAGTGTGACGAACCTCTGCTTGAACAAGCTCTTTTAGACATGTGGTTTGGCACAGAAATGTGTTATAATCTGTCCCCCTATTCGGATCGCCCTCAATGTAATCCTGAATCCTCACGTGAGTGGGGCAAGTTCAACGGACCAATTCAAGGGAAAAAACACTTTGAAAACAAAACCGGAATATTCTCCCCTGACGCCCCCAAGTCTGAGTGGGGAAAGAAGGGTGGATCAATCACTGGGCCACAATCACTTGAAAGTGGTACAGGTCTATTCAGGGAGGGAGCGGTTACTTTCGAGTCCCGCTCCGCAGGGGGTAGAATAGGAGGTCCTAGGGGGGGTCTGTCTACTTCTAAACAAAGATGGAAGTGTTTAGAGACCGGGCATATTACAACTCCCGGAGCCCTCACCAACTTTCAAAGAAAACGAGGCATCCCTACTGACAGGCGAGAGAGGATCGCATAATGTTCGTGAAAAAAATCCATGTATTTAAGGCCGGCTCACAAACGTCCGCACAAGGCGTAAATCGCAGTTTCTCCGAAAAGGATCTTCAGCAAGTGGTGGAGTCGTACGACCCAGGTGTGCATGAGGCACCTCTGGTTCTAGGGCACCAAGGCGATTCAGACTCTTTGCCATCCTATGGGTGGATCAAGGGATTTGAGCGAAAAGGACAAGATCTGTATGCAAATGTTGCTTTTACGGACGTTGCAAAAGATCTAGTGAAGGACGGTCACTACCGCAAGGTTTCGATTTCCTTTTACAGCCCTGATTCTCAAATAAACCCCACTCCCGGTCAATGGACAGCTAGACACCTGGCTTTACTCGGCGCTTCTCCACCAGCAGTTAAAGGTCTCGAATCATTTAATTTCGCTGAATGGGATTCGGAGGTAGGAGTCTATGATTTCGCTATTGCTTTAACACCTAATCAAGTTTTCGATGAAGATCTCGGTCCCACAATGATTCGAGAACTGTCTCCGATGGAGATGCTCAAAGAAAAACTCGATGCAGCACGTTCGGAAATGACTGCTGAAGTAAACAAAATCACAGAAAACAATTCACCACAAGCGGAAACCGAAGATGCTTCGGCTGAGGTTGCAGAGCAGGAGGGTAATGCCTCTGAAGTAGAAAATCCTAGCAACCCTGCAAATTATTCAGAACGTCCTCGCAAAGGGGATAATGCCAGATCACTGGCTCAACTTGAAGACCAATTCCCTAAGGACAATTTTATGGAAATGCAAGAAGGCATCAGCCGGAAAAAGAAAAGTACACCACATGGTCAAGTATCCCAAGTCGTAGAAAATGTTTATCGTGAAGACGATGAAGATGAAATGGGTGCAGACAACCCCAAAATGCGCAACCCCCGGATGCAGCCTAACAAGGTTGATTACAACGAAGTTAGCGACAAAAAGAATCCCAAACCAGGTAAGGTGAAGTTTGGCCAACACCCCGAAAACCCTGAAGAGCGCACAGGAAATTTCGGTCGTTATCAGACTGGGAAATCCGAGGAGCAATCTATGGATAGGGCTGCCACAGGAAAAACTTCGTATGAAGAAACTACCTTTGGCCGGGATGAAATTGCCAGAGGACGGGACCAGCACGACAGTGGTCGTCCTGCAGTAAAAAATTCCCAGCAAGACTCAGACCGCGTTAAAACCGGTCGCTATATTGACCCAGACGATAACGGAAGGTACGACGAAATGTCCAGAGAAGAAATCATGAACAGCGATCAGTATGATGACGATACTGATTACGGTGTGAACAATGCCAAAGTGTCCAAAGGCAGGGATCCTTACGGTCGTATCGACTCCGAGTCCCCCATTCCCTCTGATACTGAGGAAATGCCTGATGACACTGTCTTTGCCAGCAAGGTAGAGAATGTTACTCGTGCAAAAAATGCCCGTGTTATGCAGATCAAGTCTTCTGATCCAGCTCTTGCTGGTAAGTATGACGGCAAAGCTGCTTCAAATTATGCCGAACCTGAACCTGCCGAAATTACTGGCAAAGACGGTGTTTATGGTGAGATGAAAGGTCAGAAAAAGAAAATCTTAAGCGGTGATTTTGAGGGTGACCCAAATCAAGAAACCCTGAAGACCGGTGGTGTGTATTCCGAAGATGGATACAAGTCCTACAAAGGTGAGCCAAAGTCAACCAAAAAAGCTTTAACTCCTGGCGCTTTTGATTCTGAAGATGATGATGAGCCCGCAGAAAAGACAGGACCTTCCGGTGTAACTGGTGGTGCTGACCATGGTGAAGCTCACGAAACTAAAGAGCTCATGAAAGAAGAAGATGACGATTTCCGCGAAATTCCTGATTTCATCAAGAAAAAGATGGAAGAAAAGAAAATGGGCAAGATGTCAGACGATCATTCAGAAGTTGATCAGCAGGCTGGTGTCAAGAAGTCGAAGAAAGGTATTCTTTCCGGTGAGTATGAGGGTGGTGTTGGAGAAGAGACTGGTCCTTCCGGTGTAACCTCTGGCGACGAATTCAAAGAGCACGAAAAGAATCAGAATCCTTACACTGAGACCGGCTTCGGTTCTACCTACAAGGAAGACGAAGAGGAAATGGAGGATGATGAGTATTCTGACTGTGGCGACAAGAAGATGGGCAAAAAGAGCTACAAAGAAGATCCCGAATTTTCTGAGTTCTATGCCGAACTTCAAGCGCTCAAAGAGGAAAATGCTCGCATCAAGCATGAGTATCGTGAAGCTAAGATTGCACGTCGTCGCGATCAAATTCATAGTTTCGTAGAAAATCTCTATGAGGCTGGCAAGATGGTTGATTCCATCATTCCTGAAAGCCAATTAGTACAATTTGCTGAAGGTCTTGAGTTTGGTACTCTTGAATTTGCTGAAGGCGAATCGGCAACCACTGTTCTTTTCTCCATTCTCAACAATCTGCCTAACTTGGTTGATTTCAGTGAGTATGCAGGCGGTTCTATGAAGTTCGTAGATGAGTCTGACATGAACCCTCATGAGAAAGCTCTCAACATGGTTGAAAAATCAAATGGTGAGATGAGTTATGTAGATGCTTTGAAAAAAGCAATGTATAGCTGATGGATCTTCTCTCTCTTGTTGGCATAGTAACACGGCAGAGAGAAACTTATTTTAAGCAAGCTGAGCGCCTGGCGAAGAAATTCCCAGAGCTCAGCCAACTTGAAGAAAGGATGTCAATTGAGGCAAAAGTCATTGTGAAAGGTCTTCGAGACCAGCAGATGAAATTTGATGAATACGAACGCACCTTAGTTGACAAGACTCTTATCTCTGCTTTAACTGCCGTCTATCTGGGCGCAGGGGAAAGTCAGCCCAAAGAGAAAATGAAAGAGTCTTTCTCTGGAATTGTTGGCAACATGCTACCCTATCTCTCAACATTTATGGACGAAACAAAAGACTATATTGATTCGGGAGTTTTAAAGTACAACGACGATTCGGTAGATTTTGCAGAGGATCTATCTAATGTTTTAGAAGCCAACACTCAATTAGATCCTGATTACCCCGCAGAGTGGATGGATACATCTCCTGCAGAACAAGCTGCTATTGAAACAGCAACGAAAAAAGCTCAAGGTAGAACTTGGAAATCAGTTCTCAATCGAGTGGTGCGATATATTGCTAACCCAGCATACAGTTTCTTTGAACTGGGTCGTTTCATGGGCAAAAAACAACAAGGTAATAAAGAAATGAGAAGGATAGCAATCCTCGACAATCGAGTTTGCCTCGACTGCAAAAACTACGATGCGGCTGGTTGGCAACCCATTGGCTCTCTACCAATGCCTGGCAAAGGCTGTCGCTGTTGTGACTATTGCCGATGCCGGATTGAGTATAGGTAGGGTAAAAATAAAAACAGAAAGAAACTACTGGCTGTATTTATATCTGGACAGTCGAAACATCTAACCCATTAAAGTCCCTTACTATATAATAGAGACAT
>Ga0247831_1007227_pt1 | contig 12553 bp, 12 predicted proteins | sample LaCruzMarch2015__9_FD_192406 | JGI IMG/M metagenome (GOLD analysis project Ga0247831, IMG submission 192406) | Freshwater microbial communities from meromictic Lake La Cruz, Castile-La Mancha, Spain - LaCruzMarch2015_1m | ecosystem: Environmental > Aquatic > Freshwater > Lake | place: Spain...
CTGAATGCACACAGTGTCGGCCGGCTCCGTCCGAGGGATGTCGTCGGGCCGCGCGAAAGCGATAGGGGGCAGGGCCGCAGTCAGCGCAGCATCGAGCCGCGACCACGCCTGATAGATGGGGTTTCCGGCGAGGGTGCGCGGCGGTTCGGCATTTGTGCGGCCGGATGCGGCCTCGGCCAGATGCAGGCGACGCGCGACGGAGCGGCCATCGGCGGCGAGCAGCCGCTCGAGTTCGAGGCGCGCTTGGCGCAGCGGGGCGAGAGCCGCCAGGGCCGCGACCGGGCGCTCACGCCCTTCGGTTATGGCCGGTTTGTCAGTCATTGGCCCCGGAACGATACGCGCAAATGCGCTGTTTCGTCCACGTTAACCGCAAATGATGGCCAAGCGGTAACCAGCGTGCCGTCCCTTCAGAGCCGGCTCAAGTTCGCCGACGCGATGGCTCGATCATGACCACGGCGGCGCAGACCAGCACGAGGCCGCCGACCTGGACGAGCGTCAGGGTTTCGCTGAACAGGGCCCAGGCCATGACAGCGGTGGTCGGCGGTACGAGATAAAACAGCGCCGATGTGCGCCACACGGCGTTCTCGCGGATCAACAGCATCAGCAACCCGATGGCGCCGATCGAAAGCGCCACGGCCAGCCACAGCAGTGCCATCCAGAGTTCTGGCGTCCAGTTCACCTCGCGCGTTTCGAACGCGAGGGCGCCAACCGCCGCCACCGTCAGCGCACCGAGATATTGCGGCAGCGCGGCAGACCTCAAATCGATGTGCGCGCAGCAGGCCTTCTGGAACAGCGTGCCGGCGGTGATCGCGGTCAGCGAGCCGAGGCAGGCGGCGATCGACCACGGCCCGATGCCGGCCGCGCCCACTAAGTCAGTCTTCGGCGCGAGGACCAGCATGGCGCCCGCCAGTCCGGTGACCAGCCCCGCCCAGTGCCGCGCGAGCACGCGCTCGCCGATCAGCGGGCCCGACAGCAGTGCCGTCACGATCGGCTGCAACGAGACGACCAGCGCCGCGACGCCTGCCGGCATGCCGGCTCGCAGCGCCCACAGTATGCCTGCGAGGTAGACGGCATGGATCACCGCGCCCGCGAGGACGGCGCGGGTGAAATCGCGCCAAGGGGGAATACGCCCGCCCGAGAACCAGACGATCGGCACGAGCAGCGCCAGCACGATCATGAAGCGCAGCGTCAGGAACGTGAACGGCTCAGCGTGCTCGGCGCCGACCTTCGACGCGATGTAACCGGTCGACCAGAGCACCACGAACAACCACGGGGCGAGACGAAGCAGCATGGCGGATCGGGCACTTTCGGTGCGGTCGTCGGGACTTGGTCGCGGACAACGGCTGCGGCCGGCATAGTGCGCAGCTGGCGCGGCCGTCTTCTCGCCCGTTCATCGGCAGCGGTCAATGCGCCGTCGTTCGCGTCAGTGGGCGGTCGCAGCGCCGCTTTCGCAGTGCTTGCGGCACGGCAGGCATCGACCGCCAGCGCCGGCCGCGTTATGGCAGGCGGTTCGATTCTGACGGGAGAGCCTGACGTGATCAACAGACCGGAGCGCAGTCTGAAGACGCTGCTCGCAGCCCTCTGGCGGCTGTACGAGCACTCGGGCTTCACCATGGCCGGCGCCATAGCGTTCTCGTTCGTGCTGTCGCTGTTCCCGTTCTCGATCTTCCTCGGCGCACTCGCCGGCGTGTTCGGTGGCCGCGAACTCGCTGACCAGGCCATCGAGCAGATGTTCCTCATCCTGCCGCAGCCGGTCGCCCAGGCCCTCACCCCCCAGGTCGAAGCGGTGATGGGCACCACCCGCATCGACCTGCTCACGCTGGGTGGCGCCATCGCGCTGTTCTTTGCGACCAGTGCCATCGAAACTCTGCGCAACGGCCTCAACAGCGCCTATCGCGTGCAGGAAACGCGGCCCTATCCGCTGTGCCTCGCCATCTCGATGCTGTTCGTCATCGTCAACTCGGTGTCGAGCCTGCTCATCACGTGGCTGGTCTTGGTCGCGCCGACGATCGCGGCCGAGTTCGAGCCGGACTGGCTGAAGCGCCTGCACGAGGCCTCGTGGTGGACGATCGGCTGGCGCTACGCGGTGGCGGCCCTGGTGCTGGTCGTCGAGCTATTGGCGATCCACCTTTGGCTCGCCGCCGGCAAACGCGATCTCGAGGACGTGTGGCCGGGCGTCGCGCTGTCGTGCGTGCTGGGCCTCGCCCTCGCCGGGCTCTACTCCTACTACTTGAGCTTCTCAGACTACACGCGCTTCTACGCCGGCCTGTCGCAGCTCATGGTGGCGCTGATCTTCTTCCAGGTGACGGCGATCGTCATCCTGCTCGGCGCCGAACTCAATCGCGGCCTCATCGAGCTGAAGCGCCTCGGCATCGTGCCGAACTGATCAGCGCCGCCTTCGTCACGCCGCGAAGACGAAGCGACGCGCCTGGCCATGCCGTGCCGGTCGCAGATGCAGGCCTACCGGACTCGTCTCAATAACTTCCAGGTCTGGAATGGCGCGCCCGAGAGGATTCGAACCTCTGACCTTTGGAATCGGAATCCAACACTCTATCCAGCTGAGCTACGGGCGCTCGCAATCGAGGTGATAGCGCATTCGAGGGCCGGCTGCAAATCGGCGATCAGGCGCGCCGCACGACCGGCGCGGCGAGGCCCTCGATCATCACGTTGAGACAGGCAGGCCCGCCCGCAGCGAGTGCGCGCTCGAGCGCGGGGGCCATTTCTTCGGTGGTCGTAACCAGTTCGCCGTAGCCACCGAGTGCCTCCGCGACGCGGTCGTAGCGCGTCGGCAGCAGAGTGCAGGCGTGCGCGCGCTCGGGCCCATACTCGCGCAGCTGGATCTGATGCTCGGCATTCCAGCACGCGTCGTTGCCGACGACCGCGACGAACGGCAGCCTATGGCGCACGGCGGTGTCGAACTCGGCCATATGGAAGCCGAACGTGCCATCACCCATCACCGCAATCACCGGCGCATGGGGTTCGACTACGCGGGCGGCGAGCGCGAACGGCAAGCCGGCGCCGATCGAGCCGGCGACGCCATTGATGACGCGACGGCGGGCCGGCACGATCGCCTGCGCCCATTGGCCGATCTCGCCGCCGTCGGCGACGAACACGGCCTCGGGGTGGCGCGCCATGACGTCGGCGATCGGCCGCAGCATGGCGGCCGGATGCAGCCGGTCGGCTTGCAAAGCGCGTGCGGTGGCCCATTCGGCGGGACGATGCGCGATGTGGGTGCGCGCCTCGTCGAGCCAGCCGGCGTGACGCGGCGTACGGCCAACTATTGCGGCGGCGAGCGCGCTAACGGCCGCGGCCGCATCGCCGAGCGTCGCGAGGTCGAGACGGGCGCCGAGCACACGACCAGCGCGGGCGAGCATCGCCGGCTCGGGGTCGATCACGGCGAAGCGGCAGTCGGCGGCAAAGTGCGGGCTGCGCGCGAACCGCAGCGTGAAGTCGAGCGGCTTGCCGACCAGCACCACGAGATCGGCACGCGCGGCGATGCCGGCGAACGCGCCGAGCGCGGGGTCATTGAGCCCGCGCGGGCTTTCCATCACGACAGTGGGGACACCGAGGGCCGCCTCCAGCGTGGCGAGAGTGGCACGCGGAGCACGGGCCGCGAGCATCGGGCCGGCGACGATCAGCGGTCTCGAAGCGCCGTCGATCAGGCCGAGCAGTGCGATGGCGGTCGCGGCGGCGACCGGCTGGGTCAGTGGCGCGAAGGCGCTTGCGGGCGGCGGCGTCAGGTCGGCGTGCACCGCTTCGACCACGTCGGTCGGCAGGCTGAGGTGGACGGGTCCCGGCCGGCCGGAGCGGGCGAGCGAGATCGCGCGCGCCACCTCGGCGCCGAGGCCGGCCGTGCTCGTCGCAGTCCACGACGCCTTGGTGACGGGCTCGGCGAGATCGGCCTGGCGTAGTTCCTGAAAGGCGCCGAGGCCGATTTCGCCAAGTGGTGCGTGGCCCGACAGCAGCAGCACGGGGCTGTCGGCGCACTGGGCGGTGGTCAGGGCGGCAACCGCGTTGGTGTGACCCTGCCCGCCGGTGACCAGGGCGACGCCGACCTCCCCGGTCAGCCGGGCATAGGCATCCGCCATATGCACGGCGGCGGCCTCGTGGCGGACGTGGATGATCTCGATGCCGCTACCGAGCAGCGCGTCGTAGACCGGCATGATGTGGTTGCCCGACAGCGAAAAGACGTGGCGCACGCCGGCTGCGGCGAGGGCCTGCACGAGCGAGTCGGCGCCGCGCGAATTGGACATTGGTAGGGCTCCATCTCGGACAGGATCAGACATGTCTTATATAAGACATGCCGTGCGTCGGCCAGTTGCGCTGCGCGTCGCAGATGTGCGTGCGCCGGGTGGCGCTTTCGCGGCATAGTAGCGGCGTCCTTCCCACGTGATGGTTCCCGCATTATCAAGCGCGGATGACCGAAAACTCGTTAGCGCCCCCACCCCCCGCTGCTGCCGCGCCGACCAAGCTGCTGCTCGTCGTAGCGGCCGCCCTCGTCGACCGCGAGAACCGCGTGCTGATCTCGCAGCGGCCCGAGGGCAAGTCGCTCGCCGGGCTCTGGGAGTTTCCTGGCGGCAAGGTCGACCCCGGCGAGGCACCGGAACGCGCGCTGATCCGGGAACTCGCCGAGGAACTGTCGATCGACGTCTGCCCGACGTGCATTGCGCCGTTGACCTTCGCCTCGCACGCCTACGACGGCTTCCACCTGCTGATGCCACTCTACCTCTGCCGCAGCTGGGACGGCGTGATCGTGCCGCGCGAGGGCCAGCAGGTGAAGTGGGTGCGCGCGATGCGGCTCGCCGACTATCCGATGCCGCCCGCAGACCTGCCGCTGATCCCGGTGCTGCGCGACCTGCTCGGCTGAGAACCGATCCTGCAGGCGCGATCATTTTGCGTGATCGGCGCAAAGCGTTGCGGCATCATGCGGCAGAAGCAGCAAGGAGGGACCAATGGCCAAGGCATACTGGATCGCGCACGTCGACGTCTTCGATCCGGCGACGTTCGAGCGCTACCGGGCGGCTAACGGGGCGCCGATCGCCGAATTCGGCGGGCAATTCCTGGTGCGCGGCGGGCGCTCGGAGGTGCGGGCCGGGGCCTTCAAGCCGCGCACCGTCGTCGTCGAGTTCCCGAGCTTCGAGGCAGCCAAGGCCTGTTACGACAGCCCCGGCTACAAGGCTGCCTGCGAGATGCGCGATGCCGCCTCGCGCATCGATATCGAGATCGTCGAGGGCTGGGAGGCCTGAGTGATCAACCGGCTGCCGCCGCAAGTCCCGCCGCGTGCCGCGCCGCCTGCAGCGTGTTGGCCAGCAGGCAGGCGATCGTCATGGGCCCGACGCCGCCCGGCACTGGCGTGATGGCCCCTGCAACCTGGGCGGCTTCTGCGTAGGCGACGTCGCCCACCAAGCGCGCCTTGCCATCGGCGCCAGTGACGCGGTTGATGCCGACGTCGATGACGATCGCGCCCGGTTTGATCCAGTCGCCGCGCACGAACTCGGGCCGGCCGACGGCTGCCACCACGATGTCGGCACGGCGCACGACGGCCGCCAGATCGCGTGTACGCGAATGCGCGATGGTCACCGTGCAGTCGGCCTGAAGCAGCAGCTGCGCCACCGGCTTGCCGACGATGTTGGAGCGGCCGATCACGACCGCGTCGAGCCCGGCGAGATCGGCCCTTACCGTCCGGATCAGCCGCATCGAGCCGGCCGGCGTGCAGGGCACCAGCGATGGCTGGCCGGCATTGAGCCGGCCGACGTTGACCGGATGGAAGCCGTCGACGTCCTTCTCCGCGTCGATCGCCTCGATGACGCGACCGGCGTCGATATGCTTCGGCAGCGGCAATTGCACGAGAATGCCGTGCACACTGTCATCCCGGTTCAGGCCGCCGATCAGTTCGAGCAGCGCGAGTTCGCTGGTCTCGGCCGGCAGCTTGTGCTCGTAGGAGGCCATGCCGGCGGCGATTGTCTGGCGGCCCTTGTTGCGCACGTAGACCTGGCTCGCCGGGTCTTCGCCGACCAGCACCACCGCGAGGCCGGGAACCAACGCGTGCTCGCGCTTCAGCTGGGCGACGCCGGTCGCGATCTCGGCGACCAGTGCCTCGGCAACCGCCTTGCCGTCGATGATGCGGGCGTCAGTCATGATCGTCGGCTCCCGTTGCCAGTTCCGCCTGGCGGCGCGTCAGCGATGCTGAAAGGTGCACGGCATCGCCCGCCACAGCCAGCGTCTTGACGCGCGACTTGCCGCCGCCCGTCAGCGCCACCGTACTTTTCCGCACGCCGAGGAAGGCTGCAACCAGCATCTCGGCGGCGGCGTTGGCTTTACCGTCCTCCGGCACGGCGCGGACGCGCGCCTTGAACGCTGGGCCGTCGGCCGTCTCGGTCAGCCCGTCGATGGCATCCTTCGAGGATTTGGGCGTCAGCCGCACGCGCACTTCTACGCCGCCGTCGATCGCCCGCCACGGCCTGTCCGCGGCCATCGTCAGCCCGCGCAACCCATGCCGCGCAGCAGGTTCGGCTGCACCACCATGATGATGAACAGCCGCAGCAGGACCACGAGGATGATCGCCGCGAACGGCGCGAGGTCGACGCCGCTGATCTTCGGCATGACGCGCCTCAGCCAACCATAGAGCGGCTCGGTCAGTGCATAGAGGAAGCGGCGGATCGACTGCACGAACGGGTTGTAGGCGTTGATAACGTTGAATTCGACGAGATAGAATAGCACCACGCCGAGGATGATGATCCACCAGTAGAGGTCGACCAGCATGACGGCGGCGACGATCAGGAAGCGGGTGAGCTCGCACATGGGTAGGGCGGGTCCTTGGGCGTGGCGGGGCGCGCGAAGCGCGGCGAATCGGGCAGTGACGGGCGCGCAACGTCTACCGGGGGCGGCGCTTGGCGGCAAGGCGGACCGGGCGGGCCTGTAGACCCGACTATTAAAGGATGCTGCACGTCATGACCAGCCACGCGACCGGGCGTTCCTGGCTCGGACCGCTCCTCACCTACGGCCTCGGCGACGACTAGGTGCGCGCGCTCCTGCCGCCACCGATGACCCCTTGCCGCCCCCGCGCCCCCAGCGTCCGCAGACGCAGCGCATTGAGTCTTATGAACCCAGCCGCGTCTTTCTGGTCATAGGCGCCGCGGTCATCTTCGAAGGTGACCAGCGTCGAGGAGTAGAGCGACTTCGGCGAGGCGCGGCCGACGACGATCACGTTGCCCTTGTACAATTCGAGCGTCACGTCGCCCTCGACGTGCTCCTGGCTCTTGTCGATCAGCGCCTGCAGCATCTCGCGCTCGGGTGAGAACCAGAAGCCGTTGTAGATCAGCTCCGCATAGCGCGGCATCAGCTCGTCCTTGAGGTGGCTGGCGCCGCGGTCGAGCGTGATGCTCTCGATCGCGCGGTGGGCGGTGAGCAGGATGGTGCCACCGGGTGTCTCGTAGACGCCGCGGCTCTTCATGCCGACGAAGCGGTTCTCGACGAGGTCGAGGCGGCCGATGCCGTTGTCGTGGCCCAGATCGTTCAACGCCTTGAGCAGCGTCGCCGGGCTCATCGCGCGGCCGTTGAGCGAGACGGCATCGCCCTTGGCGAAGCCGATGGTGATGGTCGTCACCTTGTCGGGGGCAGCCATCGGCGAAATGGTGCGCTGGTAGACGATCTCCGGCGCCTTCTTGGCCGGGTCTTCCAGCACCTTGCCCTCGGAGGACGAGTGCAGCAGGTTGGCGTCGACCGAGAACGGCGCCTCGCCCTCCTTGTCCTTGGCGATCGGGATCTGGTGGGTGCGGGCGAACTCGAGCAGGTCGTCGCGGCCCTTGAAGGCCCACTCACGCCACGGCGCGATGATCTTGATCGACGGCTCCAGCGCGTAGTAGCCGAGCTCGAAGCGCACCTGATCGTTGCCCTTGCCGGTGGCGCCGTGACAGACGGCGTCGGCGCCGACCTTGCGCGCGATCTCGATCTGCTTCGCTGCGATCAACGGCCGCGCGATCGAAGTGCCGAGCAGGTAGACGCCCTCGTAGACCGCATTGGCGCGGAACATCGGGAACACGTAGTTGGCGACGAATTCCTCGCGCAGGTCCTCGATGAAGATGTTCTCGGCCTTGATGCCGAGCATCAGCGCCTTCTCGCGGGCCGGTCCCAGTTCCTCACCCTGGCCGAGGTCGGCGGTGAAGGTGACGACCTCGCAGCCGTAGGTCTCCTGTAGCCACTTCAGGATGATCGAGGTGTCGAGGCCGCCGGAGTAGGCGAGCACGACTTTTTTGATGGCGCCGGCGGGCTTGGCTGTCGACATGATCGAGTGTCCTGAATAGGCGTGGGCGGGTCGGTGCGTCGAGCGTCGAATTCGCGCGCGACTATAGGGATGACGCGCCGCGCGGCAAGTATCATCGGGCGTACTGTCGGGCGCGGGCGGGCAAGGAGTGCTGCGATATGACTACCATTCCGGCGACGGCGCTCACCTTCTGGTTCGAGCCCGCCTCGACCTACTCGTATCTCTCGGCAATTCGTATCGCCGATCTGGCGACGGCAGCGGGCGTTGCGGTCGCCTGGCGGCCGTTTCTGCTCGGCCCCATCTTCAAGGCACAGGGGTGGACGACCTCGCCGTTCAATCTCTATCCCGCCAAGGGCCGCTACATGGTGCGCGACATCGAACGCATCGCGGCTGAACGCCGGCTCGCTTTCCGCCTGCCGCAACCTTTTCCTGCGGCGAGCCTGCTGGCGGCCCGTCTCGCCGTGGCACTCGACGGCCACCCGCATCTCCCCGATTTCGTGCGCGCGACATATCTGGCGAGTTTCGCTGATGGGCGCGACATCGCCGATCCGGGCGTGCTCGCCGACGTGCTCGGCCGCCTTGGTCTCGATGCTGCGGCGCTACTGATGAGAGCCGGCGGCGAACCCGTGAAGCAGGCGCTCCGAGACAATACCGAGGCGGCTATGGCGTGCGGCGTGTTCGGGGCGCCGACGTTCACGGCGAGCGATGGCGAGCTGTTCTGGGGCGATGATCGTCTGGAGCAGGCTTTGGCGTGGCAGCAGCGGATCACAAACCATATTGCGACGAATTGACGCCGAACCTGGGTTCCCCCGCAGATGACCTCGGTTAGGCAATGGCAGTCGAGGGAAACCGATCCGACGATTTGCTGACGACACTCGATGTCTGATGACCAAACCATCGGCGTTTAGAGCGGCTCAGCTCAGAAATTCCGGAGCAGTTCAGGGCCGGCGTTGATGAGATCGACTGTTACTGGGGGCGGTTCGATTGTCTGCTCATCTGCCTGCACTGCAATTGTGCAGCATGTCATCGGTAAGTTGTTCTTGGAAATCTATTCGATCGACAGGAGTCGATGTGCGTCCAGACAGAAATTATGTTTCGCCCAGCGAGAAAAATACACAATCATTAACAGATGTTCAACCCTACGACTTATCGCCGCCCCGAATCGTCTGGTAGTGGCAACCAAGTCTGAATCAACCTTTGGAGACGAACGTCGTGATCAGAACCACTCTCAGTGTCGTTGCCGCCGCATCGTTGGCGCTCGGTTTCGCCGTATCGACGGCGTTTGCGCAGGGCACGGCGCCGGCCGCTCCTGCGACGACCCCGGCCGCCAAGGCACCGGCCGCCGCCGCCAAGCCGGCTGTCAAAAAGGCCGCCCCCAAGGTAGCGTCGGCTTGCCAGGGTCTGGTCGAGGCCGGCTGCAAGTCCAACACTGGCTGCGCCTGGATCGTGCCGAAGAAGGCAAATGCTGCCACCGGTAAGGTCGGCACGCCGTATTGCCGCGTCGTCGCTGGCGTGGCGAAGAAGGCGGCTGACAAGAAGGCTGCGGCGACGACCACAGCGCCGACGCAGACCGCTGCTGCGCCCAAGGCTCCTGCGACGCCCAAGGCTCCTGCGACGCCGAAGGTCACCGCGAAGCCGCCGGCCGCTGCTGCTGGCGCCCCCAAGACGCAGTGACGTTGTCCCTGCGAGCACAATGAAACGGCTGCGGTGGATCGCTCCACCGCAGCCGTTCACGTATCGGCGCTGGCCACGGTAAACGCACGTCGACTGCGCATTTCAGTTGAGCGGGCGCGTAAGATCAGGCGATTCCCGAGCCAACGGTCGAGGTGATGTGGGCAAACATCAACAGGCCGCTGAGCCCGAGTGCCATCGGCAAGGTCGCTGGCATCAGCGGCGCGTGCTTCGTCGCAACGACGGTCGCCGCCGCATGCCCGCCGGATGTCCGATAGCTGGCTTCGGTGACGCGAGGTAACACCGGCAACGGCTCGGCAACCGGGGCAGTCGTCTTCGCGGAAGACTCGCTCGCCATCGGGCCAAGCATCGCAGAAAGTGCCGCCACCATCGATCCGGCCGCCTCTGACCACATCGCAAGCATCGCCTGGGCCGGCATTTCGAAAGGCCGTGAGGCATCGCCGACGGTCGCTGCGGTGTAAGGCGCGGCGAACGGTGCCATCGCCGCCAAAGACGGGTTCCATCCGTGCAGCATCGCTGAGGTCGCCCACGGCGGCGCCATCCATGACTGGGTCTGCATGCCAGCCAATGGTGCCATTGCGTTTATGCCGCCGAAGCCGAACGGTCCTGCGCTGAATGGGTTAAAGCCCGGCGCTTGTCCGGCCATGCGCAGCGCCATCTCGGCCTGCGGCTGCCAGCATGCTTCGAGCATGCCGGTGAGCATGCCGCCGGGCACGAACATGCCGCTGCCATGCATGTATGACCCGAACGGTGTCTCGACCGGCCGCCGATACCACGAGCGCGGAGCAGCCTCCGGCCACGTCGGCAGGTGCTGCGGCTGAGATGCGGCACGTGAGTGCTCGTTGAATGTCGCCGGCTGCGGGTTCGCGCGATCACCGGCGGGCGTCGCGGTGGTGCAAGCCTTGGTGACCGCTTCGGTTTGCCCCGTGAAACCGCTGAACATCATCGACTGCATCGCGCTCACCATGTCGAAGCACGCGCCGAACAAGTCGGTGCCCGCCGGCGTGCCCTCGGTCGGGGCATCGCCGCCGTGCTGACGCTTGTTCAGGGTGTCGATCGTTTCCTCAGTCATCGGCGGATGGCCTCGCTGGCGTCAATGCGCATTTGCGGCGGGCACGAAGGCGTCCAACCGCACGACGCTGCATCGCAGCAGCAGCAATACATTATGCTGCACTGCAAAAATTGACAAGTTGCTTGCAGAGATAGCGCCCCGATCAAAAACGCTGCCTTTGCGCTGTCTTGAGGGTGCGCTGCCGGTGCTGAGTGAAGCAACTCAAGCCGTCGAGGTCTTGATCGTCGCGAAGCTGATCTCGGGGTGGCGCTCCATCGCCCAACGGAGGTCGAATTCGGATCGCGACAGCAGCACTTGGTCGCCATTGCCGTCGACGGCGACCGAGGACCGATTGCGCTCGACGAACTTCGAAAGATCCGTCTTGTTCTCGGCCGTGATCCAGCGCACCGCCACGCACGGCGCCGTCTCGAAGTCGATCGGCAGGCCGTATTCGTTCTTCAGCCGGTCGCCGAGCACGTCGAGCTGCAGGGCACCGATCACCCCGACGATCTGCTGCGAGCCGTCGAGTGGCGAAAACAGCTGCACCGCGCCTTCCTCGCTCATCTCGACCAGCGCCTCGCGCAACTTCTTCGCCCGGATCGCATCTTCCAGACGCACGCGGCGGAGGATTTCAGGGGCAAAGCTCGGGATGCCGACGAAGGTCAGCTCTTCGCCTTCGGTCACCGTGTCGCCAATGCGGAACACGCCCTTGTTCGGCAGTCCGACGACGTCGCCAGCGAATGCCTCCTCGACCAGCGAGCGGTCCTGCGCGAAGAAGAACTGCGGCGCCTGTAGCACCACCTGCTTTCCCGAGCGCACGACCTTGACCTTCATGCCGCGCGTCAACCGGCCCGAGCACACGCGCATGAACGCGATTCGGTCGCGGTGGTTGGGATCCATGTTCGCCTGGATCTTGAACACGAGGCCCGTCATCGCCGGCTCGGCCGCTTCGATCGTGCGGGTCGCGGCCTTCTGGCTTCGTGGCGGCGGCGCATGTTCGATCAGCGCGTCGAGCAGGTCGCGCACGCCGAAGTTGCGCAAGGCGCTGCCGAAATAAACCGGCGTCAGCGTGCCCTGGCGGAACGCCTCGATGTCGAAGCGATTACAAGCAGAGGTCACGAGGTCGATCTCATTTTGCCAGCGCAGTGTGTCGTCGGCATCGTCGATTAGCCGCGCGATCGCCGGGTCGTCGGGCCCGGAAACGAGCGTGCCTTCGTCACCTTTGTCGAGCTGGCGGATGCGAGGACGGTTGAGGTCGTAGGTGCCGCGGAAGCTGCGCCCCATGCCGATCGGCCAGACCATCGGCGCTGTATCGAGCGCCAGCGTCTTCTCCACCTCGTCGAGAAGGTCGAGCGGCTCGCGCGCCTCGCGGTCGAGCTTATTGACGAAGGTGATGGTCGGGATGTCGCGCAGCCGGCAGATCTCGAACAGCTTCAGCGTGCGAGATTCGATGCCGCGCGCCGCGTCGATCACCATGATCGCGGCGTCGACCGCCGTCAGCGTGCGGTAGGTGTGATCGGAGAAGTCCTCGTGGCCCGGCGTGTCGA
>Ga0247831_1007229_pt1 | contig 12550 bp, 7 predicted proteins | sample LaCruzMarch2015__9_FD_192406 | JGI IMG/M metagenome (GOLD analysis project Ga0247831, IMG submission 192406) | Freshwater microbial communities from meromictic Lake La Cruz, Castile-La Mancha, Spain - LaCruzMarch2015_1m | ecosystem: Environmental > Aquatic > Freshwater > Lake | place: Spain...
TGGGCGTATTTGGTTGGGTTTGGCACTCCGTCGATTTGCTCCTCGATATTGAGCGAAACGCGCGGGGCGCCCTTGAGTTGCACGATCTGGCGCAGAGCCAGCGTGTTCTGAGCGTCCGGAGCCCCCTGCTCCACCGTGGCTTTGACCTTCACCCGGTAGATTTGGTCCTGCCCGAGGCCGGAACTGATGACTTTGTAGGTCTTCACGTGCCCGAAGGCAGAGCTGAGGATGCGATCGTAATCGAGCGTGAAGTCGCTCACTCCCGAGGAGCTGAGAACATCCACACCGACTCCGACCCGCACCGCTTCGCGCAATGCGTCAGCAAGCGCTTGTTCACGGGCGGTCCGCTGATCGCCCGCCGCACGGCCCTCGGCCTCGACTTCGGTGGCGGCAGCTTGAATCAAGACAGGAGCGAAACTGAGCAACAAGGCAGCAACTCTTACTCCAATTAAAGTAGGAATCTGTTTCATGATAGAAGTGGTGCTTTACTGGGCTGTCGCGCAACCGGTGATGGACAGCGCCGAGGCGAGAGCCAAGGCCGTGTAGGTTATGGTGTTTTTCATGTGATGGTGTTTTTAGTTGAGCAAATCGAAATCCTGATCCTGCTCGAAAGCGACGACGCTGGGCTTTTGGGCTCCTGCGGTGAGTTCGGGAACACGCTGGCCGAGGTAGTTCTTTAGCTCGCTCACCGTAATGCGGCCGTCTTGGTTCCAGTCGGCTTTCTTGTCTCGTAAGCCCTCGATGACCGATGCAGTGAAGACACCGTTGTTCCATTTGTCGGACTCCAGCGCGAACTGCGCCCCTGCCGAGGCACCAATGATATTCACGCCCCGGATGGTTCCGGGCAAAGAGAACATCTCCTCAATGAAGCGCTGTTTGTCCGAGGCCGAAAACTCGGTTGCCTTCTGAACCTTCATGCCTCGCTGGGCCACGGCACGAACACCCGATGGCAGCTTGGTATTCATTTGAGCCAAAAGCATCTCGTCTTTCTCACCGACTACACCTGCGTGGCAGGTATCCAGAAGGACCAAACGCTTGAGAGCTTTCGCCGAAGAAGCCGCACCGACAAGATCATCGAGCTTAATCCCCGTCTCGGTCGGACGGTCCGGATCAAAATCGTGCCCAGCAAAGTAGTAGTCCAGTTTGTCGTCGAGAACGCCGTGGCCGGCACAGAAAAGGATCACCTCGTCGCTTTCCGAAGATTTACCGACAAACTCACGAATCTTCTCTACTACGGATCGGTCCACTTCGTCGTTGGTGAGAAGAAGCACGTTGTCGGAACCCTGTGCGCCCCCCGATTGGCCGAACACTTTGGCAAACAATCCTGTGTCTGCCGCGCCTTTACCAGCGAGGGCCTCGAGCAAATCCTTCGCGTCCTTGGCGGCAAACTGGAGGTTAAGCTCTGGCCTCGCGTAGTCCGAGACGCCAAGCGCGATGATGTAGCGATTTGTTTCCGTTGGTGAGTCCTTGAGGATCGTGCGAAAGCGCTGCAGGTCACTGCGACGTCCTTCAACGTCCTCAGCGATGACCTCAATCCAGTTCTGGCCCTCAGCCAGTTTGACAGTGGCATCAACCGACCCCTTGGCTTCAGTTGCCGTCGGTAGTGTATCACCTTCGAAGCGTGCACTCTCCACGCCATTCACGCGCACGATTATCTCCCTCAAGGGCGATGCGCTCTTCTCCCATTGGATGGTGAAAACAGCTTCGTCGCCCTTCGCCCATAGCGGCGGACACTCGGGCACGAAGACCTTGGGAAGATCCGAAGCCTTTGGTTCGGGCTTGGCAGGATCGAATCCAATACGCTTTTGCCACCGCTCCGTCACCGTAGCTAAAACCTCGATCTGTTCGGGATCGCCACCCAGGGCTTTGAGCACTTCGGCAGGCCGATTGCGCCACGCGGCAACGGATGCCCCATCGACTGAGCCGTTCCCCGCCCTCAGCCTCAGCAGACTCTCGCAACCAGGCGAGCCGGCGTAGCTGCCATTTGGCAAAAGCACGGCATATTGGTCCCCTTCCCCGAGGATCAAATTGAAACGCTTGGAAGGTTTATTTTGCCATACGCTCCAGACCTCAAAGCCGGCGGCAGTAGGAATGAAAAGCGTCCCCGACTTATAGTCACAAAGGGCCTTGCCGAAACGGGCAGGAAAACGCCAAGCCTTGATAAGCCTTTGTTCGCCAGAACCTAAGTTAACGGCAACCAGATTAAGCGAATCTTCGGCCCCATAAAGAATCAGACACTTTCCCTCCAACGTCTGTATCGAGAGCGGTTCAGTAATACTGGGAAGGTCGTTCGCAACAGTAATTGGATCGCGGTCACTTGCCACTTGCTCAAGATTCAAACAAACCCCGTATCCGCCCGTGTGGGAGTCGTTGATGAACGAATACGCACGCCATCCTCCGCAGGTGTTGCTGTATTTTGTCCCGCCATAGGCACCCTTGGCCCCACCCGTCAGCGACGGTCCAATTGTTTCGCCCGTTTCGGCGTCGATCCTGAACCACTCGAGGAACCCGCCGTCGCTGACTACGAACGTATTCGAAACAGGCTCCCAGTCCTGCACCAATTCGCTCGGTGCTTTTTTCAGAATTTCATTGGCCAAATCCTCGCTTAGCCCATCGACAGAGCCACGTCGTATACCTTCTTGCATTTTCGCAAACGCTTCGCCGCTCAAGGAGACGGGGCTAAATTGCAAATCACCAGAAGCATTTGCTCTGAAGAAATCGTTACCAAATTGGTATCCAACGGACTGATCAGAATAAGCAACTTTCACTACCGAGGTATCGGGTCCCGACTCCGCCGCCTCCGGCCTAACCATTCTTGCCCCGGGCTGATAGTCGTTTGCATTTGCCAGTGCTTCAACAGACCGTTCATCCGCTTTAGGCAGGGGAATCTTGATGGCTTCTTGCCCGCGAAAAAGGTGCAAATAGGGACCCGCGATGCAGGCGATGCTGCCATCACCAAAGATATGCGGGCTCAATGCATCTTTGCGGCCCGCGCTCAAGGTCTGGACCTGTAAAGAGCTCAAATCAAAAAGTATTAGCTGGCCGCTGTGATCCAACTTAAGAATTTTGGGAAAACTTGAATTCGATCCGTTGCTACCCACCGCAAAAACTCCGCGAGTCTTCGCTGGGTCCGTCGGCGCAACGGAAGCTGCACCTAAATACGACAGAGCAGGGCTGTCTTTATCCACTAAAGAGGCGTGACGCGCTTCGTTTATATCATGGTGGTAAGGCTGTTCCTCGGGATTCGATGTTTCCTCAATTGCTACTTGCAACATCCTGAAAGACGGTGACGCAGGCCTGTTCGAGATGTATTGACCCGACAACCCGGGCTGAACCTTCACCAAAAGTTGGTTTCCCGAACTCGCAAGCTTCACGTCGTTGTTCAGCGCGAGCCAATAGTCCTCCTGCACAAGGGGGATGCGCTCGAGTTTCCTGCTTTCAAGGTCGACCAAAGTGAGCGCCAACGGATAGTCGTCGTAGCAATACTTAGCCGCCGTCACCGTGCCTACGTAGAAAAGATCCGCTTTGCCTGCCTCAACACGTCCAACTTGGAAAACGCGGTTTGGGAGAGCAACTACAGCCTGCAGCTTGCCGCTTCTGGTATCGTAGAAAGAAAGCTCAGTCTTGATACTTCCTGCAGCCACCGTTCCTCGGAATTCGGCTGCACGCACTACAAGGTTTGAGTCGGCGAAGACAATCAGACCTGAAGAATCAGTAGCGAGAGTTGTGGTCGGTTCGACTTTGTGCTCGATGAATTCATAAGCCCATCGCTCGCCACTGGTAAAGCCTTCGATGGCGTTGGTGGCGCGCCCACTGGCGTCGGATATAGATAGCTCTTTTGCAATGCGGGACAGCTCTTTAATTCTCGATGTCACCAACCCCTTTGCCAGTTCAAGAGACTCTGCTTTAGCATCGTCTATTTTCTGACGACCTTCCGCGTAATATTGCGAACGCGGCAGTTGTCCATTCCTGCCGAATCCGTATAAATCTAGGTCCCGGTTGCGGTTTTGCTCCCACGCTCTTTGGTCTTTCATAGTCCTCTTCCCATGCACCGAATCCTCTCCGATTTGGGAAAGCAGGAGGTCCATACTGTCTGTGAGCGCTTGCAAGCTACTTTCTCGGCAAAGCGCCTCGTAAATCACTCCTCCGCCGGCATCGGTTGGAACGCCTATGCAAATGCGTCGCGCTGCTTTTTCGACTTCATTTAATTCGCCGGCTAGAGTGGTCCATGCGTTGGGGGTCGATGCTCGGTGATCGAAGTAGAGTTTTTGCAAAACGTACAGCGTGCGCCAATGGCCGACGGGGTCACCGGGCGACATCTGGCGATAAATGGACAATGCTTCGCCTAACATGCGCTCGGCATCGCCATCGCTGTTGCCGGCAAGGAAATCCACGGCACCGATGTAGTAGCTCGCCTCCGCGCGGTGACTAGGATCATTCGCGGCGAGACGCCACCGCTCGGCAAGTCTACGAGCGCCTTGAAGATCACCTTGATTGACGAGTTGATCTATTTCCTCAGCCTCAGCGGTTGGCGCTTTTGTTTCGGCAACTTGCAGCATGCCGACATCTCTGCTCGCCCGAGCGGAAAAGGACATAGCCAACGGATAGGATGAAGCGCGGGCCTTTGTCAGATATTGCGCAAAAAGTGCGGCGTCCTTATTCACTCCGTGCCCGTCGTTAAGTGCCATGGCATAATTGAACTGTGCGGGAGCGTAGCCCATGTCAGCTGCCTTTTTGTAGAGTGCTGCGGCATCCCGGCGGCGTTCGTCTTCGGGGATATTTTGTCCGACCACTTTTCCCTGGAAAATCATGATGGCAGCTGAAGTCATCGAGTAAGGATCTTGGGCTTCATGCAGGCTGTTGAATGATGCTGCCTGCAAGGCCAAACCCTGTTCTTCGTCTTTCGGCACTCCCTCGCCGGCACGCAACAATGCTCCCAGACGGAACTGCCCTAGCGGATAACCGGCCTCAGCACTGGCGATCGCATACTTTGCGGCCAGCTGAGGGTTTTTCTGAGTATTCCAACCGAGCTGGTAGTGCATCGCGACGACGGCCTGAGCAAAAGCATCACCCTGATCCGCGCGCTGCTTGGCTTGATCAAAGCTCAGCACTTGGGCGCTAGCGTGAGAAAGCGTGCCGAGGAAGCACGCAATAATTGCAAACCAAACCCGGGCGAAACTTTTGCGATCAAACTGCATCGAGCACGTCATGGTTTCGGAAACGTGCTGACGACGATTGAATCCTGACCCCAACGCAACGGCGCGCCGTCGCCGGTTTTGGGCGACGAGAGCGCGGAGTCGATGCCTTTGACCGCCATGCCGCGGGTGAGAACCTGAATGGGTTGCTGCTCTTCGGCGCGTGCGGCGTGTTCGGCCAGAGATTTGTGCAGCTCACTGGGCTTGGAACAGGCGATGACTTCGACGACGTCGGAGCCGAAAGGAGGGCTGATCACGATTTCGAATCCGCTTTTGTGCGTGCCAGGGACATCAATCGGTTTGTTGGGCGGGATGAGGGTGTTGCTGGCGTAACGATTCGGAAAAAGAACGACCGTGGTGCCATCCGTCTGGTGACAAAGCACGGCAATGTGGCACTCCTCGGACGCACGCACGCGAAAGCTGACCGTTTCGCCTTCAGGATAAGCGCGTTTGCCATCGGTGGTGAAAACTTCGACTTGAAAGTCTTTCGGGACATCAGCCAGACGACTACCGGCAATGTCTTGGATGTTGGCCAGACTTTGCTCCACATTCTGCGGTTTGATCGCACCGGCCAGTTGCTTGCCGGCCGCCTGGTCCGGATCAGGCCAGATCTTGGCTTTGACCGCCTCGGACGGAATGGACAGCCGGGTCTTTTTGATTTCTCCCCCCTCAAGCCAAGCCAACTCGGCATACACGGTGACTTCGTCGCCCGTGGCGTAGAAGCGTCCGCGGACAATACCTTTGACCCCCTGAATGCTGACCTTGTCCACGCCGCTGCCGGGCTCGAGGACACCTTTGCCCTGAAACTTGCCTTCCATCTGCAAGTCGGCCAAGCGGTCACGGGTCACGACTTTGAATTTTCCCGTTTCGCCCAGCGCGATTTCCAATTCATCGCGGAGCATGGAGGAGAATGGCGAAAGCAGGTCCGTGTTTTCGTAAGCAAAGTTGCCCACGCCGATGTTCACTCCCCCATTGGGAGTGTCTTCGGCCAAATCGTTGGCCAGCTCGGCGAAGGGGTCTTTCTTTGGTGCAGCGTTTTGCTGCGCCAAAGAAAAGTTAAAAGGCAGAATGAAGAAGGCAGAGAGAAGAACGATGAAGGAAGTGGCGGGTAGCTGATAGCGAGCGGCTGGTTTCGAGAGAGATGGAAAATAATTTTTGAACCACTGATTACACGGAGAGCACGGATCAGGAAGACAGTGGGATTGCGCAAGGCTAGTGGACAGCATAGATTTGCAGAGATGAATGATCTGATTTTTGAGGTGACGCAGGAGGTGGATGGTGGATTCGTCGCGGAATGCCTGACGGAGCCGATTGTCACGCAGGGCGATACATGGTCGGAATTGCGCGAGGCGGTGAATGAGGCGGTCAAAGGCTACTTCTTTGATGCGCCGCAATCGCAGCCGGAGCGTGTGCGCCTGCACTTGGTCCGCGACGAGAGCTTCGCCTTGGCCTGAAGCATGAAACTGCCGCGGGATCTTTCGGGAAGCGCCCTGATCAAGCACCTCTGCAAAAATTGGGACTACCGGATCGTTCACCAAGTGGGCAGCCACGTCATTTTGCAGACGGACGTTCCCGCACATCAGCGACTGCCGGTCCCGGAGCATGACACCCTGCGCGTGGGCACGCTCAACTCGATCCTGCGATTGGTCGCCAACCACAAGGGAGTTACCAAGGAAGAGATACTTGCCGGGCTTTGATGCTTGTGAGGGAACGGCGGGGAACATCTTTGGGAACTGCTTAAAAGTCTTCGTTGCCAGCAGCGACCGGAGCCATTTCGACGACAGTTTCGGTAACGGTGTCGATCACCTCGGTATCGCTGGAGCGCGCTTTGACTTTGCCTGCGCGGTTCACCTGGGTGGTCGAACTGGAGGTGGCTTGGGTCTGCTCGCGCCCACCCCGCAACTGACGCAGGTCTTCATCCGAAGTGGCCGATGGCCCGCGGGAGGAGACCAACTCGCCATCGTAGTCGCTGGATTCCCGGGCGACTGTGCGGGGGTTTGAGGCGCAGGCGGCGAGAGAAAGTGCGACTGCCGCTTGGACGGCTGTGATCAGGAGGTGTCTGGTTTTCATGGCGGGAGGGCGCTTGGGTTACTGGACCACCGGGCCGGAAGCGACGACCTCTTGGATGACAACTTTGGCCTCGAAAAACGGCTCGTTGCCGCCTCCGGAAATCTCGGCCATGGCCGTGGTGCCGGCTGGCATGTCTTCCCCGCCCTCCACGGGGCGCATGGTGCCAATGCCTGTCTCGGTGAAGGTATTGGTCTTGATCTCGTCGCTGATATTGACGGTTTGTTTGCCACCTTTGGCGTAACGTTTGGTGGTGCGGATGACGTCTTCGACTTTTACCTCCATGGTGACTTCGCAGGTGCCGTCGCTGACGTATTTGATGTCTGTAGGTGTGGCTGCTTTGAGGACTTGCGAGAGCGCGGCAACAACCTGGTCGTTTTCCAAGCACATGTCGCGGACCGTGGTGTCGCTGGTGATCTGGACGCCCATCATGCGGCCGGCCAAGCGGCGGTAAGCGTCCAGCTCGGCGGCGCGCTTCGACATGACCTTCTCGTGACCCTCGGTGTCGGGCAGGGCGGCGTTGCCCATGACGTCGATAATTTTTTCGTTGGTCTTGCGGTCGGTCTTGGTTTTGTCGGAAGTCGTGCGGAAGGAGCCGTCACTGAGGCGGCGGCCTTTGATCACGCGATTGAGACTGTCGACCACTTCGCGGATTTTCACCGCACGAACGACCTGAACGCGGCCGTCAGGAAGATATTCCGGTTCCTCGGCATTAACCGCACCGACGAGCGTGGCTTGAACCGCACCGCCCACCACGTCTTCCTCCAAGGCAAGATCCCCCACGGTGGTTTCGCCGTCGACTTGCAAACCGAAGATGCGCTCGACCAGAAGACGGTCGGCATCGAGTTCGGCAGCACGGGTGGCTTTGAGCCGCTCCCGCGGACCGGCTTTCTCCCAAATCTCGGGAAGTGGTTTGGCCTGTTCTTCGGTCGGCTTGATCGCCGAGAAAGATGTGGTGTTGAGCAAGGCAACCGCGGCGCCGAAAACAACAAAGCGGAACGCGGGGTGATTGGTGGGTTTCATCGACCGCAAATTAAGACTCTCAAATGGCTACGGAAATAATAATTTGTTCCAACGGTCAGAGAGACACATGAACGGTTACAGCCATATGGTGAACGGTCGAAAACGCCTTCTGAACGGTAGACGTTTCGAAAAAAGTCGTTGTGCTCCAACGAGATATGACGATATCTCACCGTCATGGACAAAGCACTTACCATGACCGGAAACGACATCACCGAAACCATCGCCGAAGCCGCGAAAGCAGGAATCATGCGGGTTCGCGAGGGAGCGGATTGGACAGCCGACGCAATGCGGATCATCGCCACGGGAGTAGCGATCTACTTTATCTCCAAGCTGGTCAGCGCGGCGGCCGTGCAAGAAGTGGGCAAACTCTCGCCCCTCTGGCCGGCCTGCGGCGTGGCTCTCGCGGCACTGGTCATCTGGGGACAACGTGTGTGGCCGGGTATTTATCTGGCGCTTTTTGTTGGCTGCCTCGAGGCCGAGTTGCCCTGGGCTTTCACTTTACTGGCGCCGGCAGGAACAACTGCCGCTTTGTATGGTGCGGCGAGCCTGCTGCAAAAACGCGACTTCGATGCGCGCTTGGCGACGACGCGCGACGTGGTACAACTGATCGTGGCCGGTGCCCTCGCGCCTGCCGCTGCGGCCGGATTATGGACAGCACTCTGTCTGGTTCTCGCCGGGATGCTGCCGGGCTACGGCTTTTTCTCCACCGCCGCGGTTTACTTTGCCGCCAACACCTCGGGCATTCTGGTCGTCGCCCCGGTCATCTTGTTGGCGGCGACCGGGCGGTTGCGCCTGCCGGTCACCGGGGTGCGGGCCTGGGCACAGGTGGTCAGCCTCTTCGCAGCCGCAACCCTGGCCTCATGGGTGGCATTCTCCAATCTGCTTCCGGCCGAGCTGAACCAGGGTGTGCTGGCTTACCTGCCCTTTCCCCTCTTGGTGTGGGTGGCGCTATCTTACGGACTCCCGGCGGCGGCACTGACCAACCTTGCGGTCATCTCGGTCGCCGTCTTGGGCACGGCGGCCGGACACGGCCCCTTTGTGCAAGGTTCGAGCTTGGTTAACTTCGGGCAGATCGAGCTCTTTATTTCCATCCTCACGGGCACATCGATGCTGATCGGGGCAGGCAGCGAGTCGCGACGACGTGAGGAAATGCTGCGCTTGCGCGCCATCGCCCGGGAATCGGAAATCGAGCGAATCAAAGCGCAGATCCATCCTCATTTTCTTTTCAACTGCCTCAGCGCGATCCATTCGCTGGTCGGCACCAACCCCGAGACGGCTCGCAGCGGCATCATGCGACTCTCGCGGTTGTTGCGCAATTCACTCGACACGTCTGAGGAGCCTCTCATCCCGCTGGAGCGCGAGTTCGAGATCGTGGTGGATTTCCTTAAACTCCAGCAGATGCGCTTCGAGGAGGGCTTGCAGGTGGAATACCGTATCTTTCCCAACGCGGCATCCCACCTTGTCCCACCGATGATTTTGCAGCCACTGGTGGAGAACGCCGTGATCCACGGGCGCGAAGGTGGTGACACGCGGGTCATTGTCATGGCCATCGCCAACGAAAAAGGCCTGACCATCAAGGTGGAAAACACAGTGAATGAGGAAACCTTCCGGCCGCCTGAAGAATGGCACGAGGGTGTGGGACTCCGGGCCGCGAGGACACGGCTGGAACAAGCTTGGGGCGCGAAAGCCTCGCTGGAATTTCGCTCGGACACGCCAGGGTGGGTGACCGCTGTTCTCAGAGTGCTACCGCAATGAAAGTCCTGATCATCGACGACGAAGCGCCGGCCCGCCGCGGCCTGCGGGAAATCTTGGGCAAACTCGGGGTCAGCGATGTCCGCGACGCCGGCACCATCGCGGCGGCAGTCAAAGCGATCGAGGATGAACGCCCCGACGTGCTGCTGCTCGACATTCAAATGCCGGGCGGAGGTGGATTCAAACTACTGGAGAAACTGCCGGCGCGAGGGATCCCTGTCGTTTTTGTCACGGCTCATCTGGAACACGCCGCCAAGGCATTTGATGTCGAGGCGATGGACTACGTGCTGAAGCCGGTCGAACCGAAGCGGCTCTTGCGTTCACTCGAGAAGGTGACGGCCCAAGCAGAAAACAAGCGGGTGGACGCGCCTGCGGTCGGGCTGGATGACCGGATTTTTCTGCGGGAGGGCGCGCGTCACCACAATGTGCGCATCGGCGATATTGAAATGCTCGAGGCTTGCGGCGCCTATACCAAGGTAGTCACAGCTGCGGGTTCAATGACGGTCTGGGGAACGCTAGCCAGCATCGAAGCGAAATTGCCCGTCGCCTATTTCTTCCGGGTCAACCGGCAAAGTGTGGTGAACCTCGCCCACGCCGAAGAAATCAACGACAGCCCGTCCAGCAGCCGGGTGATTATCCACCTCCCCCGCAGCCGCAAGATCGAACTTTCCCGACGCCAAAGCACCGCCCTACGCAAAACAAAACTCAAATGAAAAGTATGACTAAAAAAACCAGAACTTCCCGCCGTCGCCGCCCGGATCCAGAGCCGGAGGAAGACATTTTCAACCCTTTCGCCCCGCTTTTGCGCGGGTTGCGGCGCCTCAGCCGCAAAAACGGGGAGGCACCAAAACACCCGTTCCGAGACACCTTCATTACGGTCGTTCTTATCCACGTGATTGGTGTCCTCGGTTTCTTGGCCTTCGGGGCGGTCAAAGACTCCACCAAGCGAATCACCTCGAGCCTGACGCCGCAGAAAAACGGGGCAGCGCAAATCTCGCGCATGCTGGGCCAAGAACCGCAGCTTTTGGAGACCGAACGCGCACAGCCCGGTGAGCAAATCGTTGCCGTCCGAGAGCCGGATCCTTTCAAAACGAAAGAAGAATCCAGTCCGAAATCAGCGGAACTAAGCAAGCCTCAGCCGAGCCGATCCGAACCTGTCACCCGGAGCACCGTTCCAGTGGCGGCAACTGAAGACCCGCTTCCCCCTATCTCCGCGCCGCTGAAATCCGAAGCACACTCCGGCAAGCACGTTGCTATGCCCACTTCAAAGAGCAGTGATCCGATCAAGGAGGCGTTTCTCGTCGCCACCGGTCGAACCCCAGCAGTCGCGCCGATGCCGGCAGAGGTGCGGCGAGCTGAGCCGGTCCAACCTGTTGCTCTGCCGACCCAAACGGTGGTGGCGTCATCGCAACCGGGTGTGCAACGGGCCGACAATGCCTACACCGGTGCGAAGCAATACACCGTGACTCGGGGCGACAATGCCTACCTGATTTCTTCGCGTCTGGGTGTCAGTTATGCCGAGTTGGCGGCAGCCAATAATCTCTCCAGTCCGCGCGATCTGCGCGTTGGCCAAACTTTGGTCGTTCCACGGACCTCGTCCGGTTCGATGTAGCCATCGCCTGCAGGCTTAGCGCCGACAAAAATAGATCCCGATCAAAGTGCAGCCTTCACTTCCGCCAATTCAGCGAAGACGTGGCCGATGAAGACTTTGACTTCGACGCGCAAGGGAAGACGCACTTCGTCGTCGCTCACCCAGACCGTGCCGCGTTGGAATTTTTTGTGCGGCTGGAGGGAGTAGTCTTTGCCGATCCAATCGATGTCCATGGCACAACGGATGACCTTGCGCTGCTCACCCCGCCAGCGGAGGGTCTCGCGACCGATGACTTTAAGGCGCACAAGATACATCCACTCCCCGGGAAAGACGGCCAGTTTCAATGTGTCGCCGGTGGCGAGGGGTTGGCTGCGGGCCAGAAGCAAGGCACCGGCCATGTCGCGCAGACCGCCGACGTAAAAGTTGAGCCACTTCGGGTCCGAGCCTTCATCTTTCGAATTGACCCGGCGCGAGCGCACTCCGCCCGGACGGAACTCGGTCGTCTCGGTCACGCGGTAACGTTTGTATTTCTCGATCAGGGTGAACTGGATGGACCGCCAGCCGTCTTCGGAAACTTCCGCATCGTAGTCCGCATCGAGCTTCCACAACTTGCGCACCACACCGGTCGTTCCGCCGCGCACCGTGGCACTCCAAGTCCGTCCGGTCCCGCGTTCGAGCCGCACGTCGGCGGCCGCCGCCTCGAAACCTCCCCATCCGAAAACGTAGCGCGCCCGGAGATTGTCCGGCGTGGGCGGATAAGGGCCGGGTTGGAGCGCGGCGGCCTCGGTCCGCCAATCGGCCCGAACTTCCCCCACGGAGAGAACCAAGACCGCAAAGATAAAGGCCCGGCTCACGGGGTGGCAGGCAGGGCTCCGGGGAAGACCGGTTCGAGCGCGCTGCTGCGTACCCAGCCGTCGACGCC
>Ga0247831_1007231_pt1 | contig 12550 bp, 11 predicted proteins | sample LaCruzMarch2015__9_FD_192406 | JGI IMG/M metagenome (GOLD analysis project Ga0247831, IMG submission 192406) | Freshwater microbial communities from meromictic Lake La Cruz, Castile-La Mancha, Spain - LaCruzMarch2015_1m | ecosystem: Environmental > Aquatic > Freshwater > Lake | place: Spain...
TATGCTTTTGCAAACGTCAATACCGTGCAAGAGTTGGTCAACTTAGAAGCCCTTCCCTTTGCATGAAAAGTTTGGACGAGATTGCGCAAGCGCTTCAAGGCTTTGATCCGCAAGCTTTGAGCGTAGGCAAAGCGCAAGAATTCATTCAGCACTTAGTCCAATCACTTCCGACTGTTGCCGCACAAGAGATTCCTCTCATGCAGGCCTTAGGCCGCATAGTGGCTGAAGACATCATCTCTCCCATCCACGTTCCTGCGCACGATAACTCCGCCATGGATGGCTTTGCTTTTGATGGCAAACAACTCGACCTCGCGCCATTGAAGTTGCGTGTGGTTGGCACAGCGCTAGCAGGTAAGGCTTGGCAGGGAAATGTAAAAACAGGCGAATGCGTCAAGATCATGACGGGTGCGGTGATGCCTGCTGGCCTAGACACTGTGATTGCGCAAGAACTTGCAACCATCCATACCTCTGGCGATGAAACGATCGTAGAGATTCCCGCCGGCATTCTCCAAGCAGGCGAAAACCGACGCAAAGCGGGCGAAGACTTACAACGCGGACTTGCAGCTTTGCGCGTTGGCAGCGCCCTCAGTCCAGCGGCATTAGGCTTGGTAGCCAGCCTTGGAATTGCCAAGGTCAAGGTCTACAGACAACTCCGTGTCGCCTACTTTTCTACTGGCGACGAAGTACTGAGCTTGGGCGAGGCGATGCGAGAAGGTGCGGTGTACGACAGCAATCGTTTCACCGTGTTTGGTCTATTGACCCGCATGGGTTGCCAAGTCATCGACATGGGCGTCGTGCGTGACGACCCTGTGTTGTTGGAACAAGCATTCAGCAAAGCCTCAGAAAACGCAGATGTCATCATCACCAGCGGAGGTGTGAGCGTTGGCGAAGCAGACTTCACCAAAGCCATGATGAAAAAATTGGGCGATGTCGCCTTTTGGAAAATCGCGATGCGGCCTGGACGACCTATGGCAGTAGGTCTTTTAGGCAAATGCATTTTGTTTGGGCTTCCTGGCAACCCCGTTGCAGTGATGGTGACATTCTTGGCATTTGTAAAGCCAGCCTTGCTGCATTTGATGGGCGGCACAGCTAGTACAACGCCTTATTTGCGCGCCAAAAGTGCTATCGCTCTGAGAAAAAAACCAGGCAGAACCGAATACCAAAGAGGATTTGTTTGCACGCTATCAGACGGAACCTTGCAAGTGGAAGCGGCAGGTAACCAAGGCTCTGGCGTATTACGTTCTATGGTCGAAGCCAATGGTTTGATTGTTTTGCATCACCACCAAAGCAGCGTAACAGCAGGAGATGAGGTGGATGTAATGATGTTTGAAGGTGTGATTTAACACCTACAGATTTGCCTAGAGGCCATCCATAGTGAGGCTAAGGCAGCATTATTAATAGGCTCTCTTAGGCTCCAACCTCAACATCCTCGTGACGCGTAGTGATTGCCCCAGGTATCGCTTTACGCGCAAAGAATGTGTACATAGTCGGCACCACAAAGATAGTGAGCAAAGTCCCCAAGCTCATCCCCCCCACAATCACCCAACCAATTTGTTTGCGGCTCTCTGCACCCGCACCTGTTGCAAGCGCTAGGGGAATAGCACCCAGCACCATCGCGCCAGTGGTCATCAAAATAGGACGCAAGCGCAATCTTGCAGATTGTTTAACGGCCTCCAGTGCATCCATACCTTCTGCACGCAGTTGATTAGCAAATTCCACAATCAAAATACCGTGTTTGGTAATCAAGCCCACCAAAGTAATCAAACCGATTTGGCTAAACACATTGAGCGTTCCGCCACTCAATTGCAGCGCAAGCAAGGCACCCACCATCGACAAGGGCACAGAAAACAAGATCACCAGAGGGTCCACAAAGCTCTCAAACTGCGCGGCCAAAACCAAGAAGATGAAAAACAAGGACAAGATAAACACAATCACCAAGGACCCAGACGTCTTTACAAACTCACGCGAAGTGCCGTTCAAGTCGGTGGCGTAACCAGGCTTTAATACCTTTTTGGCGGTGTCGTTCATAAAAACGATGGCCTCGCCCAATGAATAGTTAGGTGCAATATTCGCGGTGATCGATGCACTGCGTCTTTGTCCAAAATGGTTCAGTTCACGCGGTACCACCACCTCTTTGATACGCACCAATGCAGACAGAGGAATCATGGCGTCGTTGCGGCCGCGCACGAAAATATGTTCAATGTCATCCGGCGTATCGCGGCCCGACGGTGAGGTCTGCACCATCACGTCATATTGGTCACCTTCGCGCTTGTAACGGGTGACTTGTCTGCCACCCATCATGGTCTCGACTGCGCGGGCAATATTATCGATTGGCACGCCCATATCAGCAGCGCGTTCACGGTCTACGTCCATGCTGATTTCTGGTTTATTCAAACGCAGATCCGTGTCCACGCTCACGATCCCAGGATTCTTTGCAATTTCTTCTTGGAAGGTACGCACCACTTGCGCAAGGTTTTGGTAACTGTCAGTGGTGACGATCACAAAATTCAAAGGACGGTCACGAAATGGCTGACCTAAAGAAGGCGGCGTGATTGGAAAAGCTGTCACTCCCGGCAAGCCAGCAATAGCAGGTGTCATTTCGCGTGCAATTTCCAAAGTGGTTTTTGTACGTTTGTCCCATGGGGCAGCACGGTAAAACACGTTTCCTTGGGCTACTGTGGGGTTACCCACTACCGTAAAGATACGATCGAACTCGGTGTACTTACTGGCCATGCGTTCAATGGTTTGGGCATAGCGGGTGGTGTAGTCCATGGTGGCGCCATCGGGACCATTGATCACCGTCAGAATGACTCCACGGTCTTCTAATGGCGCCAACTCACTCTTAGTCGTTTTAAGTAAGGTGAATGAGCCAACTCCAGCCATTACCATCACAGCCACTACCAACCAACGGCGAGACACTTGCCGTCCCAACACGCGACCAGAGCTCAAAGTCCAGCCCAACATTTGGCCGTATTTTTCAGAAAGCTTTTGTAAGTAGCGTTCCATGGTTTTGTCAAACCATGTGGGGTTGTTGACATGCTTCAACATGATCGAACACATCATGGGCGTCAATGTCAAGGCAACAAAGCCAGAAACAATGACGGAGCCGGCCAACGCCAAAGCGAATTCAGTGAACAGTTTTCCAGTGCGCCCAGGTGTAAAGGCCAAAGGTGCATACACCGCAGCCAAAGTGAGCGTCATCGCAACCACAGCAAAACTCACCTCACGCGCGCCTCGAATAGCCGCATGAAAAGGCGCCATGCCATTTTCAATGTGCCTATATATGTTTTCTAACACGACGATCGCGTCGTCCACCACCAAACCAATCGCAAGCACCAAGGCCAACATCGTGAGGGTGTTGACAGTAAATCCAAACAAGGCCATCAACGCAAAAGTGCCAATCAAGCAGACTGGAATAGTGACCAAAGGAATGATGGATGCGCGAAAGGTTCTCAGGAAGAGAAAAATTACCAAAGCCACTAACACCATCGCCTCAACGATGGTTTCGTATACCGCTTTGATTGATCGATCGATAAACACCGAGTTGTCGTTTGCAATTTCGATCTCGATTCCAAGCGGGAGATTTTCTTTGATCTTCGGAATCATCTTACGCACTGCAGCGCTAAGATCTAGCGGATTTGCCGTGGCATTACGAATAACCCCAAGCGTAATAGCATCTCGCCCATTTAAACGCGTTGAAGTGCGTTCCGACAATGGGCCTTGTTCGACACGCGCGACATCGCCAATACGAATCGGCATGCCGTTGATGGCTTTGATCACTACCTGCCTGAACTCAGCAGGCTTTTGCAAATCAGTCGCTGCCGTCACGTTGAACTCACGGAACTTGCTCTCAATACGCCCCGCAGGTACTTCCACATTGGAGCGACGCAATGCATCTTCCACATCTTGCGTTGTCAATTTGTAGGAAGCCAAGCGGTCTGGGTCTAACCAAATGCGCATCGCAAATTTACGTTCGCCAAAGACACGAACATCCGACGCACCCGGTGCTGTTTGCAACATGGGCTTGGCAATGCGGTTGGCGTAATCGCTCAACTGCATCACGTCCATGTTGTCAGCACTGAAAGACAACCAAATCACTGGGAAAGCATCGGCCTCCACCTTGGCGATCACGGGCTCGTCAATGCCTTGGGGCAAACGTTGGCGCACGCGGCTCACCTTGTCGCGCACATCCGCAGCAGACGAATCAGCGTCGCGCGACAAAACAAAGTTCACCGTGATTTGGCTTTGCTCTTGGCGGCTGATCGACGTGATGACGTCAACGCCTTCAATGCCAGACAAAGAGTCTTCCAACACCTTGGTCACTTGCGACTCCACGACTGCGCTCGATGCACCCGTGTATTTGGTCTCTACAGTGACCACTGGGTTATCGATCTTGGGGTACTCGCGCACGTTCAAACGTGTGTAAGACACGAAGCCCACCAAGACTATCAACAGCGACAACACGGTCGCAAAGACGGGACGGCGAACGGAGGTTTCAGAGAGTTGCATAAAGCCTCACGTGGAACGGTTAACGGCTTGCGGCCGAGGCTGAAGACACAGCGGCAGGAGCAGATGCACCCCCAGGAGCTGGCGACGAAGCAGCCGATGCAGCCGCGCCAAGGGGCTTGCCTAACTCCACTACGCGCAGAGGCGTACCGTCTTTTTGTAAACGTTGTTGTCCGGCGACCACCACAGGCTCGCCTTCGTTCAAGCCCTCTGTAATTTCAACCTGTCCGCCACGTCGAATACCTAGTTTGACTTCTACGCGTTTAGATACGTATTGCGTACCAGGAGGAATTTCTGGTGCGCTGGCACTGGCGCTAGCGGGCTGTGCAGGCACCTCCGAAGGCGGAATGGCTCTAATGACAAACTGCTTAGCGCCTTGCGGCACGATGGCTTCTTCAGGAACCACCAATGCGTCTGGCTTGATTGCAAACACTGCAGAGACACGCGCAAACATGCCGGGACGCAGAGGACCTAAGGGATTAGAGCCAGGAACTGCAACGCGCACGCGGTCAAATTGGCTGGGGGGGCACCCTAGGCTTTGCGGCGTGGGCAAATTGAAAGTACCGCTCACAGGCCCATTACCAGCGCTAGGGTTGTTGGCGGGCTTATTGGATTTACCGTCCGCTACTTTCGCAGGGTTGGCAGCTTGCTGGGGTTTACTGGCGGGTTGGGTAGGTGCAGAAGCTGCAGCCGCGCTGGGTCCTGCTGATCCAGGCTTGCCAGGACTGCCGGCAGGACTTACGTCGGGCTTTTTGGCACCAGGAGGGGCGATGGGTTCACCAGGGCCATTGGCCAAGACTGCGCGCATACCAATAGAGCGGCCATTGGGTTCAATCAATGGGTCTAGCGCTTCTACCTTCGCTTTGAATAAACGTCCAGGCAGCGCATCGATTTTGAGTTCTACGACTTGTCCGGGTGCGAGTTTGGCTTGATAACGCTCGGGCAAGCGGTAATCGACATACAACATGCCGATGTCTTCTAGGTTGATCAAGTCGGCGCCGTCTTTGACAAAGTCACCCACGTTGATATTGCGAATCCCGACCACGCCACTGAAAGGCGCAACGATGCGCATGCGCTCCAAACGGGCACACGACAAACTCACTTGCGCCTCAGACACTTGCAAACTCGCTGCGCTTTCTTCTAGCACCCTTTGCGCAACAAAGTTTTGCGCAACCAAATCTTGGTTACGTTTGTAGTTAGCTCTAGCGATAGAAAGCTGGGCAAGCGACTGCTGCACTTCAGCCCGCTGCAAAGTGTCGTCAAGTTGCACCAGCACTTGCCCTACATTCACCCGCGCACCATCACCAAATCCCAAAGCCAAAATGCGTCCAGCCACCTCAGGGCGCATCATCACGTTTTGCCTTGAACGTAAGGTGCCGACAGCTTCGGCATCGTCGCGTAACAGCATCTTCTTGACATTTACCAACTCAACCCCAACCGCTCTCCCCCCAGCGCCACCAGGGCCGCCAGGACCACCAGGCACCGTAATACCCATGGAAGATTTGTTTGCGTTTTGGTACCACCAGGCGACTGAAGATGCCGTCAAGATGCCAGCAACAGCAACAATGGTGTATATTTTTTTAGATGCCATTTTTGGATAGATTTAAGGTGCAAAAAACCTTGCAAATGTAACAGCCGTAAGGTGTTTTACCTTGTAAGTGGCCAAGCCACGCGGTGTCACTATTGAGACAGCGCTAGGTCAACACCCAAATTTGCCAAAGCATCCGCCCGCTCGTTATCCACATGACCCGCATGCCCCTTGACCCAATGCCATTGGATGGCGTGGTCGCCTTGGTGGACCAAGGCGTCAAGCGTTTGCCACAAATCAGCATTTTTCACAGGTTGCTTGGCGGCGGTTCGCCAACCACGGGCTTTCCAGCCGTGGATCCATTCCGTGATACCTTTGCGCACATATTCGCTGTCTAAATAGAGCGCCACGGCACACGGATACTTCAAAGACTCAATGGCGCGAATAACAGCGGTGAGCTCCATGCGGTTGTTGGTGGTGTCGAGTTCACCGCCATAAATTTCTTTTTCATGGCCAGCAGGGGTACGCAACAAAGCACCCCAACCGCCCGGGCCTGGGTTACCTTTGCACGCACCGTCTGTGTAGATTTCTACTTCTTTCATTCCATGCCTTTGGATGCGGTCGTCACGGTTGCAGCCGCACGTTGCTGAGATTTTTTCCAAACGTGTGAAATCAAGCGCATTCCCCGCACCCGCTTGACCGCTTGCACAAAGTAGATCGCACCAGAAAACGGCCACCAACGACTGCCCAAGGTGTCCATCCAGCGCATGCGTTGCAACCAACGTTCAGTGCGCAACATAGGGCGGAAACATCCGCTGGTGTGGTGGTCCACTTCAAAACTCAAAAGTTTGAGCCAATCTCTGATGCGACGCTGGCTGATCAAATCGCCAAATTCTGGTACACCGCGCCCCAGCCCTTTACTGACACCCCAAAGGCTAAAAGGCTCCATGCCTGCAATGACAACCCGTCCTTCGGGGACCAAAACGCGCTCAACTTCACGCAGGGTGGCGTGCGGGTCAAAACTCAGCTCCAGGGTGTGGGGCAAAACGATCAAATCCAAGCTGGCATCTGGAAATGGCAAGGCTTCGTAATTGCTAAGAAATAGGGGCCTCTCAAGACCATAATCGCTTGGCAAGCTGTCACTTGCCATGAATTTGTGCGGCATACGGTTCGCGCCCAAAGCGTCGCATTGGGGCAAACCCAATTGCAGCGCATGAAATCCGAAAGCATCAGACACCGCGCGGTCAAAATACTTTTGTTCCCACGCCAACATGTACTGCCCAGGCGGGGTTTGGAGCCATTCGTGCAAACTATCGGTTTTTAGAAATGTGGACGCCATGAAACTCGTTGCAATACCCGCTTTTTCAGACAACTACTTTTGGTTGTGGCATCAAGACGGCCACGCTGTGGTGGTCGATCCGGGGGACGCCCAGCCGGTGAGGGAAGTTTTGAGACGCGAAGGTCTCAACTTGGCCGCGATTCTAGTCACCCACCACCATGCTGACCATATTGGTGGTGTGGATGAAATTCGAGAAGCTACGGGGGCAAAGGTATATGGCCCCGCAAGTGAAAACATTCCCGAACCTTTGATCCCCGCTTTACCGGATACACCCTTCCAACTTTTAGGGCAAACCGTTCAAGTCATCGACGTGCCAGGTCACACCGCAGGGCATATCGCTTACTTCTTGCCTGATGCACCTCAAGGGCCTGTGCTTTTTTGCGGAGATACGCTGTTTTCAGGGGGATGCGGACGTATTTTTGAAGGAACGCCCGCACAAATGTTGGCGTCTTTAGATGCCTTGGCCGCCCTTCCCGCCAACACCCGCGTGTGCTGCGCGCACGAGTACACTCTTTCCAACCTGAAATTTGCCCTTGTGGTAGAGCCAAACAACCAAGACCTGCAGAACTACAACGCGCATTGCAAAAGTTTGCGTGCGCAAGATCTCCCCACCCTACCCGCCAATTTGGGAAATGAATTGAAGATCAACCCATTTCTCAGAAGCCGCACACCAACCGTGCGGCATTCCGTGGCACAACATAGCGGGCTTTCTGTGGAAATGCAGAACAACGACATCACCGTATTTGCCGCTCTGCGGAAATGGAAAAATAACTTCCGATGAGAATTTTTTTATTAGCCATCACGCTAGCCGTTGGCTCAGCGATGCTTCAAGGTTGCGCCCCCCTGCAACCCCTGACTGTTTCACCCACCGCAGTCAGCCCTGAGGCTGTGGCTGTCGCAGACAAGCCTGCAGAGTTGAGCCCTATTGGCAAAACCAATGTGACAGGTAATACGGTTGCCAATCTCAACCTGCCTAACGATTTATGGGAACGCATTCGCAAGGGCTACAAAATGCCCAACTTAGAAACTGATCTAGTGGTCGATCGCACCCAGTGGTATGCCGCCAAGACGGACTATTTACAGCGCATGGGAGATCGCTCTAGCAAATACCTCTTTCACATTGTTGAAGAACTCGAACAACGCAATATGCCAACCGAGTTGGCCTTGCTTCCTTTTATAGAAAGTGCTTTTAACCCCCAAGCCGTATCCAGCGCGCGCGCCACTGGCATGTGGCAATTCATGCCTGCTACAGGTAAAAGTTTTGATTTGAAACAAAACGTTTTCCGCGACGACAGACGTGATGTGCAAGCCTCCACGCGCGCCGCTTTGGACTATTTGGAACGCCTCTACAAACAGTTTGGCGATTGGCACCTTGCATTGGCTGCCTACAACTGGGGCGAAGGCAATGTGGGCAAAGCGATTGCCCGCAACCAACGCGCCGGCCTCCCCACTGGCTACGTAGATCTGAACATGCCTATGGAAACGCGCATGTACGTGCCCAAGTTCCAAGCCATGAAAAATATTGTGGGCAATCCGCCTGCCTACAACGTGGTGTTATCTAGCATTCCCAACCACCCGTATTTCCAAAGTGTGCCGCTGCAACGCGATATGGACGTGACAGTTGCGGCCAAATTGGCTGAAATTAGTGTGGAAGATTTCAAGTCCTTGAACCCGTCTGCCAGCCGTCCTGTATTGCTAGCTGCTGGAACGCCAACTGTTCTGCTGCCATGGGATAAAGCCGAGGTATTTCAGCGCAATTACGAGTCCTCTGGCCTTGGACGCATGGCGTCTTGGACAGCTTGGATTGCCCCATCGAACATGAAGCCTGCCGAAGCGGCCAAACGCGTGGGTATGAGTGAGGCTGATTTACGCGCTGTTAACAGTATTCAGGGCAAGATGATCATCAAAGCAGGCTCTGCTTTGCTAATTCCAAGAACAATGCGGGTCGTGGACGACGTCACCGCAAGGGTGGCTGACAACGGCAAACTTGATTTGTCACCTGAGGCGATTGCGAAACGAAAAAAAGGTGGCAAGGCAAGTAAAAAGGCCAAAGGGGATGGCGCTACTAAAACAGCTTCTAAGAAGTCTGGGAAAGACAAACAAGACGTAAATGTGGCAAAGCGCTAGTTAGGCGATTGCCCAGAGGCGTTGAGCCATTGCTCGAAGGCTTTAGTCGGGTTATTTACGCTTGGGATGGCTGGTACTGAAACCAACGAGAAGTCACTTCATTAAGCCTTGCGGCGATCGACCAAAGCATGGGCGATAGTGCCCAAATCGACATATTCCAACTCACTACCAACCGGCACTCCGCGCGCAAGACGGGTGACCTGCACATTTCGACGTTTCAAGGCTTCTCCCAGCACGTGTGCAGTGGCCTCTCCCTCGGCTGTGAAGTTGGTCGCCAAAATCACTTCGCTGACAACTCCATCGCTAGCGCGCTCTAAAAGCTTTTGCAAGCCAATGTCTTTGGGGCCTTGGCCGTCAAGTGGGCTGATGCGTCCCATCAACACGAAATACAAACCTTTGTAAGCCGCGGTGCGCTCCACAGCTGACTGGTCAGCAGGGCTTTCGACCACGCAGAGCCGACTGGCATCACGCGTGGTATCCGCACATGTGAGGCAAATAGCTTGGGTGGTGAAGGTGTTGCAAGACTCACAGTGTTGAACTTCTGCCACCGCAGTTTGCAAAGCATCTGCAATCAGCTTGGCGCCTTCACGGTCATGTTGCAACAGGTGGTAAGCCATGCGAGAAGCGGATTTCACACCCACGCCAGGCAAACGGTGCAACGCTTGGATCAGCCCTTCTAAAACCGAAGTGTTGGCCATTAAAACGGCAGTTTCAAGCCAGGCGGCAAGCCAGCAGTGAGCTTGCTCATCTTGGCTTCGCTGGTCTCGGCGGCTTTGCGCACCGCGTCGTTGAAAGCGGCAGCGACCAGGTCTTCGATCATGTCTTTGTCGTCGGCCATCAGGCTTGGGTCAATGGTGACGCGCTTGACGTCGTGCTTGCAGGTCATCAAAACCTTGACCATTCCAGAGCCTGATTCGCCGGTGACCTCGATATTGCCCAATTCTTCTTGGGCCTTTTTGAGGTTGTCCTGCATCGCTTGCGCCTGCTTCATCAGACCTGAGAGTTGTCCTTTGTTGAACATGTGATTCCTTTTGTGAACTTAAACCGGCTTGATACTGCCAGGGACTATTTTCGCGTCAAAGTCGCGCATCAAAGATTGCACGAACGGATCTTGCAAGATGATCGCCTCCGCCCGCGCCTGGCGCTCGGCATTTTCTTGCGTCAAGCGCTTGGCAGTGCTGTCAAGGACAGGGCCGGTGGCAACGCTCAGTTGCACATCATGGCCGAATTGCGCTAAGGCCGTCTGCAAACGCTCGCAGTTGCTAGGGGTGTTGAGCGAGTCTTTGTCGACTTGCAAGGACCATTGTTTGTCGTCCCGCGCCATCAACTGTGATTGCAAAGCTAGTTCACGGACCAAAGCGTTAATGGCTTGGGCTTCGACCATTTCGCGCACCAGCCGATTCCAAAAATCGCCTTCTGATGTTTTTGCCAGAGGGGGGTTTCGCGAGCCTTGCACAATTCCCTGAGGTTTGGCTAATTCAGAAGTTTTTTTTTCAGCCAGTGCCGAAGCGATGGGCCTAGCGTTGGTTGCGTCAGAGGGTGACTTGGGCTTAAACGCCAGCAAACGCAAAAGCACCATGGTCAGGGCTGCGTATTCATCTGGGGCCAAACCTAGTTCTTGTCTGCCATGGATACAAAGGCTGTAGAGAAGTTGCGTTTCATCGGCGGGCATCAGGCTTGCCAAGCGCACGATATCTGCCGCTTCTGGATCGGTACTGTCCACTTCAGGCGTGTTGCCTACGGCTTGCAAAACTGCCATACGTTGCAAAACGCTAGACATGTCTTCCAAAGTAGAGGCCGAGTTCAAACCATGCATGCGCAAGGTCTCGGAAATCGACACTACCGATTTGCCGTCGCCGCTCGCTAATGCCTCGATCAACTGAAAAACATAGGTGCGGTCAGCGCTACCCAACATGTGCTTGACCGATTCTTCTTTCAACTGGCCACCGCCGAAGGCAATGGCTTGGTCGGTCAAACTCAAGGCGTCACGCATGGAGCCACGGGCGGCACGGGCAATAAGTCGCAAGGCTTGGGGTTCTGCTTCAATCGATTCTTGTTGCAACACACTGCCCAAATGCGATAAGACAGTCTCGGGAGTCATAGGCCGCAAATTGAACTGCAGACACCGCGAAAGAACGGTGACCGGCACTTTTTGTGGATCGGTCGTTGCCAAAACAAACTTCATGTACGGAGGCGGTTCTTCAAGCGTTTTGAGCATCGAGTTAAACGCTGGGCCAGTAAGCATGTGCACTTCATCGATCATGAAGACTTTGAAGCGGCCTTGTACAGGTTTGTAAGCAGCTTGTTCGAGCAAAGACTGCACATCGTCAATCCCCCTGTTGGAGGCGGCGTCTAGTTCTGTGTAGTCGATAAAACGATCTGCATCGATATCGATACACGCTTGGCACACCCCACAAGGGGTGGCGGTGATCCCGCCCTGTCCGTCAGCACCTTGGCAATTGAGCGACTTGGCCAATATGCGCGAGACCGTGGTTTTGCCAACTCCGCGGGTGCCTGTAAACAAATAGGCATGGTGCAGTCGCTGGGTGGTGAGTGCGTTGGTGAGAGCCTGCACCACGTGTTCTTGCCCCACCATTTCGGTAAAGGTTTTGGGACGGTACTTGCGGGCCAGCACTAAATAAGACATAAGCCATAGATTCTAGGTGACCTACAATTTGAGTCGACGGGCCTTCCCACATGGTGAAGCGGCCAACCGGGTCAGGTGGGGAACCAAGCAGCCCTAACTGTGGAGCCAGTGCTGGGGTCGAGGTCCGTCACCTTATTTGTTTGTCCTTGGCTACTGCACCACGGATTTGGCTGATCAGCAAACCCTTCATATCGCTTTGAATGGCTTGCGAACGCAAGGCGATGTAGCGCAGCTTGGTCTGCGCAGGGTCCAATTTGGATTCGGACAAGGCTTGCAACCACAAAGCATCGTGTTTGACGCCTTCCTCTAACTCGCGCAAGACCATGGCGCGGACTATGGGCGAAGCTTGTTGCGTCACGCGACAGATTCCGTCATGGCCTTGAACAGGCTTTCGCTTTCATGG
>Ga0247831_1007237_pt1 | contig 12540 bp, 8 predicted proteins | sample LaCruzMarch2015__9_FD_192406 | JGI IMG/M metagenome (GOLD analysis project Ga0247831, IMG submission 192406) | Freshwater microbial communities from meromictic Lake La Cruz, Castile-La Mancha, Spain - LaCruzMarch2015_1m | ecosystem: Environmental > Aquatic > Freshwater > Lake | place: Spain...
CCTCTGCACGCTCCTGCGCGAGATCAACAAGATCGAAGGCGATTTCTGGGTGCGCCTGCTCTACACCCACCCCGCCCACTGGTCGGACGAGCTCATCACCACCATCGCCGAGTGCGATAAGGTCGCGAAATACGTGGACATCCCGCTCCAGCACATTTCCGACCGCATGCTCACCGCCATGAAACGCGTGACCTCCGGCGATTACATCCGCGATCTCCTGCGCCGCATGCGTGCGGGCATCCCCGGCCTCGGCATCCGCACTACGTTCATCGTAGGTTTCCCCGGCGAGACCGAGGAGGATTTCCAGGAGCTGCTGGATTTCATCGAAGAATTCCGCTTCGAGCGCGCCGGGGTGTTCCAATACTCGAAGGAAGAAGGCACCCGCGCCGTGAAGCTCGACGGCCACCTCCACCACATGACCCGCAAGAGCCGTTGGTCGCGCTCCATGTCCGCCCTCCAGAAAATCGCCTCGGAAACGAACCAGGCGCAGGTCGGCAAAAAAGTCCGCGTCCTCGTCGAACAAAAAGGCGTCGGCCGCACCGAATGGGACGCTCCCGAGATCGACGGCTCCGTCATGGTCGATGAAAAACTCCCCGTCGGCTCCTTCTCGGAAGTCACCATCGGCGACTGGCGCGGGTATGACCTCGTCGCGGCGCGGTAATACGGAGAAGGGGTTTGCAACCCCTTTCTTCCACCCAACCCTCCATGCGCTTCCACGCCAACACGGTGGTCGGACGGTGGGCAATGGATCGCCCCCCACGCGGGGGCGGGGCGCGGATTGAAACATAAGCCGATTTCATGGGTGTAATTTTATTCGGTGGGCGGAGCGTTCTTAGCGGGGAGCGCACGCGCCATCGCGTGCTCCGAAGCGCGCCATCGCGCTTCGGCGGCTCTATGAGAAGAGTGTTTTGATGAGATCCCAGCGCAGAGGATGGAACCGACAAGTTTCCGGCGAGGGCGTCGGAAACAGCACGCGAGGGCGCGTGCGCTCCCCATCGCCGCCCTTGACCTCGCCGCCTGCGGAGACTACGCACAACTTATGGAAGATGACCTTGCCCTTGCCACCGAAGCCGCGCTCTCTGCGGGAAAACTGCTGCGCGAACACTTCGGGAAATCGCTGGTGGTCGATGAGGCGCTGCACCACGACATCAAGCTCGCGCTCGATAAGGAATCCCAGGATCTCATCACGAACATCCTCCTCACCGCCCGCCCCGGCGATGCGCTTTACGGCGAGGAAGGTATTGCCGGAAATCCCGATTCCGCGCGGCAATGGATTGTCGATCCCATTGATGGCACGGTGAATTTCTTCTACGGCATCCCCCATTTCTGCGTGTCCATCGCCCTGCGCGTAGAGGGCGAGATCACCGTCGGCGTGATCCATGATCCCATGGTCGGCGAGACATGGACGGTGGAAAAAGGCGGCCCACCGATGCTCGACGGCGTGCCAATCCAAGTCAGCCCGCGCACGAAGCTGGAGGAATCGATCCTTTTCGTCGGCTGCGGTAAGGACACCGAAGCGCTCAACACCGGCATCGCCCGTTTCCACAAGGCCTCCCTCCGCGCCCGCAAGATGCGCATGATGGGTTCCGCCGCGCTCGGCATGGCCTACATCGCCAGCGGGCGGCTCGATGCCTACGTGGAATCCACCATCTCCCTCTGGGACATCGCCGCCGGCCAGCTCCTCGTCGAGGCCGCCGGAGGAAAGGTGACGCTCACGCAAAAACCCGGCAAGGCGGATTGCTGGGCCATCGTCGCCAGCAACGGCAAGATTCCCATTGAGGAGATTCTTTAAGACGCAAGACACAAGACTCCAAGACATAAGACCATAGAAGAAACGATGATTGGAATTGGATATGATGTGCACCGCTTTGTGGAAGGCCGACCGCTGATCCTCGGCGGCGTGGAGATCCCGCACAGCCACGGACTTGATGGCCACTCGGATGCGGATGTCCTTTGCCACGCCATCGCCGATGCCGTCCTCGGTGCGATGGGGAAAGCCGACATTGGCCACTATTTTCCGCCCGGTGATCCGGCCTGCAAGGATATCTCCTCGCTGAGAATCCTGGAGAAATGCCGAGAGCTTTTGGCGGAGGAACATTTGCTGCTCGTCAACATCGACTCCACCCTCATCGCCGAGGCACCGAAGGTTTTGCCCCACCGCGAGGCGATGCAGAAGAACATCGGGGAAGCGCTCGGCATCCCCCCCCAGCGAGTCGGCATAAAGGCCACCACCAACGAGACCATGGGCTTCGTCGGCCGCAAGGAAGGGATCGCCGCCATGGCTGTTGCTATGGTTAGCGCGAAATCGTGTGCAGCTTCCGTTTTCCCGCCCTTCACCTGAAAAGCAATTTCAGCAATCAATGAATTGATTTCCTTGCCATTGTTTGTTTAGTGGATGGATGACCACTCGATTTCCTCTTATTCCAGCGCTAACGGCCTTGGCATTCATCATCGGCGGCTCCTCGCTTCCCGCGCGGACATGGACGGACGCGAAGAGCGGCAAAACGCTGGAAGCGGAATTCATCGGCCTCAAGGACGGCAAGTTGTCCCTGAAACGCAAGGACGGCAAAACGTTTGAGCTGGAGCTGGATCGTTTATCCGCGGACGACAAGGCATTTGCCGAAAAGGCCGCGGCGGCACAGCCGGTTGGCGCCACCGATTGGCCGACGTGGCGCGGCGCGGCGCGGGACGGAAAATCGCCGGACACCGGCTTGGCGAAGGAATGGCCGAAGGATGGCCCGAAGTTGCTATGGACGTTTGAAAAGGCCGGCAAGGGTTACAGCTCTCCCGCGCTGGTGGGTGGGAAAATTTTCCTGACAGGAAGCCGCGACAAAACGGCGGAGATCCTTTGCCTCGATGCCGGTGGCAAGGAATTGTGGTCGGCGCCGCTCGGTGAGGATCCGGAGAAGGGCTACAATACGGGATGGGGCGGGGGAACGCGAGGCGCGCCGACCGTGAGCGACGGCATGGTGTTTGCGATGAGTGCGAACGGCGAACTCGCCTGCTTCAACGCGACAGATGGGAAGCGGATTTGGAGCAAGGATCTGGTGAAGGATTTTGGCGGTGCTATACCGGGCTGGGGCTATTCGGAATCGCCGCTGGTGGATGGTGACAAGGTCGTGGTCACTCCTGGAGGCAATCAGGGAGCGATCGTCGCTTTGGACAAGAAAACCGGGAAAGAGCTGTGGCGCAGCAAAGATCTCAAGGATGGCGCGCAGTATTCCTCGCTGATCGTCGCTGAGGTGAAAGGCAATCGGCAATACATCCAGCTTTTCATGAACACGCTGGCCGGGGTGAATGCGGAAAACGGCGAGGTTTTGTGGAAATCTGCCTGGCCTGAAGGACGCACCGCCGTGATCCCCACGCCAGTCTATCATGAAGGCTCGGTTTATATGACCTCCGGTTATGGCTCTGGCTGCAAGCTGGTGAAAATCGACGGCGATAAGGCAGAGGATGTTTGGGAAAACAAAGTGATGAAAAACCATCACGGCGGCGTGGTTCTAGTGGACGGCCACATCTACGGGTTTTCCGACGGCGGTGGCCTCGTTTGCCAGGAGCTTGCGACCGGTAAGCAGAAGTGGAGCCAGCGTGGCGAAGGCAGCCAGAAGGGCGCGGTGCATTACGCGGACGGAATGCTTTACTGCATGGACGAAGAGGCGGGCTCGGTCTTTTTAGCCGAAGCGAATTCCGACAGATACATCGAACACGGTCGCTTTGAAATTCCCCGCCAGACGAAATTGCGCGAGGGCACCAACGGCAAAATCTGGACACATCCGGTGGTGATCGGCGGTAAACTTTATCTGCGCGATCAGGATCTGCTGTTCTGCTATGACGTGAAGCCCTGAGCAGATTTACGATTTCGTGATTACTTCTCGCCGAAGCAAAACAAGTTGCTGTCCGTGCGGAAGATCATGCGGCCTCCAACGGAGATCGGGGAGGCGATGACTCCCTGCTCAAGCGCATGGCTTCTGATATCAGACAGCCCGTCTTCCGTGATTTTTCCGCTGAAAATCATCCCGTCTTCCCTGACGCAGTAGATCTGGTCGCCGACGATAAGCGGCGAGGAGTAATAGACTTGCGGCGCTTTAGGCAGGGCTGACTCCCAAAGTTTCTCTCCTGACTTTGCATCCAGGCATGTCAGTCGTCCGCGCTCCGGGCCGCCATCCTTGAGGACGTAGAACTTGCCATCGTGGAGCACCGGGGAAGCGGCATCGGAGCCGAGCTCGTCGTTACGCCAAGCCCAATGGGTATCCGTCACATTGCCGCTGCCGTCCAGGCGGATCGCGCCTAGCGAGGCGCCCCGGTTGAAAGGAACCACGGCGAGCCCGTCAGCGACGACCGCGGAGGCGATCACCCGTTGCATGCCGACACGTTTCGGATTGAACCCGCCGCACTGCCAGAGAAGCTTGCCGGTCTCCGCGTCGTGGCCGGTGAGATGATCCGCGCCCCAGGTGACGATCTGCTCTTTGCCGTCACGCTTGACCACATGGGGAGTCGTGTAGGCATCGCCGGATTCCTCTCCGGTTTCGTATTTTCTGGAAGTTTTCCAAACCTCTGCGCCCGTCTTGGGATTCAGCGCCACCATGTAGGAATCGCCTCCCGTCTGCATCACCGCCACCACCACATTCCCACCGGCGAAAACGGGGGAAGTCCCTTGATCCCACCAGAGCTTGTCCTTGCCGTATTTCTCCTGGAGGTTGATTTGCCACAGCGGTTTCCCGTCGAGATCGACGCAGGCAACCGTCCCCGATTTGAAATAGGCGACGACGACATTACCATCGGTGATCGGCGAGGAGTTCGTGGAACTGCCGACGCGCTGACCGCGCCCGGGAGTGCCCTTGCCGAATGTTTTGCGCCAGAGTTCCTTGCCCTTGGAATCGAAAGCCAGCAAGCCGTCGTCATCACCGAGCGGGCTGGTCACGAAGAGCTTTTCGCCCCACACGATCGGCGTCGAGCAGCCGCGGCCCGGTAGCTCGGCTTTCCAGAGCAATTTTCCCGCCAGATCGATGGGCGGCTGTTTACCGGTGGTAGCGCCGTTGCCGCCCTCACCGCGCCATGCGGGCCAGTTCCCGGCAGTAAGGAAACCCGTCAGCAATAAACACGTAGCAAAAATTTTCGTTTTCATCACTAGCCCATACGAAACCGGGAATCGCAGGCTGTCAAAAAAAACAGCATCTCATTTCGCTTCGAGGCAGACCGCTTCGCCCTTGTTCGACCGCGCGAAGATTCTGCCATCGGCGAACGCGACGTGCGCCCAGCTGACGGACGACAGCGCTTTCACGCGGCCATGCTCCTTCCATCCGGATTTAGCAGGCTCGCCGCAGATGATCTCGCCGGTTTCCGAAAGGATGACCATTTGGTCGCCGACCATCAGCGAGCTTCCGCGGGTTCCCGGCATCTTCGCGCGCCAGTGTGCCTTGCCGGTTTTCATGTCCATGCGGATGAGTTCGGCGGCGATGTTCTTGTCGCCGAACACGCCGAGGATGTCGCCGTCCTGGAGGATGCTGTTTTGGAAAATCATGCGGATGTCCTCGTCCTTGTGGAGGACTTTCGGTTCGCCGCCCGAGACATCAATGACCACATAGCCCATGCCGTAGCCGGAGGCGAGGAACATCATGCCGTCGTGGTATTGGGGGTTGCTGGCGTTCACGTCATAGGATGTCCGCCAGCCGAAATCGAAGACCGGTCCGCCCTTGCCATCCAGGTTGTAGGCCACGAGTTGGCGGCCATGGAACGCCGCGACGAGTTCCTTGCCCTTGTGGGTGAAAAACACTGGTGTCGCGTATCCCGGCTTGGTGTCGTCGCCCGATTTCCAGCTGACTTTCCCAGTGGATTTCTCTAGCGCGTAGAGGCCGCCATCGTCCGCGCAAGGCAGGCAGTAGAGCAGGTTTCCTTTCACCACAGGAGAGGCGGAATATCCCCAATCCGGCACGGTGCCCTTGAAGTCCTTCTTGTAATGCACGTTCCACTTCGGTTTCCCGTCCGCCATGGAAAGACAGAAAAGGTTCCCGGTTTTGCTGAGCGTGTAGGCAACATCCCCGTCGATCGTCGGTGTGGCGTTCGGGCCGCCGTCATAAAGCTTTGGATCGAGTTTTTCAGGGTATTTGTGAGTCCAGATCTCCTTCCCGGTCGCCGTATCGAGGCACCAGACGATGTCGGTATCGCCCTTGTTGCCCATGACCACGACTTTCTCGCCGGCGATCGCAAAGCTGGTGCAACCCTTGCCGAGATCCTTGCGCCAGAGTTCCTTCGGCTTCTCCTCCTTCCAGTTCGTCCGGATTTTCCCCTCCACGATCCCCGATCCATCCGCACCGAGATGGCGCGGCCAGTCTTGGGAAAAGGCGAGGGCGGGAAGGAGCGCGAGGAGAAGTGGAAATGTGATGCTGGTGATTTTCATGGTGATCGACGTAAGAATAGGTGGCGGAATTCATTATGCCCAAGCGAACCAACTTTTGAAAACGGGAAAAGTTACACAAAACTTGCTCAACGCCACGGTGTTTTTTCGTTTTCGCGCGGCCTTGCTCCAGCCAACTTATCGCCGTCGTCCGACTTTTGCCCAACTATGAAACCAACCCTGCGCATCGCCCCCATCGCCTTCGCCCTGAGCACCGCCGTTCATGCACAAGACCCGTTTTTGCTGGCTCCCACGATCGTGGAAGCGGAGCGGATCGATGACGAACCCGCCGCCGTCAGCGTGATTTCCAGCCCATCGCTGCAGCTTTTCCAGGCGCGCTCGTTTTCCGACCTCACGGGGATCGTCCCCGGCTTCAACGTGGTTTCCGCCGATTCGCGCGGCTACGGCCAGGTGGTGACGATGCGGGGTTCCACCAACACGCTGTTCTTCGGCCCGCCCGCGCTGGGACTCACCATCGACGACGTTCCGATGGGGCACGCCTTCAGCTATCCGTCCGAGTTGCTGGAGATGGAGGAGGTGCGGGTTTACCGCGGGCCGCAGGGGCCGAACTTCGGGCGCAACGGCCCCGCCGGGATGGTGGAAATGTTCACCCCTCGTCCGGGCGAAAAGTTCGCCGGAAGTTTCACCACGGAATACGGCTCTTACGACCACATCGGCCTCGGCTTGCAAACCTCGGGCCCGCTCAGCGGCGATTTCTCGCACACCCTCCAGCTATTCCATGACCAGCGCGACGGATACGTCCGCAACACCTTCCTCGGCGACGAAACTGACGACCGCGAGGCCACCGGCGGGCTCTTTAACCTCTTCTACAACCCGAGCGATGATTTCGAACTCCGCCTCCGATATTATACGGAATACGTGAACGATGGCTCGCAGCGGCTCAGCTCAGTGTTCAGCCCCGATCCGTTCAACGATGCCTCGGATTTCCGCGGATCCACGGATCTGGAGCGCCACCAGTTGTCCATCCACTCGCGCAAGGATTTCGATGGGGGGAAAATGGAAACCATCACGAGCTTCCAAACCTGGGACCTCGACCCCTCGACCGTGGATCTGGATCTTACCGATGGCACCACGCCGTGGGTCGTGATCGGTTTTCCGGCCGATGCAAGATCCACCATCACGCAGACGCAGGATGTGGTTTCCAACGAAATCCGTTTCTCATCGGAAGAGGAAACCCCGCTGCGCTGGCAGGCCGGGCTTTTCCAGATGTGGATCGACAACGAAGGAACCGCCTTGAGAACCACCGCATTGCCCGGCCCTTTTCCCATTGTGAACGACAACACACGCTTCGACATCGAGCAGCTGAACCTGGCCGCCTTTGGCAACGTGACATGGGATATGACCGAGTTGCTCGCTCTCGACGCCGGGCTGCGGCTCGACTACCACGAATCGGAAATCGACCGTGCGAAGACCAATATCGGCGGCGTGACGGATATCGTACTCCGCTCCGATGATGATCTCTTCGTTTCCCCCGTCCTCGGCCTCACGTATGCCATCACTCCCACCCTGGACGGATTCGTGCGCACCAGCATCGGCAACAAGCCCGGCGGCTTCACGGCCTTTGTGGATAACGCCAACGGCCCCGCCTTCGACCGTGAGACGAACTGGTCGAATGAGATCGGACTGCAATACGACAACCTGGATCATGATCTGCGCATCGGGCTGCGGGGCTTTTGGGATCAGATCGACGATTACCAGTTCAACGAGCCCGTGCCACCGCCGAGTACGGACTTCGCCATCGTCAACGCCGATGAGGTCACTTCCCTCGGCGTCGAGCTGGATCTCGCATGGACACCCATCGAGCGCCTGACCGTCCGCGGCAGCCTGGGCTACGTGAACGCCGAATTCGACTCCTACACCAACCCTTTCACGTTCGTGAACTTCGATGGCAAGGAAGTCCCCTTCGTGCCCGAGTACACGGGCAGCGCGGGCGTCCGCTATGACTTCGAAAACGGCTTTTTCGCCCAGACCTCGGTGCGCGTCGCCGGCTCAACCCGTTTCGATGCCGCGAACGCCGGCGCTTTCACGCAGGATACCTATGCACTCTGGGATGCGGAAATCGGCTACGCGACGGAGCGGTTCACAGTCGCCCTTTTCGGCCGGAATCTGCTCGATGAGGAATACTTCACTTTCATCGATTCGAGCATCCAAGCCGGTTCGCCGGGGGATCCGCAGTTGTTCGGATTGCGCCTCCGCACGATGTTCTGAACGAAATAGTCCGTGTGCAGCGTAAACAAGCGCCTAGGTTTCCCCGTATTTCCCACATCCCACCATGAAACTCACCCTGCTTCTTGCCACTTTGCCGCTGCTCGCCGCCGGCGCCGCCGAAACGACCGGCTGGCTCAACTGGCGCGGCCCGCTCCACAATGGAGCCTCGCTGGAAACCGGCCTGCCGGAGAAATGCGAACCCGGCTCCGAACTCTGGACCTATGACATCCACGGCGCCGGCACCCCGGTCATCGCCAACGGCAAGCTCTATGCCTTCGGTTTTTATGGCGAGGTCGGCGAGGACGTCCGTGAGGCGCTGCTTTGCCTCGACGCTGTGACCGGCAAGAAGCTCTGGGAAGTGCGCTACACCGACTACCTCAGCGATGTGGTCTACAACCGCTACGGAATCGGCGCTCCAGCGGTCGACCCGGAAACGGGGAACGTCTATCTTCAGTTCAGCAACGGCCACAGCGTCGCCTACACGGGTGACGGGAAACTGCTCTGGGAGCACTCGCTGATGGAGGATTTCGGCCGCCTGACCTTTCCGAACGGCCGCAGCGGCGCGCCTGCGGTCTTCGAGCATCTCGTGATTTTTCACTGCGTCACCGCCAACTGGGGCGGCGATGGCCCGGCCGCCGACAGATTCTATGCCTTCGACAAGCTCACCGGCGAGCTCGTCTGGGCATCCACCCCCGGCATCGTCCCGGTGGACAGCTCGTTCGCCCTTCCCGTTTTCGGGAAACTCGCCGGACGCGACGTTTTTTATGCGGGCACCGGCTGCGGTCACGTCGTCTGTATCGATGCGAACACCGGCAAGTCCCTCTGGCGCTTCCGCCTTTCCCAAGGCGGCGTGAACGCCCAGGTTTTGCTGCTCGGGGATAACAAGCTCGTCGCCGTCCACGGCACCGAAAACACCGACGCCTCGACGGCCGGGCGCATGGTTTGCCTGAAAATGCCGACCGAATACCCCGCCGAACTCGTCACCCTCGGCAAAGAAGCCGAACTTTGGCGTAACGACGAAATCACCGCCTTCAGCTCCTCGCCCACCCTCGCGGACGGGAAAATCTACTCGACCGTCTCGACCGGCTCCCTCCTCTGTGTCGATGCCGCCACCGGCAAAACCCTCTGGTCCGAGAAACTTGCGCCCGACCAAATCCATGCCTCGCCCACTTTTGCCGATGGCAAGCTCTACGTCCCGATGTTTGACGGAACCTTCCACATCCTCAAGCCTGGGCCGGACAAAGCCGAGCGGCTTTTTGAAACGAAATATGAGAACAACCTCCTCGGCGCCCCTGCGATCTGGGCCGGCAAGGTGTATCTTTTCAGCAAGGATAAGCTGCATTGCTTCGGATCGAAAGAGGGCAAGTATGTCGGCGTGGATCCTGCGCCGAAACCTGCGCCCGGTGAAATCGCCAGCCTTCAGGTCGTCCCCGCCGAGTTCGCGATCAAGGCGGGCGAATCCCTCGATTTCGAGGTTTACGGACTCGATGCGAACGGTCGCCGCGTGAAGGAAGTAAAAGCGGAATCGTGGGCGACCTTCATCCCGCCCACGGCGAAGGTGCAATCAACCGTCGATGCGACCTTCGAAGGCTCGACGCTCAAGGCCAAGCCCGATGCGAAACTCTCCGCCGGTGCGTTCAAGGTCACCGCCAACGGCCTTACCGCCACCACCCGCGGCCGGGTCGTTGCCGGTTACGGCTACAGCGCGGATTTCGAAGCCATCGAGCTTTCGATGAAAAACGAATTCGACCCCGCCGAAGCCGTCAATTTCCCGCCCCTCCCTTGGCTGGGCGCGCGGCTCAAGTGGCACGTGCTTGAAAAGGACGGCTCCAAAGTCCTCGGCAACCGTTTAGACAACATCCTGTTCCAGCGAACCACAAATTTCTTCGGCGCTTCCGACATGAGCGACTACACGCTTGAAGGCGATGTGATGACCGACGGCACCCGCCGCATCATGTCCACCGTCGGCTTCGTCAACCAGCGCTACCTCGTCGCCCTGGTCGGCAATGCGCAGATTCTGGAGGTTTCCAGCAACCACGACCGCCTCAAGCAATCCGTGAAATTCCCGATCAAGCCGAACACTTGGTATCGCCTGAAAACCACCGTGAAATCGAACCCCGACGGCAGCGGCACCGTGTTCGCCAAGGCATGGCCGCGCGGCACCGACGAGCCCGCCGAGTGGACGATCGAGACGCCCGTCAAACACCTCCACCCCAAAGGCTCCCCTGCCGTTTTCGCCTTCTCGCCACAGTCCCAGAAACGCGTTTACATCGATAACATCAAGCTCACCAAACCCTGACCGTGGCGGCGGATTGCATCCGCCATGCCCTCACCCCAACTTCCCCATTTTTATGAAAGCAACCCTTTTTCTACTCGCCCTCTGCCCCGTCCTCCAGGCCAAGGACTGGCCAATGTGGGGCGGCACTGCCTCCCGCAACATGGTCGCCGAGGCCAAGAGCATCCCTACCGAAATCGTCCCCGGTAAAATCGATCCCGAAAAGGAAACCATCGATCTCTCCGCTGCGAAAAACATCCTCTGGACCGCCAAGCTCGGATCCCAGACCTACGGCAACCCTGTCGTCGCCAACGGCAAGATCCTCGTCGGCACGAACAACGAATCTCCGCGCGATCCCAGCCAAACCGGCGACCGCGGGAACCTGCTGTGCTTCGATGAGAAAACCGGCGATTTCCTCTGGCAACTGATCGTCCCCAAGCTCGGTGCCGGCAAGGTCAGCGACTGGGAATTCGTCGGCCTCTGCTCCTCGCCCGCCATCGTCGGCGACAAGGCATACGTCGTCACCAATCGCGGAGAAATCGTCTGCCTCGACCTCAATGGCATGGCCAACGGCAACGACGGAACCGTCAAGGACGAGGCGAAATACATGACTGCCGATCCCATGAAACCCGTCGTCCTCGGCGATAAACATGCGGATATCCTCTGGGTTTACGACATGCGTGAGGAACTCGGGATTTTCCCCCACAACGTTTCCTCCTGCTCCCCCATGGTCGTGAACGGCGTCGTTTACACCGCCACCTCTAACGGCATGGACTGGTCCCACACGAACATCCCCGCGCCGCTCGCGCCTTCGCTTGTCGCCGTCGATGCCACCACCGGAAAACTCCTGGGTGAGGAAATGTCGGGCGTCGCCGAAAGGGTTCTCCACGCTTCCTGGTCATCGCCCGCGCTGGGCAAAGTCGGCGATAAGGAAATACTGATCTGGGGCGGCGGTGATGGTTTCGCCTACGGCTTCGATCCCAAGCCCGTCCGCAACGAGGAGGAGGAACTCGATGTCCTCAAGGAACTCTGGCGCCTCGATTGCAATCCGGAAGATTACAGGAAAAGGGATGGCGTAGCGATCAAATATGCAACGTTCCGTGGCCCCAGCGAAGTCATCGGCACCACGGTCATCGCCGACGGCCTCGTTTACGCCGCCATTGGCCAGGATCCGGAACACGGCGACGGAGTAGGCATGCTCAACTGCATCGACCCCGCCACCGGCAAAGCGGTCTGGACTTACCAAGAAATCGGACGCTCGATTTCCACGCCGAGCATCATCGACGGCCTGCTGTTCCTCGCGGAATATGATGGCGATCTCCACTGCCTCGACGCGAAAACCGGCAAGGCCCATTGGGTTCACGAAACCCAATCGCGCATCTGGGGCTCCACCCTCGTCGCCGATGGCAAGGTCTTCCTCCCCACTGAGGACGGCGACCTCCATGTGCTCGTCGCTACCAAGGAAAAGAAAGTCATCAGCACCGTTAACTTCGGCGCGCCCGTTTACAGCTCACCGATCGTGGCCAATAACGTCCTCTACATCGCCACCATGACTCACCTCTACGCCATCGGCACCAAGTGACATGAAACGCCCCGTCCTCATCTCCATCACCGCCTTCGTGGTTCTTTTCATCCTGCACCA
>Ga0247831_1007238_pt1 | contig 12538 bp, 10 predicted proteins | sample LaCruzMarch2015__9_FD_192406 | JGI IMG/M metagenome (GOLD analysis project Ga0247831, IMG submission 192406) | Freshwater microbial communities from meromictic Lake La Cruz, Castile-La Mancha, Spain - LaCruzMarch2015_1m | ecosystem: Environmental > Aquatic > Freshwater > Lake | place: Spain...
AATAACGGGCGCGGGTTCCGGCCCGCCTCCTTCATGCCGGGTTCCGAATTTTGAGCGAAGCGATCCAGGAAATCTACGACGAAGCCAGCGGCCACCTCGCCCTTGGCGAGCTCGACGAGGCCGCCGCTCTCTACCGCAAGTGCGTCGCGCTGGATCCCGCGCACTTCGATTCCTGGCACGCCCTCTCCATGGCTCTCCTGAAAACCGGCCACCTCAAGGAAGCCCTCGGCGCCTCCCTCCAGGCCACCTCCCTCCAGCCCAATGACCTCCTCGCCTGGACCGCCCTCTCCCAGATCTATGTCCGCCTCGGCGATATCCCCAACGCCGAAGCCGCCAAGGCCAATTCCCGCATCCTTTCCCTAGGGGGAAAAGTTATTCGTTAGTGGTTATTTGTTAAAAGTGACAATACCGACCGCCACGAGCATTCCCAATAACTTCTAACCAATAACTTTTAACTTCTAACACCCATGTTCTTCCTCACCACCGCCATCGACTACACGAACGGCTCCCCCCACATCGGGCATGCTTACGAAAAAGTTCTTGCCGATGTGATCGCCCGTTACCGCCGCCTCGCGGGAGAGGAGGTTTATTTCCTCACCGGCGTCGATCAGCATGGCCAGAAAGTCCAGCAGACGGCGGAAAAGGAAGGCGTTTCCCCGGCGGAGTATGTGAAAACCGTCACCGCCCGTTTCTCCGCGCTATGGGAAAAGATCGGCGTGGGATACGACGGCTGGGCGGAAACCACCGACCCCCGCCACATCACCTGCGTGCAATCCATCCTTTCCGATCTGCACGCGCGCGACCAGATTTACAAGAAGACCTACAAGGGTTTCTACTCCGTCCGCCAGGAGCAGTTTCTCACCGACCGCGACCGCGACGAGGAGGGAAACTTCGGCCCAGTGTGGGGCGAGGTCACCGAGATCGAGGAGGAGAACTACTATTTCAAGCTCTCCGACCACACCCCATGGCTGCGCGATTTCCTCGATAAATCCGACGACACCATCCTCCCCGCTTTCCGCAAATCGGAGCTCATCAACGCGCTCGAAAAAAACACCGGCGCGGATCTCTGCATCTCCCGCCCCAAGGAGCGACTCACCTGGGGCATCGAGCTGCCTTTCGATTCCGATTTCGTCACCTACGTCTGGTTCGACGCGCTCATCAACTACATCTCCTTCGTCGGCTACACGCCGGATCCGTCACTGCCGGATTTTGAATCGGTCTGGACCGGCCGCCCTGTCCACATCATCGGCAAGGACATCATGGTGCCCGCCCACGGCATCTACTGGCTCGCGATGCTCCGCGCGCTCGGTTTTTCCGATGAGAAAATGCCGCAGCTCCTTGTCCACGGCTGGTGGAACCGCTCCGGCGAAAAGATGTCGAAATCCCTTGGCAACATCGTCGATCCTTCCGAGCTCGCCGACACCTTCGGCGTCGACGCGCTGCGCTACTACCTCGTCCGCGACATCCACACGGGAAAGGACTCGAACTTCGACGTCGAGCGCCTCGTCATGCTGTTCAACACCGAGCTGGCCAACGAACTCGGCAACCTCTGCAACCGTGCGCTGAACATGAGCGTTCGTTTCACCGAAAGCGTCATCTCCCCCGGAGGCCCGCTCACCGCGGACGACACGGCGCTGCAGCAATCCCTTATCGAATCCACCGCCGCCTACCGCAAGGCGATGGACAACCACGAGGTTTCCATGGGTCTTGAGGCGCTGAACCGCCACGTCGTGCATTGCAACCAATACGCCGAGCGTATGAAGCCATGGGAGCTCTACAAGAACCTGGAGAATAAGGATCGCCTCGCCACCGTCCTGCACCACCTCGCCGAATCCGTCGCACACTGCGCCGTCCTGCTTTCCCCCATCCTGCCGTCCGCCGCCGCGAAACTCGCCGCCCAGCTCAAGCTCCCCAAACTCACCGACCTCAAGTTCGACGATCTGAAATGGGGTCTCGTGCACAGCGGCCACGAAATCGAAAAGCCTTTCCCCGTTTTCCCGAGGATCGAGGTCAAGGCGGCGGAGTGAGTTGCCTTTCCGGAATCATCGGTAATCGACCAACGTCATTCCAAATGCATTGACATAGGGCGATCAAGTTAGGGATCGGCTCGGCTAGAGGAGGTAGAGCCTTTTGAGTGCGGGGAGAATCACCGCTTTTGTATCCTCAGGCGGGATACAGCTCTTGTTCGGAAAGTTCGGCGCACCACGTCAAAACGGCCCGCTGGTGAACAAAAGCGGCGAATGATCGCACGCACTCAAAAGCCCCCCCCTACGGCCAGTTTGTATTTGCAAGCTTAACGGATTATTCAACAGCCTGCTCCCTGGCTTGATCCCCCTGTGCATTGATTCCGGATTTCCTGTGAAAAAAGGGAAAGACATTCGATGTTTCCCATGTAAAGAAGTCCTTGTATGAATCTAACACCTGAATCGACCGACCGCCGCAGTTTCCTAAAAACCGGATCACTGATCACCGCCGCCTCTCTCTTACCTGGACTCGCGCGGGCGCAGGCAGGTGCCGCCGAGATCAAGGTCGCTCTCATCGGTTGCGGTGGCCGCGGTTCAGGCGCCGCCGCTCAATCACTCAACGTGCCCGGCACCAAGCTGGTGGCGATGGCCGATGCTTTCGAAGACAACATGGAGAAAGCTCACGCCAACCTCAGCAAGCAGTTTGGCGCACGCTGTGACGTGCCCAAGGAACGGCGTTTCCATGGGTTCGACGCGTTCAAGCAAGCCATCGACGCCGCGGATCTCGTGCTGCTTTGCTCGTCGCCCGGTTTCCGCCCCGCGCACTTCGAGTATGCGGTGGAAAAAGGAAAACACGTTTTCATGGAGAAACCCGTAGCTGTGGACGGCCCGGGCATCCGCAAGGTGATCGAGGCGGCCAAGGCTGCCGATGCGAAGAAACTCAAGGTCGTCTGCGGCCTGCAGCGGCACTACCAGAACAGCTACATCGAGACCCTTGCGCAAGTTAAAGCGGGAATGATCGGTGAGATCACCAGCAGCCAAGTCTATTGGTCGGGCGGCGGCGTGTGGACGCGAGCGAGGCAGGAGGGTATGACCGAAATGGAATACCAGATGCGCAATTGGTTTTATTTCAACTGGCTCTGCGGAGACCACATCTGCGAGCAGCACATCCACAACATCGATGTGGGTAACTGGTTCAAGGGCGCTCACCCCGTAAAGGCGAACGGCATCGGCGGGCGCACCAAGCGCATCGGCAAGGATTGGGGCGAGATTTTCGACCACCATTACGTCGAATACACTTACGCGGACGGCACGGTCATGAACAGCCAGTGCAAACATTGGAACGGCACCTGGTCCAAGGTTTCCGAGACCATCGTCGGCACCAAGGGCAAGGCCGAGGCCGGCGTGATCAAAGATCTCGCGGGCAAGATCATCTGGCGTTTCCGCGGGGAGAACAACAACCCCTACCAGACAGAGCATGACGTGCTCGTGAAACATATCTTGGAAGACAAGCCGATCAACGACGCCCATCGCACCGCCGAGGCCACACTCTCCGCGATCATGGGACGCATGGCCACCTACTCCGGCCAAGAAATCACTTGGGAACAGGCGCTCAACTCGGATCTCGACACCATGCCGAAAGTTCTCGCATGGGACGCCGTTCCCGGTCCGAAAGCCGGCCCAGACGGCCTCTACCCGGCCCCCATCCCGGGTGAGACGAAGTCGGTTTGATGGCTCGGAGATAGTAATCGTAAAAAGCTCATCGATTCGTCGATGGGCTTTTTTATTTTCACAAATTCACTCGACCGTCGGCCCTGGGCCCATGTTCCAGGCCTTGTGCATTTCCTCGACGGTGGGGGTCTTGAGCGGACGGACGATGCGGAAGCCAAGCCAGGAGGCGTTGGTGAAATACCAGATCGACTTGGGATTCTGCGGGTCGATGACCTTGAGTTCCGGGCTTGTCTTGCCGCGGGCGGCGGAGCGGAGGGTTTCCGGATCGGCGTCCCAATGGCCGCCCCGGAAGACGGTGGGGTAGCGGACGGGGGCGGGTATCCAGGGGTTGGTGGCGCCGTCGGCGGCTTTCGCGTAGGCGTCGGGGAGGTATTGGTCGAGGGTGAGTTCGGCGGCGTTGCCGTGCATGTCGTGGAGTCCCCAGGGGTTCGCCTTTTTCACGCCGACCTTCTGGTATTGGAACTCGGAGTTTTCCATGAACCAGGCGTATTCCGGGAGCTGCGCCGGGTCGTCGCCGAAGGAGTAGGCGGTGGTGGTTCCGGCGCGGCAGGCGTATTCCCACTCCGCTTCGGTCGGCAGGCGGTAGAAATGCCCGGTCTGGGCGGAGAGCCATTCGCAGAACTTGTTCGCGGCGTGGTGGGTGATGCCGACGGCGGGGAAATCCTTCGTGTAGCCGTCGCCCATCGAGAAATGCATGGGGATGTAGGGCGGGGTGGGCTGGGTGACGGTGTCGACGAACGTCTCGCCTTCCTTTGCCTCGGGAGCCTCGCTGGTGGTCATGTCGGAATCGCGGTTCAGCGTGCCGTCCTTGTTGCGGGATTTCCCGTTTTCCATGAACGGGCGGTAAACGTCCCAGGTCGTTTCCACCTTCGCCATCCAGAACGGCTCGATGGCGAGTTCCTTTTGCGGGCCCTCGTCGGGCTGGCGCTTTGCCTCGCCTTCCGGGGAGCCGATCTTGAATTTCCCGGCGGGGATGGGCAGCAGCTCTACGGTGCCGCCTTCGGCGAGCGGGACGGCTTCCGTGTAGCCTTTCATTTCCTCGGCTTTCGGATCGGCCTTGGCGGCGATCTTTTCGTGGATGGCCTTGGTGGTGGGGAGGAGCTGCGGGTTCGGCAGTTCTTCGGCGAGACAAGGGGTGGCGATAAGGGCGGTGAGGAGGAGGGTTCGCATGGAAGTTTCAAAATTCAAAATTCAAATCTCAAGCAAGAGGCTTGGTTACGTGCTGTTAGAGAGATTTTTTTCCGAAGGACGAAACCAGGGAGGCGAAATCGACGGAATCGGCCTTGTCGGCGTTGAGGATGGCGATTTTCTGGAGGGAAAAGATTTCCGAAATACCATTCCGGGAGAGGTCGAGCATGGCGGTCATCTGCTCGGTGGTGAACACCGCCTCCTCGCCGGAACCCTGCACTTCCACGAACTCGAGCGCCTCGGTCATCACGATGTTGAAATCGACGGTCGCGGCCTTGTCCTCGGGGTAGTTGAGGTCGAGGACGGGCGTGCCCTGATAGACCCCGGCCGAGACGGCGGCGACGAGTTTCCGCAGGGGGAAATCCTTGAGCCGTCCGTCCGCCAGCATGCGGTTGAAGGCGATCGCGGTGGCCACGCAGGCGCCGGTGACGGAGGCCGTGCGCGTGCCGCCGTCCGCTTGGAGGACGTCGCAATCGATCCAAAGCGTGCGCTGACCGATTTTCTGGAGATCCACCACAGCCCGCAGCGAGCGGCCGATGAGGCGCTGGATCTCGGAGGAGCGGCCGTCGAGCTTGCCGCGGGAGATGTCGCGGTGCTTCCGGTCGTGGGTGGAGTAGGGGAGCATGGAATACTCCGCCGTGAGCCAGCCGCCGGAAACTTTCTGCGCCCGCATCCAGCCGGGGACACCCTCCTCGACGGTGGCCGAACAGATCACGCGGGTATCGCCGAAGCAGACGAGGACGGAGCCGGTGGCGTTCGGGGCGACGTTGGGATGGAAGGAAATCGGGCGGAGCTGGGCGCTGGTGCGGCTGTCGGGACGGGTCATGGCGGGAGGCTGCGGGCTGGGCGGGTAAATTCCAACGCCAAAATGGGGGCGGTAGGGACGATCCCGCCGTGGTCGTCCCAGATTGGGAAGTCGATCCGGCGCATTCGTCGCAAAAAGCTCCGGTTTTCGATTGGAGGTTGAGGCGGGTGGCGCTGGCGGTTAGAGGATGGGGCGAGGATGAGCGGAGTCGGTTTTTTACAGGAAATGGGGATCATCGCGGTGTGCGCGGCGATTCTCGTAGCGGTCGGTCGGGCGGTGCGGATGCCGGCGATCGTGGTGTATCTGCTCTGCGGGATTCTGTTGGGACCGGTGTTGGGTTGGGTGGAGCTGGGAGAGGGGATGGGGCTGGTTTCCGAAACGGGGATCGCGCTGTTGCTTTTCCTCGTCGGGCTGGAGCTGAGCGTTTCCAAGGTGCGGGATGTGGGGAAAGTGGCGCTGCTGGGCGGGTTCCTGCAGGTGGCGGTGACGGCGGCGCTGGGTTTCGGGCTGAGCCTGGGTCTCGGCTTCGGGCTGATGGAGGCGATGTTCCTCGCGATGGCGCTGACCTTCAGCAGCACGGTGGTGGTGGTGAAACTGCTTACCGAGAAGGGAGAGATCGAAAGCCTCTACGGGCGCATCGCGGTGGGCGTGCTGCTGGTGCAGGATCTGGTGGTGATCGTGCTGCTGACTTTCCTCGCCGGGATGTCCGGGGGAAACGCGGAACTGGATGCGGGCGCGGTGGGGTTCGGTTTGCTCAAAGCCTTCGGCGGGATGGCGGCGCTGGTCGCCGTGGCGCTGGTGGCGGCGAAATACCTGCTGCCACGGCCTTTCCGCTGGGCGGCGAGATCGCCGGAAATCCTGCTGATCTGGGCGCTTTCCTGGTGTTTCCTGATGGTGCTGGGGGCGCATGCCTTCGGCCTTTCGCATGAGGTCGGCGCGTTCCTCGCGGGGATGAGCCTGGCGCAGCTTCCCTACAACGAGAACCTGCGGATGAGGGTGCATCCGCTGATGAATTTTTTCATCGCGGTGTTTTTCGTGACGCTCGGGGTGAGGATCGATTTCGACGGGGCGCTCGGCCAACTCGGAGCCACGGTCGCGCTGGCGGCGTTTGTGCTGATCGGGAAGCCGCTGGTTTTCCTCGGGATCATCGGCGGCATGGGATACGGGCGGAAGACGGCTTTCCTGACAGGCTTGACCTTGGCGCAGACCAGCGAGTTCTCGTTCATCCTCGCCGGGCTGGCGATGGGCAAGGGGCTGATCGGCGGCGAGGTGATGCTGGTCACCGCGCTCGTCGGCGTGGGGACGATCGCGATTTCCTCCTACATGATCAACCAAAGCCACGGCCTCTACGCATGGCTGCTGAAAATGGGCGTGTTCCGTTTCCGTTTCCTCGATGGCAAGCCGGAGGTGACGGATCGCATCGTGCAACCCGGCCATGGTTTGGAGAGGCATGTGATCGTGGTCGGCATGAACGCGCTCGGCCGCGAGCTGGTGAAACGGCTGGTGGCGAAGGGCGAGCGCACGCTGGCAGTGGACACTGATCCGGTGAAGCTGGAAGGCCTGCCCGGACGGACGTTGCTGGGCAGCGTGGATTACCTCTCGGTGCTGGAGGAGGCGGGTTATGAAAAGGCGAAGCTCATCGTCAGCGCCCTGCAGATCGAGGAGACGAACGACCTGCTCGCCTACCGTTCGAATAGCGTCGGAGTTCCCTGCGCGATCCATGTGGTGGATCTTTCCGTGGTGGAAAACCTGCTGGAGCTCGAAACGGATTACCTTATGGTCTCCAAGGTGGACGGGGTGAAGGCGCAGCTGCGGACGCTGAAGGGAATGGGGTTGCTGAAATGACGGCGTTCGCGTTGTTGCTGGCGGTGGCGGCTGCGGCTTACGGGCTGGCGCGGCTTTTGCGGCTGCCTTCCGTGCCGGTGCTGATCGGTGCGGGGATGAGCCTCGGGTTGACCGGGCTTGTGCCGAAGGAGTTCGGGCTTGGAAATGCCGTGGGCGAGGGTGCGATCCACGTGTTGGAACTGGGGCTCGTCTTCCTCGTTTTCGCCTCGGGCGTGGAGCTGAACCCGCAGCGTTTCATGAGGTTCGGGAAAGCCGTGGTATGGGTGGCGGCGGTGCAGGTTTCCCTGGCGATGGGTGCGGGTTTCCTCAGCGCACTCATGATGGGGCTGGGCAAGCTGGAGGCGGTTTACATGGGCGGCGGGCTGGCCGCGAGCTCGACGCTGGTGGTGCTGCGGCACCTGCAGGCGCGCAAGGCGATGTTCGAGCCCTATGCCCGGGTGGTGACCGGGGTGCTGCTGCTGCAGGATGTGGCGCTGGTGCTTTTGATCATCGTCTTGTCGCGGGTGAATGGCGGCGGCTGGGATGTGGCGAAAGGCCTGTGGGAAGCGGGCGTGATCGGTGGTATCGCGTGGGTCGCGCAGCGTTTCGTGATCCCGAAGCTTGTGCTCCGCTTCAAGCCGGATGAGGAAAACCTGCTGCTGTGGCTGGTGGCGGTGTTGCTCGGGTTCGTGGGTGTCGCATCGTTGCTCGGCCTGCCGCTGATCGCAGGGGCTTTTGCGGGAGGTTTCGTTTTCTCCGCGTTTCCCCTCAACGGTCTCGTGCGCGGGCAACTCTCGTCGCTGGTCGATTTTTTCCAGGCCATGTTCTTCGTCGCGCTCGGTGCCTTGCTCGGTGTGCCGGAATCGGGGCTATGGCTCCAAGCTGCGGCCTATACGCTGGTGGTGATCGTGGTCACGCCGCCGCTGGTGGCGCTCGTGGCGGAGTGGCGCGGGCTGAACGCGCGCGCCGGGATCGAGTCGGGCCTGCTGCTCGCGCAGACCAGCGAGTATTCTCTGCTGCTCGGCTTGGGCGGCGTGGCGCTGGGGCATGTGAGTTCGGACAATTTCTCGATTCTCGCACTCACCACGGTGATCACCATGGCCGCGACCCCTTTCCTCGGGCGTGAGGAGGTGGCGAATTTCCTGCTGCGATTCCATCCCCTGCGGAAAAGGAAAGAGACGGGCGAGACGCCGGCGGGTCATGTGCTCATCCTCGGCTTCGGCGCGGCGGGTATGTGGATTCTGAAACCCCTTTTGTCCCAAGGCGAGAAGGTGCTGGTGGTGGATGATGATGCCGTCGTCTGCGGTTCGCTTGCCAAGAAGAACATCCCATACCTGCGCGGCGACGGAGCGGAGGAGGAGGTGCTCGCGAAGGCCGGCGCCCGCGATGCGAAACTCGTGATCGCCTCGATGCGGAGGGTGGGCGATGCACTCACGGTGCTGAAATATGTGAAAGGCGTGCCGGTGATGGCGCGGGTTTTCGAAGAGGCGGATGCGGAAAAAATCCGGCAGGCGGGCGGCGTGCCGGTGATGAACTCGATGGCCGCCGCCGACACCTTCATGGCCTGGCTGGACGCGAACGACCGGGTGAAACCCTAGCGCGGCGGGGATTTGCGCCCACCCCGGATTCCGTGTTGGCAAGCGGGTGCGGCGTCCTTAGCCTCCTGCCTTTGCATGTCAGAAAAAACTCATTTTCACTTCACGGGCGTTTGCGGGACGGCGATGGGCGCGGTGGCGGCCGCCATGAAACGGCGCGGTTTCATTGTGACGGGTTCCGACACCAACGTCTATCCGCCCATGTCGGATTTCCTGCGCGGGGAGGGCATCACGATCGCCGAGGGATACCGTGAGGAAAACATCCCGGCAGGCGCGGATGTCGTCGTGATCGGCAACGCGATCTCGCGCGGAAACCCGGAGGCCGAGGCGGCGCTCGACCGCAAGCTGCTCTACCACTCCCTCCCCGAGGTGATGAAGGAACATTTCCTGCGCGGGAAACGGAACTTTGTGGTCAGCGGCACCCACGGGAAAACGACTACCTCCTCGATGCTGGCGTGGCTGTTCCGCCACGCTGGGCGCGACCCCGGTTTCATGATCGGCGGGCTGCCGAAAAACCTAGGCTGCGGTGCCCATTTCTCGGACTCAAACATCAATGTCCTCGAGGGCGACGAATACGACACCGCCTTTTTCGACAAGCGCTCCAAGTTCCTCCACTACCTCCCGGAATGCGTGGTGGTGAACAACATCGAGTTCGACCATGCGGACATCTACAACAACGTCGAGGAGATCAAGCTGACTTTCAAACGCCTCCTGAACGTCGTGCCGCGCAACGGCATGGCTTTCGTCAATGGCGACGAGAAAAACTGCCTCGACGTGGCGGAGAATGCGCCTTGTCCGGTGACGACCGTAGGCTTCGGCGAAGCGAATTCCCTTCGGATCATGGATGTGAAATACGATGAAGGCAGTAGTTCATTCACCCTCCGCGACGAGCGCTACAGCGTTACGATGACCGGTGAGTTCAACGTCCGCAACGCGGCGATGGCCGCAGCGGCGGCGACTTTCGGCGGACTCACACCGGAGGAAATCCGCGATGGCTTGCTCGCGTTTGGCGGCGTCGCGCGCAGGCAGGAGCTCAAGGGCGAGAAGAACGGCATCAAGGTAATCGACGACTTCGCCCACCATCCCACGGCGATCCGGCTCGCGGTGCAGAGCATCCGCCAGAAATATCCGAACTCCCGGCTGTGGATCCTTTTCGAGCCGCGCTCGAACACCACGCGCCGAGCCGTGTTCCAAAAGGAGCTGGCCGAGTCGTTGGCACTGGCGGATTTCGCCGTCGTCGCCGCGATCCCGGATCTCCACAAGATCCCGGAAAACGACCGGCTCGATCCCATCCGACTCTCCGCCGACATCGCGGCCATGGGTGGGAAGGGCTACTACCTCGCGGACAACGCGGCGATCATCGCCGCCGTCAAGGCCGAGGCGTTGCCCGGCGATGTCGTGGCTGTGCTCTCAAACGGCGGCTTCGGTGGTATTCACCAACAGCTCTTGGCAGAGCTCTAAGCGATTGTTCGCTTTACAAAATCGAGAGCCACGTCCACTCTTTTCTCCCCCCCAATCAGGAGAGGTGGTCGAGTGGTCTATGGCACCTGATTCGAAATCAGACGTAGTGTAACAGCTACCGTGGGTTCAAATCCCACCCTCTCCGCCATTCTTCGCTTCCGAGACCGGAAGCTACGAATGGCAAGTCATTGAAGAAGTAAATCGGAAGCGAAGAATGTTCACAGGACTAGTCGAAGCGCTGGGAATGGTTGTTTTCCTCGAGGAAAAGGGCGAGCAGGCGCGGCTTTCGATCGCGATCCCATTTTCCGATGAACTCGCGCTTGGCGACTCCGTGGCGGTGAATGGTTGCTGCCTTACGGTGGCGGAAATTTCGGGAACGGATATCGCCTTCGATGTCCTAGCGCAGACCATGCGGGTGACCTCTCTGGGGAAACTTACCGCCGGATCCATCGTGAATCTTGAGCGCGCGCTCCGTGTCGGGGACAGGCTAGGCGGGCATTTTGTGCAGGGTCATGTGGACGGCACGGGAGTGATTCTCGCTCTCGAAGAGAACGGGCAGGATCACATCGTGGAGGTTTCACTGCCTGCCGATATCCACCGGCTTTGTGTAGGAAAAGGCTCCATCGCCATCGATGGGATCTCGCTGACTATCGCGGATCTGAAAAGCGAGTCCGCGGTGTTCTGGATCACTCCGCACACCTTTTCCCACACGAACCTTCGCGACGCCAAGGCGGGCGATACCGTGAACCTAGAGGCCGACATGCTCGCGAAGCATGTGGCCGCACTGATGGGGAAATGATTCAGAGATCCTTCACGCAGCGGAAACCGGTGTGATTTGCCGGCGAATCGGCTTCTGTGGAGTGGCGTGCGCCGGGGCGGTAGCGCATGCAGTAGGAGATGTGGCAGAGGAAAGAACCGCCTTTGATGACGTGGCTGGGTGCTCCGTGGCTTTTCCGGCCGGTGTCGCGATTCACCCATGTTGCGGGGCCCTTGGGATCGCAGCTATCGCACTTCGAGGGGTATTCCGGATCGTAGAAATCGGAGCAGATCTCCCAGACGTTACCGGCCATGTCGTAGAGGCCGTAGTCGTTGGCGGGGAAAGATTTCACCGGCGAGGAGCCCTCGAAGCCATCCTCGGCGCTGTCCTTCGCGGGGAACTCGCCATGGAAGGTGTTCGCCATCCATTGGTTGCCGGGCTTGAGTTCGTCGCCCCAAGAATAGATTTTCCCTTTCAGCCCGCCGCGTGCGGCGAACTCCCATTCCGCCTCGGTGGGTAGGCGTTTCCCCGCCCATTTCGCGTAGGCGGTGGCGTCCTCGAAGGTCACGCAAACCACCGGATGGTTGCTCTTTTTCGAGATTTCGGATCCTTTGCCGAGAGGCTGACGCCAGTTCGCGTCCGGATCCCAGCGCCACCATGAGAGGAAAGCACCGGGCTCGTTCGGGTCACCTTCAAATTTCTCTGGGGGGGTGAAAACGATGGAGCCCTGACGGAACGGTGCCGGGGGCAAGTTTGGAAGCGCTTCAGGCGGAAAATCCGCGAGCTTCGCCTCGCGCTCGGCGAAGGTCACGTAATTCGTGGCCTTCACGAAAGCGGCGAACTGGTCGTTCGTCACCTCGGTTTCGTCGATCCAGAAGCCATTCACCTCGATCTCCCGCACCGGCCTTTCCTCGGGAAATTCCTTGTGGCCGTAGGGTGTTTCGAAGCGGCCCTCCGATCCCATTTCGGTCATCCCGCCAGCGATGCGCAGCATGCCGTCCTTTTTCTCAACGGTGCTGACGGCTTCGGGCTTCTGGCAGGAAACGAGCAAGGCCGCGAGGGCGATGGGAAAGCAGATGCGCATGAGGAAGGCTACGCGCCGGGGAAAAGCGTTCCACTAGAAAAATTCCCTGAAAAATTCCCGTGACGGTTCCCAACGGGGACAACGGTGATAGCGAAGGGTGCCGTGAGGCCTTGGACTGCTACAGCCTGC
>Ga0247831_1007246_pt1 | contig 12531 bp, 8 predicted proteins | sample LaCruzMarch2015__9_FD_192406 | JGI IMG/M metagenome (GOLD analysis project Ga0247831, IMG submission 192406) | Freshwater microbial communities from meromictic Lake La Cruz, Castile-La Mancha, Spain - LaCruzMarch2015_1m | ecosystem: Environmental > Aquatic > Freshwater > Lake | place: Spain...
GGGCAATTTCCAGTCCGCAAGGATGGTGTGGATTGGCAAGGCATATTGCCCGGTGATCGCAGCGACCTTTTGTGGAAGGACCGCGTGCCATTCGACAAGCTGCCCCAGCTTTGGAACCCGCAATCAGGCTTGGTTTTCAATTCTAACAATAATCCACTAATTGCCACAGATGGCCCAGACAACATCCGCCCAGAGAGCTTCGGTGCCCATTTTGGGCTGCAAACCAACATGACTAATCGCGCTTACCGCGTGCTTGAAACCTATGCCCTGGACCCGTCTATCTCAGCCGAAGAGTTTGAGGCCTATAAGTACGATCTTGCCTATAGCGAGAAGAGCATTTTGGCTGGATTGATACGCGAGGCCTTGACCTATGACCCTACCGGCAATCCTGACTTAGCCGAAGCGCAAAAAGTCCTAAAGGCGTGGGATCGCAGTACCGATCGCACCAGTCGCGGGGCGGCATTGGCCGTCCTGATGGGCCAGCCAATTGGCAGGGCAGCTGAAAATGGAGAGCCTTTACCTCCGTTGCGGCCAGCTTTAGATGCCGCCATCACCCAACTCAAAACCAATTTCGGGCGTCTTGATCCCACTTGGGGGGAGGTAAATCGCTATCGGCGTGGCACGTTAGACCTACCCGTCGACGGCGGCCCAGACGTTTTTCGTGCTGTCTATGGCGAGACGCAGAAGGATGGAACCCTGACAGCAAATGGCGGCGATACGTTCATCATGTTCGTCAGTTGGGACAAAGCTGGCAAGTTGTCGTCGCAAAGCATCCACCAATATGGCTCCGCCACTTTGGACAAGGCCTCACCCCACTATGCCGATCAGGGCAAGCTGTTTGTCGAGATGAAGACAAAGCCGGTCTTGTTTAATCGTGCTGACCTTGCTGGCAAAATCGAGCGCAGCTATCGACCAGGCCGCTAAATACCCTAAGGAAGGAAATCGCTATGAACCGCTTCTTGGCCCACACCGGTGCAAAATATCCCATCGTCCAAGCGCCTATGGGCTGGATTGCCCGCTCGCAATTGGCTTCAGCCGTGTGTGAAGCAGGCGGGCTTGGCGTGATTGAAACGTCCTCTGGTGAGACAGAGAATTGCCAAGCGGAAATCCTGAAAATGAAGACGCTGACGTCCGCTCCTTTTGGCGTCAATCTGCCTATCATGTTTCTGAAAAATGATGCGATCTTGCAGTTTATCTGCGACTCGGGCGTGAAGTTTGTGACCACATCAGCCGGCAGCCCTGCGAAGTTTATTGCGCCGCTCAAGGCCGCTGGGATCGTTGTTTATCACGCCGTGCCGACAGTGGATGCTGCGCTGAAATGCGTGGAAGCAGGCATTGATGGTCTGGTTGTCGAAGGCGCAGAAGGTGGCGGCTTCAAAAACCCTGAGGAAGTATCCACTCTGGTGCTGTTGCAGGCGATCCGTAAGGTCACGGATGTGCCCTTGGTCGCTGCCGGTGGCATTTGTGACGGCAAGGGCATGGCTGCAGCTTTCGCTTTAGGGGCAGAAGCCGTCCAAATGGGCACGCGCTTTGTCAGCTGTGCTGAAAGCCCCGTGCATCACAATTATAAGCAAGCCATTCTCGATGCCAAAGAAACGGGGACCTATGTCCTCAATAAAAAGGCTAGCCCCTGCATTCGTGCGCTGAAAACAGACAGAACTGCTGCGATCTATGAAGCCGGTGTCATGCCGCCTGATACCTTCAAAGGCATTCTCGACCTCTATTTTGGTGGCGATATGGAGGCTGCCGTGGGTCTTGCTGGCCAAACATCGGGGCTCATCGATGAGATTAAGTCCGCTCGCGACATTATTGAGGAAACAGTGGCGGAGTTTCACTTTATTGCTGGTCGAATGGGGGCCATGGCCACCGCGCAAAACTTCGGTTGACGCCGAGGTCTAGCGCGCCAGTCTGGGTGCCCCTGACGATGGACCAACCCCTTCGGGAACGGGCACATTCGACCCTGCATAGTTGTTATTGATCACCAAGACCGGGTTATTGTCCAAAGTAAGCGACTTTGCGACGATCACACTCCACGCCGAGTCTTGGGCCACATTTCCAGAAGAAGAAATGTAAAATTCGCTTCCTGGGATATAAATCGTGCCCAATAATTCTCGGACTTTACTTGAAGAAATCGTAAAGCGCTTTGTATTGTTGCGTCCTGTGGCAATCAAAAAGCCAGCAAGTGGGCCCGACTTGCGCGCGGTTAATTCGATATCGGCCTTTTGATCAAATGAGAATGCGCGGTCGGGGTCAAAGATCAACGCGACATCATCGCCACGTAATTTAGAGTTTCCGTTAAACTCCAATTGTCCTTTGAAATAATGTTCGCCGGGCTCGAGTATCAATGTCGCGTTGCCGGTAACTTTATAATTCTCACAATGCACGCCAGCGGGAAGACTGATCATCGCATTTCCGCCATGGACCACATTCTCCAGTGCATTGACACAATTAGGCGAGGTTAAGTCCAAGTCGACAAAGGGGTCATCCATCGGCAAAGCACCAATGCTGGCTGCAGGAGAGATGGTGCCGCTTGCGCTTTTTACCGCTTGTACTGAGCCCGCTTCAATGCGCCCCAAATTCACAACCGAGATTCCTGAATTCGACTGAACCAAACAGCCAGGTGCCCGAATGATGGCACTATCCATGACATTTGCGCCAATGTCAGCGGCTTGGTCAATTTGGAGCACACAAAGTGGCGTCTTGCTCAACGTTTCTGCCGTCGATTTGACCACCAGCGGTGTTTTATCGGTCACGAGGCCTGAAAACATCGATTGAAACTGCGCTCGTGCTGTAACGCTGACGGTGCCACCTTCGCGATCAATGGCGACGTCGAAACTTGGTTGCGTGATGTCAGGCATGCCACTGACCGCATTGGTAGCGAGGGCAATCGCGGTGCTTCTTATGCCGTCATCACCGCGGGTGGACACGCTCAATTCACCGGCGCCGGCTAAAGCGCCTGCGTCTACGGCTGCTTGCAAATTGGCTTTACTTTGGGCGATCCCGGCAATTTCGACACCGCACAAGACCGCATAACTCAACGGTGCCAACGCCAAAGCAGTAATCAGCGTTACATTGCCCCGCCGAGATTTCTTGCCATTTAGTCGGTCGAACATTCTTGCACGCCTCCTCACAGTCTGCAGTTTGTAGGCCAATGAGCTAAACAGTCGATTAAATTGAAGCATGTGATGCACTTATTAATCGAAATTATTCATTCAATATACAATGCTTTTATATTCATAGAATTGAGAATTGAATTCTGAATTATTACAATTCGAGTGGAAATTCCATCTCAATAACAAAGCCGACATCTTCACCGTTGATAAGGTGTATTTCACCACCAACAGCTTTCAAGCTACCAACAGCCGTGGCCAAGCCTAATCCTAGCCCATTTTCTGTGCGCTGCAGCACGTTGTTGCCTTGCTTAAAGGCCTGGATTGCAAGGGCGAAGCTGGTTTGGTCCATGCCTTGACCCGCATCTGAGACGCGGATGGCTACCCGGCCATTGGCTGTTCGTTGGCCGATCACATGGATCGGGGCTTGGCCATGGGCAAATGCGTTTTCAATCAAATTGCGCAAAGCCGTCAGCAGCAAATCATAATCGCCAGTTATTTCAGAGTTGCCAGTCCGATCGGCCAGTTTCAGATCGGTCGACTTGCCACCCGCGCGGAGGGCTTCACGCGCTGCGGCTTTAATCAAATCGGCAACTGAGAACACCTTTTTGGTGACCTCAATATCGCCAGAGAGAATGCGGGCGGATTCCATCAATTGATCATGCATTCGCTTGAATTTCTCAGCGGCGTTCAGAATCTGGCGGGCATGTCCTTGAATGGCTAAATTGTCGCTATGGCCCTCAATGAGCTTACCAAAGCCTAGGATGACATTGAAGGGCGTATTAAATTCGTGCCGCATTAGGCGCAGGATGTTGGTTTTCAAGCCATCGGCTTGTTCTGCTAAGCGGCGTCCTTGGCGCTGTTTAGCATTGGCGCGGCTATTGCGCAGCACATAGGACAATTGGTGGCTGACCAAGCGCCAGTTCAGCGGCTTGATCGCAAACGAGGTCGCCCCTGTGCCATAAGCACGGTCGATTGCTTCCATGTCTTCGCGGCCTGTGATGACCACAATGGGCAAGTCCTCGAGGCTGGGTTCGGCGCGCACGGCAGCGATCAGTTCAAAGCCATCCATGATGGGCATTTCCAGATCGACTAAGGCAATATCGATAACACCTTGCTTCAAGCGCTCCAAAGCGGCATGGCCATCTTCTGCAACTTCAACTTCCATCGTCGGGCTAGATAAATAAACGCCCGCAAACTCCCGCAGGATGGGATCGTCGTCGACCACCAAAATCCGCGCATTATCGGTCGCTACAAATTGGGATGCAGCCACTGTGCCAAAGTCACTCATAGGGTGCGACCTTGTCAAAACGGCAGACAAACGCGATTTCAGCGTGCCTGTAATGATGGATTAAAACGGCTTTGTGCACGTCTATTAGACTCCTGTTGCAGTCAATCTATAGCTTAAATCGGTTAACCGCTCGTCAAACTAACCCTCAGGAAAGCAGTGTTGCCATTGAGTTCAGCAGTGGCCAAATTCTGTTGGCTTAACCCGCACTTAATGTGTCCGCGCTACTGAGGCAATCCGATGCTAGCGCCCAGGTTTGATCAGGTGAAAACTCAGACGAAGCCTCTTAAACAGAAAGTCCAAAAGGCCAAAAAGCCAAGCTCCATCCGGTCCCGGTTGGCAGCACTTGTGCTGGGCTCGGTGATTTTCTCGGTTGTGCCGGTCACCATGATTTTTGCCTATCAGGATATGACGCGCCATGCAGAGGCGCGCTGGTCTGAAATGCGGACGGCAGCGCAAGTTTTGGCCAGCAGTGCGGCGGAAGCAGCAGATGACGAAGATCGTCAACGCGCCTTTATCGCTATTCGTGCGATCTCGCGCAGCCCTGGGATCGTCTATGCGCGGGTTGAACTTGCTAATGGCATGTCCTTGGCTGAAAACGGCTCTGGTACCCGCCTGCGCAACGACGTGCGCTTGGACAGTGAAAGCGCCGATCCAAACCTTCTGGCGCTGATTACCACCAAATCGGTGGAAGTCGTCTCGCCGATTGAGTTGGGCGGCAGGGTTCTAGGGCGCGTCGTCGTGGTCCATATGGCCAATGACTTCTTGGCGCCCTTGCTGCGTTCCATTGGCAGCGTGTTGGGGATCGCCTTTTTGGCCCTCCTGATGTCGTTGGGGATTTCTCGTCGCATTCAACGCGCGCTGACCGAGCCATTGACCGATCTAACAAAGTCAGTGGCCGCAATTGGTGAAAAGGGCGATTTTTCGCAACGGGTGGAGGCAACCACCACGGACGAAGTTGGCACGCTGGTTACAGGCTTCAATGCCATGTTGGAAGCCATTGGTGAGCGGGATCGCCGCATTGACGCCCATATGCGCGGTCTGGAAGCTGAAGTGGCTGCGCGGACGAGCGACTATCTGGTGGCCCGCGACTCAGCAGAGCGTGCCAACGCCGCCAAGTCGGACTTTTTGGCGACCATGAGCCACGAAATCCGTACGCCAATGAATGGTGTGATGGTGATGGCCGAGCTGTTGGCGGCGGAATCCTTGCCCGCCAAAGCCAAGCGCCATGCAGACACGATTGTGAAATCTGGCCGTAGCTTGCTGGCCGTGATCAACGATATTCTCGACTTCTCCAAGATTGAAGCTGGCAAGCTTGAAGTGGAAATTTGCGAGATCAATGTGCTGGACTTGGTCGATGATGTTCTGGCCCTATTCCATACCAAAGCCCGGGAAAAAGGCTTGGAGCTGGTCGCTTCGGCCCACCCACAAGCCCCCAAGATGATCCCTGCCGATTCAGTCCGTCTTGGCCAAGTGATCTCAAACCTCGTTTCCAATGCTTTGAAGTTTACAGAAACCGGCCACGTGCTTGTTCGGTTGGAGCCCGATCCAGATAGTCAGTTTTGGCGCTTGATTGTGCAGGATACGGGAATCGGGATTGCTGACGATAAGATTTCCGGCATCTTTTCGGCCTTCTCCCAGGAAGACCAAACCACCACCCGCCGTTTTGGTGGCACAGGTCTCGGATTGTCGATCTCTAAGCGCCTGGTGGAAGCCATGGGCGGCCAGATTGGCGCGACCAGTAAGCAGGGCCACGGCACCAGCTTTCATGTTCGCTTGCCAGCCTTGACCGGTGAGGCACGCGTCTTAGCTGCCCCGCCCAAGCTGGAAGAGGGCGACGTGCCCTCGTGTGTCAAGATTTTTGTAGACGGCCAAGTGGAATCTTGGGCGATCAGTCGCCGCTTTGCTTCGGCGGGGGCTGTGATAGGTCAAACGGATGCTCTGCGGCCGGACTTGTTGATTGCAGACAAGGCCAATCGCACACAATTGCCACCCGGCTTTAATCCCAAAAAGCTCGTATTGATTGCAGACGCCGATGATTCCGCCGCCGACGCCATGGTGCGCGCCGGCCAAGCAATTGCTGCATTGCAACGCCCCGTCCGCCACGCTGATATTGACCATTTGATCTTGGCACTTCGTAATGGGTCCAGTTTTGCCCTCAGCCAAGGCGGTGTGATGAACCAAGCCATCACCGTGGCCTTTCCTGATGCCCGCGTCTTGGTCGTCGACGATGGCGAGGTCAATCGCGAAGTCGCGGTGGAAGCCTTGTCGCGCTTTGAAATTAGGGCCGATGTGGCCGTTGATGGCCAAGATGCTCTGAATGTGCTGGCAACCAAAGACTATGATCTGGTGTTGATGGACGGTTCTATGCCTGTCATGGACGGCTATGAAGCCACGCGCGCGATCCGCGCTCTTGAAGCCAAAGAAGGCCGCAAGCGTCTGCCCATAGTTGCCCTGACCGCCCATGTCGTGGGTACGGCTGCAAATGCTTGGTCGGAATGCGGGATGGACGGAGTATTGCACAAGCCGTTCACGCTGGTGGCTTTGGGGGAAATCCTGAAAGCTAATCTGCCCGCGCGTTTGGCAACCAAGGCGCTCGAAATGATTGACGCGCGCTCGGATGATCAAGCGTGGGAAGCATCGGAAAGGACCGGGGGCTCAGCCGAAGGCGGCTTGTTTGACGAAGCCGTGATTCTGCCCTTCCTGCGCGATCTGAAAACACACCGTCGCGATTTCGTTGTGCGTGTGGTTGGCCTGTATCGCAATCACGCTCCCAGCACATTGATCGAACTGCAAGAGGCCTTAAACGCCGGTGATCGGGACCGTATCGCGAAGGCTGCACACTCGCTGAAGTCGATGAGCCTTAACATTGGGGCAAGTGCCATAGCGAAACTGGCTGGCACGATTGAGGCTGCGATCCGCATCCATAATACGCCGATTGCGCAGTCTGAGATTGAGCGTGCCATCGCGGTTTTGCACATGACGCTCGACCGGCTCGCTGTCCTGATGGAGTCTGACTTACCTGAGGAACCGACACTCGAGATTAAGGCCGAAGTGAAGCCAACAGTCGTCGAAGTATTTAGCACGGCCATTCTGTCGCCAGACGAAAAGGCCTTGCGCGACGAACTTGAAGCGGATCTGGAAACCGGTGCACTCAGCATGGTCTATCAGCCGCTCTATGACCGCACAGGCAATCAGGTCGTGTCGGCAGAAGCGCTTCTACGGTGGGATCGCGGCGGTCGGGCGCGTGTTGGCCCAGACGTCTTTATTCCAATTGCCGAGAAGTCGGGCTTCATTGCGCACATCGGCCACTTTGTCCGCCAAGCCGTGTTTAACGATACTGCAGATTGGGGCAATCTGCCCATCGCGCTCAACGTCTCACCGCTTGAATTGATTGACGAAAATTTTGTCGGCGATCTGAAGGAGCTGTTTGCCGAGACCGGTTTTAATCCCGCCCGTGTGGTGTTGGAAGTGACCGAAACGGCCTTCTTGGGTGACCCTGATCGCGTGCGTCAGCTGTTTGCCCAGATCAAATCCATGGGCTGCAAGCTAGCACTGGATGACTTCGGTGTTGGTTATTCCAGTTTGACCTCCCTACACCGCTTCCCGTTCGACAAGATCAAGATCGACCGCGAGTTTGTGACCAGTCTTGATCTTGATCCGAAAACCTCACGTGAGGCTTTGGCGATCATCCAAGCGGTTTCCAGTATCGGCCGGGCTTTAGGCCGCGAAGTGGTCGCTGAGGGCGTCGAGACGGCAACGCAGCATGCTGTTCTAAAAGCTGCGGGCGTCCATACGTTGCAAGGCTATCTGTTTGGCAAGCCTATGGTCGCCAGCGAATTTGTTCGTCTCTTGGCGCCAAAGCCGTCGAGCGCCACCCCGTCCCTAATCAGCACCAGCACCCCAACCGCTCCAACCGCCCAAGCCACCCCATCAGCCCCAACGTTACCAAGGGCATTAGCGTCTTAGGCCTACCTTCAGGTATGGCAGAGCAAGCACTGGCAAAGCTGGACAAAATCATGACATAATAGTTCCCGTATTAAGGGAAAATGGGGATTGGACATGCCGATTTCGACACGCCGCCACCAAACTAAGGCTGCCGTCCTTATCGCATGCCTTGCCGTCCTTTCCCCAGATTTTGGCTGGGCGCAGGCATTAGCCAAGCCTGCCGCCTCAACCCAGTCACTACCACCTGAGTTGACGCCTGAAGGCATCCTCACGGACATGGTCAACCAATCGATCGCCGAACAGGCTGGCCTGCCAGACCTTGCAGCCACACTGCCAGCCAAGTCTGTTTCATCCCCACCTCCAGTTCCTGTCTCGGTTAAGCTGCTGGCACCGGCCATGAAGGAAGTCCTTGAGAAAGACGTGTTGGACTTGGCCGACCTTTTGGCTGGACGCTGGGATAATGAGCTGCAGACCTTTTTCGAGCCCGAGCTCAACGTGCCACTGCCTTTACGTCATGAACGGCTCCATGCGATCGTCAAACCAGTCGTAGCGCCAGAGTTCGGACCGGTCAGCTTCTATGTTGAATACCGAAAGGGCGGCGAGGCGGGCCCCGTTGTGCGCCAACGAATTTGGACTTTAAGCGTCGATCATGAGCTTGGGGCGGTGCGCCTCTCAGGCTTTGCTCCCAAAGACGGCAAACCACTGGAAGGGGCTTGGCGTCAAATTGAAGGGTCAGAGGGCCTGAAGCCCGATCAAGTGAAGAAGGATTCCTATACTCCGGTTGCAGGCTGCGACATCATTTGGCGTCGGCGCGGCGAAGGCTTTAGTGGCGCGACCCGTCCGGCAACCTGTAAGCTCGTGACCAATGCCGACAAAAGGGTTCTATCGGTCAGCGAACAGCATGACCTTTCTGCTAATGTGTGGGAAGTCCGCGATGTTGGCGTCGACGAGCGCGGTGTACGCGTCTTTGGTGGCAGTGATATGCCGCCAACCCGGTTGAAGCGCGCCAAGACTTTCACGTGCTGGGCTTCCGTTGCTAAAGGGGCAGTACGCGCGATTGTGACCGACCTTGTTGTGCATGATCAAGGCGGTATGGCTAGCGCTGAGTTTGCAGGCGGCAATCCTACAAAGCTTCGGCTTCGTCTCCGCAATGTGGACTGGCCGATTGGCCAGAACCGGCCTTCTTTGACGCTGTATCTCTTGATTGATGGTGATGACCGGGCCGAAGGCTATGCCTGGGGAGAGCCCGCCGCCAATCGTTTGGCGCTGGATGTAGGTGGGACCCAGCTAAGCTGCACGCGCGACCCCCGTGCGCTTTGGCGTTAGAGTCTAGCGGCCAAAGAATTTGATGACGATCACAACCAAAAGGGCCGTCAAGCCAAACTTCAAAATGCCATAGGCCCGCATGATCCGGCCAAGCTTGGCCATATTTTCCTGATGCAGGGCCTGTTCTTCGGGCGTTAGCTCGCGCGGGGCTTCATCGACATCCTCGTCATCCCAGTCTGGGTTGGGGAGGTTTTCAGCGTCCGGGGGCAGTGGCTTTTGGTCCATCAGCCCTTACCCCTCAAATGGATCACGCACCAAGATTGTGTCGTCCCGCTCTGGGCTGGTGGAGAGTAGGGCCACCGGCCGGGTCACCAATTCTTCGATGCGCCGCACGTATTTGATCGCATTCGCTGGCAGGTCCTTCCACGAGCGCGCGCCACGCGTGGTTTCTTGCCAGCCGTCGAAATACTCAAAGATCGGCTCAACACTGGCTTGATCTTTCAGGCCAGCCGGGAACCAATCCAAGGCGCGGTCCCCGATCCGATAGCCGACGCAGACTTTGAGTTGCTCAAAGCCATCGAGCACATCCAGCTTGGTAAGCGCCAAGCCGCTGATACCGCCGACGATGGCAGCTTGGCGTACCAGCACGGCGTCAAACCAGCCGCAGCGGCGTGGACGCCCTGTCACGGTGCCAAACTCATGCCCACGCTCGCCAATGCGCTTACCCACATCGTCGAACAATTCGGTGGGGAAGGGGCCTTCGCCAACCCGGGTTGTGTAGGCTTTGCAGATACCCAGCACATAGCCCAAGGAGTTTGGACCCATGCCGGTGCCCGCCGAGGCTTGGCCTGAAACCGTGTTGGAGGAAGTCACATAGGGATAGGTGCCGTGGTCGATGTCGAGCAAGGTGCCTTGTGCACCCTCAAACAGGATACGGCGGCCCCGGCGGCGGGTCTCTTCCAGCACTTTCCAGACAGGCTGGGCATAAGGCAGAATTTGTGGGGCGAGGCTGACGAGTTCAGCCTTGATGGCATCGCCATCCAGTTCTGGTAAGTCGAGGCCTTTGCGCAACGCCGTATGATGGGCCAACAAGCGCTCGATCTTGGCGTCCAGCGCATCGGGGTCTGCCAAATCGGCAACGCGGATGGCGCGACGGCCAACTTTGTCTTCGTAAGCTGGGCCAATGCCACGGCCCGTGGTGCCAATCTTGCCAGCACCGGCTTGGGCTTCACGTGCACCATCTAAGTCACGATGTAGGGCAAGGATTAGGGTCGCATTTTCGGCTAAGACCAAGATCGATGGGTCGATCACCACACCTTGGTTACGAACCCGATTGATTTCATCTAGTAGCGCATGAGGATCTACAACCACCCCATTGCCGATCACAGACAATTTGCCTTGGACAACGCCTGAAGGCAGAAGCGAGAGCTTATAGACGTTGTTGCCGACGACCAGCGTATGGCCGGCATTGTGACCGCCTTGGAAGCGCACCACAACATCGGCGCGGTCGCTCAACCAATCAACAATCTTGCCTTTGCCTTCGTCGCCCCATTGGGCCCCGACAACCACCACATTCGCCATGAGTCTAAACTCCCTGCTTGCGCGGGGTGCTTGGGGTCTGAGGGCGAACTCGTCAAGCTATCAGGCTGCGATCTTCCTAAATTCCGCTTAGATTACCCTCAGTTTCAAGAGCAACTGCCCCGGTCATGATGACGTGATTATCGCTCTCCCGCCATTCAATCTGAAGCATGCCGCCGTCAACTTGAACGTTGGCGGTACGGTCGCACAGTCGACGCCTCACTGCGGCGACCAATGCCGCACAAGCCCCAGTCCCACAGGCTTTTGTCAAGCCAGCGCCGCGCTCCCAAACCCGCAGGCGAATATGGTCTCGCGCCACTATTTCTGCGAAGCCAACATTGGTCCGCTCGGGGAACAGGGGGTGATACTCAATCATCGGCCCAACGGCTTCGACCGGGGCAAGCTCCGCATCTTGGACGAAAAAGATACAGTGTGGGTTACCCATGCTGACGACGCCCGGACCATGCAAGACTGGATCGTCGATCGGGCCAACTTGCAGCTCAATACGGACCGTATCCATGCGCTCCGACATGGGAATGCGCTCCCACTCAAAAATAGGTTCGCCCATATCGACGCTGATCATCGTGGGGCCAACACTAACTGCGCCCAGAAGGCCGGCCTCTGTCTCGATCACCAGATTTTCTCGGTTCATCTCCCGCATCACGTACCAAGCGACACAGCGCGAGCCGTTGCCGCACGCGGCAACTTTGGACCCATCGGCATTCCAAATCTCGGTATAGACGTCTGCCATCGGATTTCTGGGCGGCAGGAGGACCATGAGCTGGTCAAAGCCAATCCCTTTTCCTGCAAAGGCAAGGGCCTCAACCGCGCTGGCACTTAAGGTCATTGGGCGGTCGCGCGCGTCTAAGACGGCAATCTCATTCCCAAGACCATTCATTTTTGCGAATTTCATGCCGCTTCTTTAGGCGCATTTGACTTCAAGTAAAACACCAAGTGGAAACCATCTTCATGCTTTGGTGATGTTAAATGACAAATTATTAATGCAATGCCCCGGTTCCGCCGCATTTGCACCCAGATCGCGCCACAAGCGGGGTCAATAAGGTTATTGTCGGTTGGACAGCAGAACATCTCGCAGGTTCTGGTTTCCCAACAGCCCCCCCAGCCCCCCTCCAGGGTCTGCGGACTGCAGTTCAACCGACGCACAAGTTCTTTTTCCATCGACACTGCGAACTAATCTACTATCCCTTCTTTGCAGACGCAGAGAAGGGATATTTTTTGACTCAACGATTGGCTGGCCGTCGGGCCATTATTACGGGGGCAGCCTCTGGCATTGGATTGGCTACCGCGCATTTGTTTGCCAGCGAAGGGGCAGCCGTCCTC
>Ga0247831_1007250_pt1 | contig 12530 bp, 11 predicted proteins | sample LaCruzMarch2015__9_FD_192406 | JGI IMG/M metagenome (GOLD analysis project Ga0247831, IMG submission 192406) | Freshwater microbial communities from meromictic Lake La Cruz, Castile-La Mancha, Spain - LaCruzMarch2015_1m | ecosystem: Environmental > Aquatic > Freshwater > Lake | place: Spain...
AGTAAAGCCTATGCAAAGTCAGATACCTTAGTTGTTATAACTACTTCTTACGGTGTCATTAAATTAATGCTTTATGACGATACTCCCAATCATAAACAAAACTTTTTAAAGTTAGCCAAAAGTGGATTTTATGATAGTCTATTATTTCACAGAATTATCAGTGGATTTATGATTCAAGGAGGCGACCCTAATTCAAAAGTAGCCGACTCATCTCAAAATTTGGGTAATGGAGAAATAGGGTATACGTTAACTCCAGAAATTTTACCAACACATATTCACAAAAAAGGAGCATTAGCAGCAGCGCGTCAAGGCGATGATGTAAACCCTGGTAAACTTTCTTCAGGATGTCAGTTTTATATTGTTCAAGGTAAAAAATTCTCAGCTATAGATATGGTAACGGTCGAATCCAGAATGTTAAGCCAGCTCAAGCAAAGCATCATTTGGAAATATATGTCGAAACCCGAAAACAGTAAATTAAAAGAACAATACACTGCTCACCAGCAAGCCCGAAATAGCGATAGTTTAAATGCGATTATCAAACAATTGCAGCCCATGGTAGAAGACGAATTGAAAAATCTAAAACCACATAAATTTTCTGATGAAGAAAAAAGAATTTACGCTACAAAGGGTGGTTCCCCGCATTTAGATGGGAGCTATACTATTTTTGGTGAAGTTATTGATGGGTTGGATGTAATTGATAGAATAGCAGAGGTTGAATTAGTGGGTAACAGCAGACCAAAATTAGATGTAAGAATGAAGGTATCATTACAAATTGTAAATAATTAAAATAATGAGAGATAGAATTAAAAATTTACTTGATAAAATTGAGCAGTTTAAAATTGAAAATGCCGCACAGGCCGAGCAATTCAGATTAGAATTTCTAAGTAAAAAAGGTGAGTTGAACAATTTATTTGCTGATTTTAAAAACGTACTTAATGAAGACAAAAAAGAAATTGGCGCGCTCATTAATCAACTAAAAGAAAAAGGACAGTCTAAGTATGATGCGCTAAAGCAAAGTCTTTCTGCAAGCGATAACAAAACAAATAGTTTCGAGGATTATACTAAACCAGGATTTCCATACGCCAGTGGGGGCTTGCATCCATTAACAATTACACGTCAATCAATCTTATCAATCTTTGAAAGAATTGGCTTTACTGTGGCTTCTGGCCCCGAAATTGAAGATGATTGGCACAATTTCTCTGCACTCAATTTTCCTGAGGATCATCCTGCTAGAGATATGCAAGACACATTTTTTATTGATGATAAGTTTGCATTGAGAACCCATACTTCTTCTGTTCAAGTTAGATTGATGGAAAATAATAAACCTCCTTTTCGATCGTTAATGCCCGGAAGAGTTTATCGAAACGAGGCTATTAGCGCAAGAGCGCACTGCTTCTTTCATCAAGTGGAAGGATTGTACATTGATAAAAATGTTTCATTTGCCGATATGAAACAAACTTTACTTTATTTCTCTAAAGAAATGTTTGGCGAACAAACGAAGATCAGATTGCGTCCTTCTTATTTCCCCTTCACAGAGCCAAGTGCCGAAATGGATGTAAGTTGTTTTATTTGTAATGCAAAAGGCTGTAATGTGTGTAAATATAGTGGATGGGTAGAAATTATGGGTTGTGGGATGGTCGATCCAGCGGTGCTTCAAAATTGTGGTATTGATGCAAATTTATATTCAGGATTTGCCTTTGGAATGGGTATAGAACGCATTGCCATGCTAAAATACAGAGTCAACGATTTGCGTTTGTTCTCCGAAAATGATGTCAGATTTTTAAAACAATTTCAGGCTGCAAATGACTAACATTGAGCAATTGAATGAATTGTTAAAAGAAAATAAAAAGGATACTTTTTTACTTTATGCACTGGCACTTGAACATGTTAAAATAAATGATTTTTTAAAGGCTAAAAATATCTTTCAGCAACTCATTATCGAAGATCCTAATTATTTAGCAACCTATTTTCAATACGGAAATTTATTGGCTCAAATAGGGGATCTCAAATTAGCTGAAGTTATCTTTAAAAAAGGTATCGATATAGCAACCACACAAAACAAAATTAAAACACGCCAAGAACTAGAGCAGGCACTGTTTTTACTCGATTAGATTTTTTAAACGCTTCCTCTTCAGCATCAATTCATATCCTTGATTACATTTACCGCTTCTTTAATATAGCTATCCTTTTTAACTGACTTTATCCAATCTTCATTCATCACTTTTTTGGCGCTGTCTGAAGCTATTTTTTCCAGGTCTAAAGCCATCCCATATGCATTTAATTGCTTGGCCTCTTTCTCTAATTTTTCTAAAACATCTGTTTCTTCATTATTGTTTTTTTGTTCTAATCTAAATTTCTCAAGATTTAGTGAAATTAAAGTATTGTCTGCTTGTTTCTTATACTTTTCTTCAAGCGCTCTTATCTGTTTAAACGCTAAGTCATTTTCAATACGCGTTTTACTTTTTTTCTTGATCTCATCAATATTCCAATTTGCTGCCCATGCATTGATAGCGGCTGGTTTAATTTCATCCCAAGGCATTGGAAATTCTTCTTCTCTTTCTCCTTTATATAGCTTTTCGTATTTATCTGGTAACATAATGTCAGAGTTTACGCCTTTTAGTTGTGTACTGCCGCCATTAACACGATAAAATTTTTGCATGGTTAATTTTAAACTACCAACTGGAGCATAACTCATATGTGTGTAATCTAATCGATCATCTAAACTCACAATTCTTTGCACAGTTCCTTTCCCAAAGGTTTGCTCTCCGCCAATTATAACTCCTCTTTTATAGTCCTGAATTGCGGCTGCAAGTATTTCCGAAGCTGAGGCACTAATATTATTTACCATGATTACAAGTGAGCCGTTGTATAGTATACCAGGATTTCTATCTTCCAAAACTTCTGCATTGCTTCCTGTTGTTTTAACTTGAACAATAGGACCTTTATCAATAAATAATCCTGCCATTTCTACAACATCTTGCAATGAACCACCGCCATTATTTCTTAAATCTATAATCAATCCTTTTATCTGTTGCTCCTGTAATTTAAGTATTTCATTTTTTACATCTACTGCACATCTTCTTCCACCTACTTTATTAAAATCAGCATAAAAGCTTGGTAATTTTAAATAACCAATTTTTTCTCCTTCATCTATAATTAATGATTTGGCATAGGTTTCATCAAGCACAACAATATCCCTTATGATTGAAATTACTTTTAAACTGGCATCGGGCTTACGAACTGTTAAACGAACTTCGGTTCCTTTTTTACCTCTTATGAGTTGCACTGCATCATCTAATCGCATATCTGTAACATCAACCGGCTCATCTTTACCTTGTGCTACTTTCAAAATAATATCTCCGGCCTTTAATTCGCCTTGACGCCATGATGCACTACCTGGTACAATATTGGAAACTTTTATTGCTCCATCTTTTTCTTGCAGTTGAGCGCCAATACCCTCTAACTGACCACTCATTTGAATATCAAAGTTATCTTTTACCTTAGGTGCAAAAAACTCTGTATGAGGGTCAAATACATTGGCCACAGCATTTAAAAACATACCTGCTCTGTCGGTTTCATCAACTTTTTTTAACCGTTTGAAAAAATCTGAATAATTTTTTTCTACTTTTTCTCTCGACTCTTTTTCAATTACAGCAATGCTTTTAGCTTCAAATACACTATCCTTTTTTAATAATGCCTTTTCTTGAGCTTCAATGGCATCACTCATTCTTATTAATGTTTGGTATTTGAAAAGTTTTCGCCATTCTGCACGTTGCGCCTTAACATCAGAAGCGTAGTTTAGCTTTTTTGGGTCTGTTTCTATATTTTCGTCTTTGCTAAAATCAAAAGGCGCTTGCAACAAATCTTTATAAAATCCTTCTACTTCTGCATAACGCTTATTTAATAAATCGGTACTTCTAATAAAAAACTCAAAATTATCAGCCTTTAATTGGTCATCTATTTGATTACGCATAGTTTTTAGGGCATTAATATCGCTCTGCAAAAAAAACTTCTTATTAATATCAATTCTTTTAAGATATAGATCATAAACATCCTCCGAAAATTTATCATCCATTGCCCTGGGTTTAAAATGACCCATTTGCAATAACCCACTCATTACATTTTCTGTAACAACTGTTTTGTCATTGCTTGTTTCGGTTCCCTGTAAAAAGGAACACATAAAACAGCTCACGGATATAACCGCTAAAGTGCTAAAGAACAATATTCTATTTTTCATAAATCAATTTTATATTCACAAAGATAACCGCAGCCTTTAATTAAGTGCTGTTAATTTGTGTGAAGCATTTAAAGAAGATTTTCATTCTGTATTTCAGATCTTAGGTTGTTTAAAATCTTTAACTAAGAAAATTAAACCCTAATTACACAGTGGGAGTGGTTGATCAACAAAATTTTACAACAATGTTAAGCGCTCATGAACCATTTTAGAGGGAATGAACAGCGGACTGTTTGAAATTCAAAATGGGAGTAAGTGCATATGATTGAAGTAAAATGATTTGAGTAGGATGCTGATGCTGAATTTGGGTAAAACTTATATTGCAATTATTTTTTTAACCTTTTTATATTTGCAACAATACCTTTTTTATGGTAAATTTGCATCGCATTTAGATTTATTCTAAATAAGAATAACAGTTTAAATTATTGATTATAAACTATTTAATATGATTACGGTTTCAGAAAACGCAAAGCAGCACGCGCTTGAATTAATCCAAACAGAAAATAAACCTGTGGATACTTTCATTAGAGTAGGGGTAGAGGGAGGCGGTTGTTCGGGTTTATCATATAAACTCGAGTTCGATAACCAACTTAAAGAAGGCGATCAACAATTCGAAGATAAAGGAATTAAAATTGTGGTCGACAAAAAAAGTTTTCTATACCTTATAGGAACTGAACTTGATTATTCAGGAGGCCTCAATGGTAAAGGGTTTGTATTCGTAAATCCTAATGCTTCAAGAACTTGTGGTTGTGGCGAGAGCTTTGCAGTTTAAAACAAACTTTATACACAATTTTATTTTTAACGCTAATCAACAATAATGTCTGATATATTAGAAGAAGTAACAAGCAGCGAATATAAATATGGTTTTACTACCGATATCGAAATGGATACCGCCCCAATGGGATTGTCTGAAGATATTGTTCGTTTTATTTCTCTTAAAAAAAACGAACCAGCTTGGATGCTGGAATACCGTTTAAAAGCCTACAAAAAGTGGCTTACTATGGAGGAACCACGTCATTGGGCGCACATTTCTTATCCTAAAATTGATTTTCAAAATATAATTTATTACGCAGCTCCTAAAGCAAAAAAGGAATTAGCAAGTTTAGATGAGGTAGATCCCGAATTGTTAAGAACATTCGAAAAACTTGGTATTTCTCTTGAAGAACAAAAAAGGTTAACTGGTGTGCAGTCAAATATTGCTGTGGATGCCGTAATCGATAGCGTTTCAGTAAAAACAACTTTTAAAGAGACATTGGCCGAAAAAGGAATTATTTTTTGCTCTTTTAGCGAGGCTGTTCAGGAACATCCCGAACTAATAAAAAAGTATATGGGATCAGTAGTTCCTCATACTGATAATTTTTATGCTGCGCTTAATGCTGCTGTATTTACAGATGGCTCATTCTGCTACATCCCAAAAGGTGTGCGTTGTCCCATGGAGTTAAGTACATATTTTAGAATCAATGCATCAGGTACAGGCCAGTTCGAAAGAACGCTTATTGTGGCCGATGAAGGTTCTTATGTAAGTTACCTTGAAGGATGCACTGCACCCATGCGAGATGAAAACCAATTACATGCAGCAGTGGTTGAAATTATTGCACATAAAAATGCAGAGGTAAAATATAGTACAGTGCAAAACTGGTACCCAGGCGATAAAGAAGGAAAAGGGGGCATTTTTAATTTTGTTACCAAACGCGGAATTTGCCTTGAAGATAATGCAAAAATTTCTTGGACTCAAGTCGAAACAGGTTCTGCTGTTACTTGGAAATATCCGTCAGTAATCCTCAAAGGAAATAATTCTGTAGGTGAATTTTATTCTGTAGCAGTAACCAATAATCATCAACAAGCCGATACTGGTACTAAAATGATTCATCTTGGGAATAACACAAGAAGCACAATCATCTCTAAAGGAATATCGGCAGGCTTTAGTAATAACAGTTATAGAGGCCTTGTGCGTGTGAGTAAAGGTGCCAAAAATGCAAGAAATTTTTCGCAATGCGATAGTTTATTGATGGGCGATAAATGTGGCGCTCATACTTTTCCTTACATTGAAATTAAAGATAAATCAGCCATTGTTGAGCATGAAGCAACTACTTCAAAAATTGGTGAAGACCAGCTCTTTTATTGTAAACAAAGAGGCATTGATACCGAAAAAGCAATTGCTTTAATCGTAAATGGTTATTGCAAAGAAGTATTTAATCAATTACCAATGGAGTTTGCTGTTGAGGCGCAAAAACTATTGGCAGTAAGTTTAGAGGGTAGTGTAGGATAATAATTTTATTAAAAACAAACAATCAAATATTGCTAAATATCAAGTAGATGATATCAATTAAAAATTTAAAAGCAGGAATCGAAGACAAAGAAATTTTAAGAGGTTTTAACTTAGAAGTTAAACCTGGCGAAGTTCACGCTATTATGGGACCAAATGGTTCTGGAAAAAGCACTTTAGCAAGTGTTTTAGCTGGTAAAGAAGATTATAATGTAACCGAAGGAACGGTAATTTTTAACGAAAAAGACCTGTTAGAAATGTCTGCCGAGGATAGGGCTAGAGAGGGACTTTTTCTGGCATTTCAATATCCTGTTGAAATTCCTGGTGTGAGTAATATTAATTTTCTAAAAACAGCATTAGCTGAAATAAGAAACTACAAAGGCCTGCCACCCCTCGAAGCTAAAGATTTTTTAAAATTGGTAAAAGAAAAGCAAGCTATGGTAGAATTGCAAGGCAGTTTAGCCAATAGAAGCGTTAACGAAGGTTTTAGTGGTGGTGAGAAAAAAAGAAATGAAATTTTTCAAATGGCAATGCTTGAACCAACACTTGCTATTCTTGATGAAACAGATAGTGGTCTTGATATTGATGCCCTGCGTATTGTGGCAAATGGTGTGAATCAATTAAGAAATAAAGAGCGCTCATTTATTGTTATTACGCATTATCAAAGATTACTAGATTATATAGTGCCTGATTTTGTTCATGTAATGTATAACGGGCAAATCGTAAAGTCTGGACCAAAAGAATTGGCATTAGAATTAGAAGAAAAAGGTTACGATTGGATCAAGAAAGAAATGGAAACTGCTGTTTAATTTATATAACATAAAAAATGAATACAGTTTCAATAACTAACGAATTACAAACAATTGTAGATATATTCGAATCATCAATTGATAATTTGCCGGGCGATGCAATCACTAAGGCCAATAGAAGAGAAGCATTCAATAAATTCATGGATTTGGGATTTCCAACCAAATCAAATGAAGAGTACAAATACTCAACAACCGAAAAATTGTTTAAAGATGAACTGCAATGGACATCAAACAAACAAAATAAACTGCACATTGATTACGATTTTTATCGTAATAATAATACAGATGCAAATCATGTTTTTTTAGTGAATGGAGAACTCATTCATAAAGAATCTGAATTAAATATTCTTAATGATGATTGTTTTATTTGCGACCTTAAAACAGCTGCCACAAAGTATAATTCATTGTTCGAAAAGTACTATGCAGCTCAAATTAGAAACTTTAAAGATGCATTTGCTCAATTGAACACAGCATTGGCATCAAATGGATTGTTCATCTATATAGCGCCTAATGCGCAGGTTCAAAAGCCAATCCAAATAAATAATATATGCACTTCCAATGCATACCAGATGTTGCAGGTGCATCATGTTATTGTTGCCGAAAAGTTTTCCAATGTGAGTATGGTTGAAACTTTTTTTAGTGAAAAAAATTCTGAAGCATACCTTTTAAATACCCTTTCGGAAGTTTATGTTGGGCAAAATGCATTCGTAAATTATTATAAACTGCAATCAGAAAATGATACAGCTATTCACATTAACACAATACAGGTAACTCAAAGCCAACAATCTCATTTTGATACAAACACGATAACAATTGGCGGTAAATGGTTGCGCAATAACCTAAATATTGTACTAAACGGTATCCAATGTGTGTCACATTTAAATGGCTTGCAATTATTAAACAAGCAACAACATGTAGATAACCACACCTTAGTTGATCATCAAATGCCCCATTGTGAGAGCAACCAGCTTTATAAAGGTATACTTAAAGATAAAAGCACAGGTGTTTTTAATGGTAAAATTTTTGTGAGAAAAGATGCTCAAAAAACAAATGCCTATCAATCTTCAAAAAATATGTTGCTGAGCGATGACGCAACTATGAATACCAAGCCACAACTAGAAATTTATGCCGATGATGTAAAGTGTTCACACGGTTCCAGCACAGGACAAATAGATGAAAATGCAGTGTTTTATTTGAGAGCAAGAGGCATATCGCTCGATAGCGCAAAAGCATTATTGATGTGCGCATTCGCTATGGATGTAATTCATACTATTAAAATCGATTCATATAAAAATTACCTCGGTGGTTTAATCGAAAAGTGTTTTAAATAATAAGCAGATAATATGTTAGCCGAATCAAAAAAAAATTTGTTCAATCATTCAACAATAAGAAATGATTTTCCTATACTTTCTAGGAAGATTAACAATAGACCCCTAATTTATCTTGATAGTGCAGCAACAGCACAAAAGCCACAGGCTGTAATCGATGCTGTCGATAATTATTATAAATTTCAGAATGCGAACATCCATCGTGGTGTTCATACATTAAGTCAGGAAATAACCATTGCATATGAAGAGGCTCGCGCAACTGTTAAAAAACATTTGAATGCAGCCCATGCACATGAAATAATTTTCACAAAAGGAACAACTGATTCAATTAACCTAGTGGCATATTCCTTTGGGAAGAAATATGTAAAGGAAGGAGATGAAATTCTTATTTCTTCAATGGAGCACCACTCAAACATTTTGCCGTGGCAACAATTATGTGAAGATAAGGGAGCTACATTAAAAGTAATTCCTATTAATACTGAGGGCGAAATTGATTTAAATGAATTTAAAATTCTATTATCCGCCAAAACAAAGATAATTGCAATAACTCATGTTTCTAATACATTGGGTACTATTAATCCCATTAAAGAACTCATAACATTGGCTCATCAACAAAATATTGCTGTGCTAATTGATGGCGCACAAGCTGTGCCACACTTGCTTGTTGATGTAGTCGATTTGGATGCAGATTTTTATTGCTTTAGCGCCCATAAATTATTTGGTCCAACAGGTGTTGGTGTATTGTATGGTAAACAAAAATGGCTTAATGAAATGCCTCCATATCAAACAGGTGGTGGTGTTATTAAAACAGTAACTTTCGAAAAAACAACTTTTGCAGACTTACCTTTGAAGTTTGAAGCGGGTACTCCGCACATTTCTGGGGCAATAGGTTTAGCTGCTGCTATAAATTACGTTAATGCATTAGGAATTAATAATATTTCCGAGTATGAAAATGAGTTACAAGTTTATGCAACCAAACGCTTGTCCGAGATTGATGGCCTAAGAATAATTGGAACCGCTGCTAATAAAGCTGCTGTTATTTCTTTTGTTGTTGATGGCTTACATCCTTTTGATATAGGTGTGATTTTAGATAAACAAGGTATAGCGGTCAGAACAGGGCATCATTGCACACAACCCTTATGGAATATATATGGTTTGCAAGGAACAGTGCGTGTTTCATTTGCTTTTTACAATACAATAGAAGAGATTGATTCTTTTATAGTGGCTCTAAAAAAGGCTATCAAAATGTTAATTTAATTCTTATTCAGTTATGAAAATTGAAGCGATAGAAAATGAAATTATCGAAGAATTCGAAATCTTTGGCGATGATTGGGAAGCGAGGTATGAATACCTCATTGATTTAGGGAAATCACTTCCTTTAATTGCTCAATCAGAGAAATCTGACAATCTTTTAATAAAAGGTTGCCAAAGTAAATTATGGCTTAAATCATCTTTTGATGGTAATTTAGTTAATTTTTTTGCCGATAGCGATGCAATAATCACTAAAGGAATAGCAGCACTCATGATAAGGGTATTGAACAATCAATCGCCTTCTGAAATTTTAAGTGCTAATTTAGATTTTATTAATAGCATTGGTTTGAAAGAACATTTAAGTCCCACAAGAGCAAATGGTCTGGTTAGTTTAATTAAACAAATGAAGTTAGATGCTTTGGCTTATAAAAGTCAAATAGTAAATTAATATTTAAAAGAAAACATATGTCGGCTGCAATTATTTCAGATAACACAGAGCTAACTCAAAAGGTAATTGATGTGCTCAAAACAATATATGATCCTGAAATACCTGTTGATATTTGGGAATTAGGGCTAATTTATGAAGTAAAAGTAAATGCTGATGCAGACGTTGTCGTTACAATGACTCTTACATCTCCTTCGTGCCCTGTGGCAGAAACCTTGCCGCCTGAAACCGAAGAAAAGATAAGAAATATCGTTGGAGTTAAATCTGCAAAAATTGAACTCACCTTCGAGCCTCCCTGGGAAAAAGATATGATGAGTGAAGTTGCTCAGCTTGAATTAGGTTTTATGTAAACTAATCTTCATGGAAGAAATTGTTAATAAGGTATCTCTAAGCAGTTTAGTAGAATTTAATCTCGAAGATTTTTATGATAATGCCGAGAGAATATTGATCGATATGAAGGATTATTTAATTGCAATTCCTGTTGGCGATAGCATAGCATACATTTTAAAAGAAAAACCTTTTCGAGAAACATTAAGTCAACTCGAAACTAAAATATTTGAAGATAAAAATGTGGCAATTTCCTGCTCTGTTGACGCTGTCATTCCTAATTGGGCTTATATTTTATTCAGTTTGACCATCGCTAGCAAAGCAAAAAGAGTCATTATCGGTAATTTAGAAACGCTCGAAAGCATTATTTTTTTTGAAGCTTTAAGTAAAATAAACCCCAAAGACTATACAGATGCTAAAGTAGTAATCAAAGGTTGCAGCAAACATTATATTCCACTAAATTCTTATGTACAGGTGGCTAACATGCTAAAACCCTTTGCCAAAAGTATTATGTATGGCGAACCTTGTTCTACAGTCCCATTATACAAAAGACAAAAATAAGTTGGCGAAATTAGTTTTTGTACTTACAAACATAAAACATTCTTCCATTAAAAGTCTTTTTCATTTACGTCAAATGATATAGTTAACAGATTATTTTTTATATTTGTCGGTTATTGTTGCAACAAACATGCATTTTATTAAAGAAAAATCATTCTTTTCAGTCTACACGTTACCAAAAATTATCATGTTTTTGGCTGCAATGCTCTATGAAATGTCAGGTAATAGTGTTTTTGCTCAAAAAGGGCAGGCTTTCACTTTAGAAATTAATGGGATTGTCAAAGATGATGATAATGGAAGATCTATTGAAGGTGCTGTAGTCAAAGTGACCACAACTTCAGGACAAACAATCCAAAGCAATACAACTGCTGGAAGTGGCAATTTTAAATTCATTTTAGAACCGAGCAAAGAGTATTTGATTAGTGCCAATAAGCCCGGCTACACGGGTAAAATTATATCAGTTACCACCAAAGATGTAGATGTAAATTCTGGTACTCTAGATTATTACAAATTTCCGATTTCAATTAGTATTTTTAAAGAGGTACCTGGCCTTGATGTTTCGGTTTTAAAGAGCCCAATCGGAGCTATTTTTTATAATCAAGCACTCAAAGATTTTGATTATACAGCCGACAAATTCTTGCGAGAAGCGATGGAAAAAATGATTAAGGAGATGGAGAAGAAGAAAAAAGAAGAAGAGGAAAGGAAACGCAAAGAGGAAGATGATGTCAAAAACAAATCAAAGAATGATGCCAGAGTGCAAGCCGAAGCAGACGCTGCCGCAAAGAAAAAGGCAGAAGAGGAGGCTAAAAACAAATTAAAAAATGATGCCAAAGCGAAAGCTGATGCAGAGGCAGAAGCAAAAAGGAAATTGGCAGAGTCCGAAGAGGCTAAAAGAAAAGCTGATGATAATGCTAAAAGGTTGGCAGAAGAAGAAGCCAAAATGAAAGCTAAAGAAACCGCCGCTGAAGCAGAAGCCAGAAAAAAAGCAGAGGCCAATGCTAAAAAAGCAGCCGAAGATGAGGCCAAGGCCAAAGCGAAAGCTGAAGCTGAAATAATGGCCGCTGCTAAAAGAGATGCCGATGAGGCGGCAAAAGCAAAAGCAGCAGAGGAGGCCGCTGCTAATCTGAAAAAAAGAGAAGAAGCAAAATTAAAGGCCGAAGAAGAAGCAAGGACAAGAGCAGAGGCAAAAGCTATAGAATTGGCTCAAAGAAAAGCAGAGGCCGATGCAAAAAGGCAAGCAGCCGAAGAGGCTAAAATTATTTATGTAAAACAAATTGAATACGATACAGAAGAGGGGTCCAATTATATTATT
>Ga0247831_1007253_pt1 | contig 12528 bp, 4 predicted proteins | sample LaCruzMarch2015__9_FD_192406 | JGI IMG/M metagenome (GOLD analysis project Ga0247831, IMG submission 192406) | Freshwater microbial communities from meromictic Lake La Cruz, Castile-La Mancha, Spain - LaCruzMarch2015_1m | ecosystem: Environmental > Aquatic > Freshwater > Lake | place: Spain...
TCCGTGTGCCGTCCGCCGAGCCTCAAAAAGCTTTGCTTTTTGAGGGTTACGGCACATGGAATGTGCCTACTACTTTGCTTCATTGAACGATATTGCGTTTAACCGTCAGCCGTAGGCGTACGTGAATGACAGCAAGTACGCCTTCGGCTGACTGTTAAACGATTGATTGAACGGTATTGTTGCTAAACGTCGGCAGACCGACGCGGTCGTTGCTTGTCCATACGTGGTTCGGCGGCGATTGCAACTCGATAGGCCTCGCTACTTTTTTCGTCGGTATGGAAGGAGGGCTCATCGATCGAAGCGACTGCACCTGAAAGCAAGTCCTGATGACCTTCTTGTCTCCCTAGACTTTCTTGTCCAGTTGTCGCTTGGCCATGCCTTCGCAACTGGAGAACTTGAACGTACTCCGCCCCAAAGAACAAAATCGAAATGCCATAATAGCACCATAGCAAAATAGCGATGAACGAGCCGATCGCACCGTACGCGGATGTGTACCGCATTCCAATCAAAAAGACTCCTAAAACTTCTCGGCCTAATTCCCAAATGCATGCGGCCAACAAACCGCCGCGAAGAGCATCCGCCCATATGACCGGTCGCTTGGGCAACCACCGGTAGACGAGCGCGAAAAGTAACCCGTTTGCCAGTACGGCAAAACACAATTCAAAGATACTGAACACGTGGTGCATGCTGGGCAATGACGAATCGGTGATGGACCGAATCTGAGCAATGATCATGCTTGCAGCAAACAGAACCAAAATCATTCCGCCAAGACTCACCAACATGAGGAACGCAAGGAATCGGCTTTTCATGACTCGATAAATGGTACGCTTCATGTTCGCATCCTTCTGCGAAGGAATACGGAAAATCCGGTCGAAGCCACGGTCGATCTGAGCAAAAATACCAATCGCAGCCAATGTTGCAGCAATAAAACCAAACGGCCCGCTGACCAACGAGTGGTTCTGCAACTGAGTTAGAACCTGTTCAATTTGCTTTTTGATCACAGGCGAAGCATACGTTTCGACAATCGTCAGAATCTGCTGCTCCGCTTTTTTTCCTGAGTTCGAAAACTGAAGAAACAGCCCGCAGCCCGACGTCAGCAATAGCATCATTGGGAACAAAGACAGAGCCAGATAGTAGGCTACCGAGGCTGCTAAAGAGCTAGCATCATCTTCGGTCCAGCGAATGCCAGCATCGCGGAGATTCGGGAAAAAGCTCCGGATCCACCCTTTGCCGAACACCACCACCCGCCGCTGAAGAGCGGGTAAAGCATCGATCTGATTGTCGTTCTCTGTGGACACCATGCCCGACAGTTTAGAAGATTCAGCCATCCGTCGCCATAGATGCTGCCATCCTTACCAAGCTATAAGTATCTCCCTAAAAACAGAATTAGAGCCATGTTTGATCGGACGCAATAAAAAACGGGACGCGTTTTCAACACGTCCCGTTCTTTTGGTGATTCTAGTAGAAAGCTCTAAGGAGAGCAGACTAAACTGCTGCAGCTCGCTTCTTGCGCCAAAAGCGAACACCTGCAGCTCCACCGATCAAGCTAACCAAAGCGATCGATGTAGGTTCTGGAACAGCAGTAATCGTGTAGCTAACATTAACCGCTGCTGGGTTGAAACCTGCATCGAAGTTAGCAACGAGAATGCTATCCAAGGTAAGCTGATAGGTACCTGCGGTTGCGCCGACTGTATCCAGAGTGACGGTTGCAAACAGCTGTGGTACTGCATTGACGGAGAAAGATCCGAAACCACCCGAAGTGTTTGAGCTGAAGTTTGCTGGTGTACCAGCATCGTTCAAACCGTCGAACGTGTTAGGAAACCAACCGCCAGTGTAGGGAACAGTTCCCAAAGTGCTAACGATCGTGCCGCTTACCAAGTCGCCGGCAGCAGCCGACTCAACGTTGATCGCAACGTCAATTCCTTCTAAGCCGAAGGGCGTCGTTGTTTCCGAAATAAACAGATTGAAAACAGCAGTGTTGCCAAGGGTAATATCACCAGGCGTAGCCTGAACCGCAGACAAAACAACCGCTCCTTGGGATGAGTTTACCATCCCAAGCAAAGCTAAAAAGCAGACCGCAAAAATTCTCATAGTCACCTTCCTCAAGAACAAAACATGTGTGATGCAAGGGTGCTCGCCCGTCGGGCCGTCACTCCTCAATATTCCTTAAAGTTTACTCAGCCTTCCAAATGGTTGGAATCAGTTCGACCCGGAAAATCGGTTATTCATCAAATCTTTGCATGCTATCCCCGGGCTTATTCGCATTTACTAATTAAACAATCCGATTGCTCGCAAATGAATGTGGCTGCGAAAAATCTCGTCAACAGAGAGATCTGAACTCTCCTTCCCTCGGAGCCCCATACCCCTCTCGGCGGCTATTTCTTCGACCACCATCAGAATCCTATCGACCGGTTTTCCGACGGACAGCTTCTGAGAAACCAGTAAGTTATGCGGCTGGCTTTCCAGCGCGGCTTGCTCCTTTTTCTGGTTTTGCTTCTGGCCTTCGGTGGGAACTGGAAGCCTTGTTCCTAGGGCTACCTGCAAATCTAATCTTGGGAATGCGTCCAGTTCGAATGGTCCGCCATCCCCAGGTGCGCCATTCCCTGCCCCCCCATTTCCAGCTCCTTCTTGCCCCGAACCCGCTATCGGGATGGTGATCAATCTCAGCTGCCGAATACCTATACCATTTCGCACTTCGGTGACGTCCGAATTCTGGACCAAGCCATTCTTGTCGATGTCTACTACACTGGTGACCAGAGCGTTCGTACCGATCGATGACCTGACGCCAGCAATGTCGGCGTTGGTAACTTGCAACGTGCCACTGGTGCCTCCAACAGCCAATCCGTTGACCTCGCCCTGGAGATGCCCGACGTAGAAGGTCTGCTGGTTAGGTAAGCCTGTGTTCCCAGTTGCAAGAACCCTAATTTGCAACCAACGGTTCTGGATCACATTGTTTTCCCATTCCAAACGAACACGAGCCGGTGTCGTCGCAGTACCCTGTGTAACCGAAATAACGCTGGGGACCGGTGCCGAGATCCAATCGCTAGGTGGGTCATTCGCTTCGACGAAGCCACCTTGTGGGCTCATTCGGAAGCCAAAATCAGAAACCGTCAAAGACGTTCCGAGCAATCCAGCAACATCCAACACCAAACCATTGATGCCCTGGGATGTGTTGATGACGTTGGCGTAGGTCAACGTTTGTGACAATGCGCCTGACTGAGCGATGACCTTCGCGCTATCCAACGCGGCTGGAACGTTCGGATTCGCTACATTAGCGCCCGCAAACGACGACCCCTTGTAGAAAACTTTCCCGCCCTGCACAGATGGAACAGCATTCACAACAAAACTCACAACCGAGCTTCCTCCATCTGAGTCATTGGCTGTGATCAGGACTGTTTGGTTTGAAATCGCAACCGAAGGTGTGAACGACCAATCCCATGTTCCATTATCGTTTTTGACAACGACACCCAAGGAGGAAACCAGAGTTACCGTGTCCGCAGCAACGTCCTGCCAAGTTCCACTATTCACAAACGGCGCAAGAACCTTGCCCTGGATCTGCCCCGCGCTACGGGTAAGAACGGGCGGAGCATTCATTGCCTGATAAGTGAATGAAATCGTGGCTAGTCCGCCTAAGCCGTCGTTTGCGGCAATGGTAACTGGAACCACCGACGACTGGTTGAGTGCGAGAAGCTGCCAAGTCCACGTCCCGTTGGCGTTCTTGGTAATAACACCTTCAGAAGCGGTCAACGTAACTGCGTTTGCGGGCATGTCGGCATCTGCCCAAACCCCGGTGTTAACCATCAAGGTACCTTCCTTTCCAGATACCGAAGATGCGTTCGCAGAAATAGTGGGAGGCACATTGGCAACGACTTGGACGGTCACCACCCCAGTGGCTTGAACACCAAAAAAATCAACAATCCTATACGAAAAACTCGCGGTTCCCAAAAAGTTAGCTGGTGGCTGAAAGCGAACTTTACCAGATTCGACGCTAACCGTACCGACATTTGGCACGCCGAGAAATTGAATGGTTAGCGGATCTTGATCTGGATCTAGATCATTTGCAAGAACATCGATCAGCACCGAAGATCCCTTCCCGGTGACCACCGAGTCGTTGCTGGCTGTGGGCGTTCTGTTAGGCTGAACATTCCCCGAAAGTGCATACTTACCTATCGACCCGTAATCAGAATAACCTTCATCGCCAGCCGCCGAAGCCTTGCCAACGCCATCAACGGTCAATGTGTAGTACCCTCTTGGAACGGCCATTGAAATCGTACCGTCTAGCAAAGTAGGGCAATTCACCGTGCTTATCGCGACGCCAGAATCATTCCGCAACGTCAGCTCCAAGTCTAAATTGGATTTGCCAGTTGCAAGCTCGAATGGCTCTACATGAATGCTAATGCTGCCCGATTGGCTTGCGAATTTGAAAACGTCCTTGTCCGCGCGAGAAGTGATTAAACCTAACGCAGCAATGTTGCCAGAAGAGCCAACCGACAGAACCGTTGCACTTCCTGCGCTGTCCCCGTGATCGTCCATCAAATAGGGTAAGGCGGTATTGATGAAATTGATGTCATCCTGATTGCTACTTGCGTTCAGATATTCTCCTTTGCTCCATTGGGTCACATTTTTACAGTAACCCACCCCCATGATTGGAGCCCACCCGGTAACATTAGCACCATGCCCTTGATAGTATGTCTCCGCTGGCGAAGTCCGACCGTCATGAACAAGATTAAAAGCATGCCCTACTTCGTGCGAGGCAGCCTCACCAACATACTTGGCAAACCCATTGCTCAAGCGATTCGCAAACACCCAAACAGGTGATCCATCATTCCAGTACCAGCTATTCAAATACGCCACGCCTCCAGCTGATGGATACCAGTCCGTATTGCTAGTCGCATCCCTGTTCGTTGACACAATCACTCGAATGGCTTGACCACCTTCTGTGAAAGCAGCATCGCCTGGATCCACGGTGGTGACATCCACTTGGAAAGGTGCAAAATCCTCGGCCACACGAGCCCAGATATCGCGAATGTTGGCAAGTTCAGATGCACTAAAATTCGCAATGTCTGCATCCGTGGAGTATGCCGGCGCGTGAATGACCGATCCGGTATTGTACGATCCGGTGTAGTTCTGATTATTCCAGTTCGTGCCAACAACCATCTGCCCATCAAAATCCAAATAGATCTTTTTCGGGAACATTGGATTCGATTGATAGGCGGGAACCGTTAAGGACGAAGTCGAAATGCCGCTTCCGCTGCTGGAGCCCCCGTTCTGGTTCTTCAACGCAAGAGCATCCAACGGCTCCTCTTCTTCTGACGCAGGTAGCGTTGGATCGCCATCATAGTAATATGCCAAGCCGTTTGCATCGTGTCGAAGCATACCATCATCAGGATACGTCCACGATTGCCCACGATAGGTGATGGTTGGAATCCGTGGCCCAAACGGAATCCCCGGCCCGGTTGCGCCATTCCCCGTTCCCCCATTTCCAGTTCCTTCTTGACCCGACCCAGCTACCGGGATGGTGATTAATCTCAGCTGGCGAATGCCTACACCATTTCGCACTTCAGTGACGTCCGAATTCTGGACCAAGCCATTCTTGTTGATGTCTGCCACACTGGTGACCATAGCGTTCGTACCGATCGATGGCCTGACGCCAGCAACGTCGGCGTTGGTAACTTGCAACGTGCCGCTGGTTCCTCCAACAGCCAAACCATTTACCTCGCCCTGAAGGTGCCCGATGTAGAATGTCTGCTGGGCAGGTAAACCTGTGTTCCCAGTTGCCAGAACCCTGACTTGCAACCAACGGTTTTGGATCACATTGTTCGACCATTCCAGACGAACCCGAGCCGGAGTCGTCGCAGTACCCTGTGTAACCGAAATAACGCTGGGGGCCGGGGCTGAGATCCAATCACTAGGTGGGTGATTCGCTTCGACGAAGCCACCTTGAGGGCTCATTCGGAAGCCAAAATCAGCAGCCGTCAAAGAAGTCCCAAGCAATCCCGCAACATCCAATACCAAACCATTGATACCCTGGGATGTGTTGATGACATTAGCGAAGGTCAACGTTTGCGCTAACGTCCCGGACTGGGCGACTATCTTCGTGCTATCCAACGCGGCTGGCACGTTTGGGTTGGCAGCATTCGCTCCGGCAAAGGATGAGCCTTTGTAGAAAACGTGACGCTGGAACACCGTGGCGGTGATGTTGGCCAACGCCGTTGCGGTGGAATTCGCGATGTAGTTGCTAGCATCCGCCCCCCCGATCGTTAGCCCAATACCTGTTACCAACTTGTTATTGCCTACACCAATGTCCGGAAACGTTGCTGTACCACCAGATACGGTTACGACATCCGGTCCAAGAACACCGCTCAGCGATCGCGATGCGATCGTAGCTGCTGTCGTATTGTCAAACGGCTTATTGTTTGCAACGATGGATACGACTAAAACTGCTGGATCGATGGTAAACGCAGTTACCGGCGACTGAGCTGGATTGTTATTCGAGTTGGCTGCCGAGAACGCACGTACATAATAAGTGCCAACACTCGATGGTGCAGGAATCACCGTCGTGGCTGCTGCAACCCTATAGTATTCAAAGATGATGGATGGTGCGGGGGCAACGCTGCCGGTAATGGATGCTACCGCGGAGTAGACACTGCGGTCATATGTTCGATTTCCCGATGTAATCGTTAAGCTTGGATTGGCGGCCGCGGCGGTCAGAGTGAACGATACGCTGCGGCTGCTCACTCCATCGCTGGCGGTAATCGTAACAACTTGCCCGGAAACCACAGCAGGTGATGCGTACGACCAACTCCAGGTTCCATTCGCGTTTTTTACAATATCGCCCAAGGATGATGTCAACGTTACCGAATCGGCAGCAACATCGGACCATGTGCCGGAATTGGAAAGGGACGACAACACCGTCCCTTCGACAGTCGCATTATTTACTGTTACACCCGGAGCGACATTGTTCACCGTATAGGAGAAGGTAACGTTCGAGTTGCCGCCGTCTTCGTCTTGCGCAGTGATGGTTACGTTAGTCGAAGGTGAATCATTCGTGGTCGCAAGTGACCAAGCCCAAGTGCCATCCCCATTGTTAACGATGCTTCCAACACTAGCGATCAGCGTAACCGTGTCACTGGGCACATCTCGATAGGTTCCAGTGTTAACAAGGGTGTTGCCTTCATTTCCGGATATCGCCATGCCGCTAGCTGCAACGATGGGAACCGAATTGGTAACCGCGATCCCAAACGACTTTTCAAACGAAAGTCCATTCTGATCCGTCGACCGCACTCGGACCGAATAACTGCCAGGGCCATCTAGCGATGCCGTCGCACCAATCAAGATCCGGTTGCCTGCCAAAACAAATCGCGAGTTATCCGTGCTTCCAGTGCCCGCAACCAGCGAATAAGTATGCACATCGCCAACATTTGCATCAACGCTACTGAAAACGCCCAGGGTCGCCCCGGTCGATACAGATTCCGCAACGGACGAACTCGAAAGATTGATATTGGTGGGAGCGAAGTTTTCTGCAGCCGAACCTAAGAAATAGTCAGCTACCACTGGCAGGTGATCGCTGACCGTTGTCAAAAGGTCCAAAACGGTTGTGCGATTCGCCAAGCCTGCAAGAGCGGTGCTGGAAGCAGCATTTATGCTACTGTTCAACGAAACTGAACCGTTGTTGCCGAACGTTCGGTAACTACCTGGCGAATACTCGAGGCCAACCCCATCAAAGAAACTCGCGGTCAATAACTGAAAATCAAACCGGTCATCAAGGCCTCCACCAATCAATCCACCTTGTGGTGTCGCTGATGGTGCCTGCGTGTGGATGCCTACGAAGGAAGCATTGTTGTTCCAATCGCCTGGTCGATTAATGGGGTCGCGTCCCTGCCCATTACCAGCCGATAAAAATTCCTGATAGGCAGCTTCGGAACTTCGGTAGACGTTCAGATCGCCCGTATAGATTACATTGACGCCATTGCCAAGCGCGTCGGCATTGTTGCGAATCGTTTGCGCTTGTAAAAACCGATTCTGAGCATCGGTCGAATTGTTCTCTGCCTTCAAATGACTATTGTACATGTAGAAGTCTTCGGCCCCTGTGGTGCCAACAGGTCGAAATCGATATCGAATCGATTGCCGCGGTGAGCCGCTGGATGATGTTCCGATAGCTGTCTCGCTGACCAGTTGTACCGTCGAATTGTTGTAGACAACGCCAAGCGTCCCATTACCAGCGGTGCCACCATTTAAAGTTCCAGAGACATAAGTCGTAGTACCGTAGGCGCTATTCAGTAACCCAGCAACCAATTGAGTCGTTGCAACTTGGCTCAAAACCTCTTGCAACGCCAGGACATCAATTCGTCTTGCGATACCGCTCACGATCTCCGAACCAATGGCCTCAAGAATAGTCCCCAAGCCTGTCCGGGGAGCACCGTTTCCGCCAGAGCTGGCGATGTTGTAATTCGCTATTCTAAGATTGGTTCTTGTGACAGCACGATACCCCAACAAAAATGTTCCAACGTTCGATGCGATTCCATTGCTGACGCTGAACGCAAAACTCGTTTCGCTGGCTGAAGCCCCCGCGTCGATCGTCAATCGTCCCGCATCGATATCCAGCTGATTGAACGTTGTGCTGTTAGCAACAACGTTCACTCCATTCAGCCGAAGTGAACCTGATGCTGGCAACGCTGTAACGCGATAGACAAGCGACGAACCAGAATACTCTACGTCGGTTGATGCTAAATGGATTCCTGAAATAGCATTCCCAATAGTACCAACCAACACAGATAACCCAGTGTTAGTAGTGACAACTGGCGGAGCCGTATAATTGACCTCACCAGGCGTTACTACAGCCACAACCGGATTGATGGGCAGATTGCCGCTGCCCCGTGCTGCATCGTAGAGAACCTCCCGCGGATTACTGCTAACCGCCAACAAATCTCCGTTGAACCAAGCGGAGACATTGCTGGAATTGTTGCTGTTGAATCGTGTTGCAGCATCCGGCGTTCCACTACTTTGGGTCAATGCAACCCCGCCGTAAACTCGATCGCCAGCTCCGCCGTCGCTCCAACCAACGTTATCGAGAAGGACAAAATCACTGGGTAGCAATTCCAGCGTTCCATCATTATTGGCGTCAAGATCCGTACCTACAACAAGACCAGTCGTCGATGATCCCAAATAAAAACTGACCGTCTGCCTACTCAGAACCCCACCCACGGTGGAGTCAAACAATGGGTCTGCAACCACCGCCGTCGCCGGAGCAACAGAATGCCCTGAGGTTGGGCTCTTGATGATCAGAAGCCCATTGGAACCAAGGGACCGACCTGTTAAAGGTAGAACATAGTTGGCACGCCCCATGTCCGAGCTATTCCCATCCAACATCGCAACAACCATGTTGGTAAGCAGTAGATTCGGGGTTCCCCGAAGCTCGATGTACTGATACCGTTTCCCAGATTCTTGATTACCGGGCGGGTTGACCTTCAGTTCGTTCAAGAGCACGTTGGGAATAACCCGCACAGCAAAACTACTCGCAACGGAAAAGCTACCGTCGCTCACACTAAAACCAAACGACAAGCCCCCGCTTGCTGACGGTCCGTCGTAAGTCAATCGCCCAGCGGTGATGTCAGCTTGAGTGAACGTAGTAACATTTGCCACAATCGCAATGGAATTGAATCGCAACGTCCCGGCCGCGGGCAACGAAGTAATGCGATACACCAATTGCGATGCGGTTTGTTCAGAGTCATTCGCGAGAAGTGCCGCAGCGGAAATGACGTTCCCGGTCGAGTTGGTACGAACGGTAATGCCAAGATTCACAGCAATCGTTGGGGCGGTATTGGTATTGTTGTTGACTGTAAAAACTGCCGATGGCGGTACTGCCAGCCCGCCTGCTGTCGTGAAACTGGACCAGTTCCCAACATTATGAACTTGGGTACGTATAGCTGCTGCTGTTCCCGCAAACGAACCTGCGGTATAGACACCGTTTTCATCACCCGCACCACCTGTGAGCCCGAGCGTGATCGCAGTGTTTCCATTGGTAAATGCGGACGGCAAGTAAGTTGTGTTGCTCGACGTTGTGCCCGTAGACAGAAAGGATTTGGTCGCAAATGCGGCAATCCAATCCGCGCCACTTGCTGTCGTGGGGGGCGTCGATCCATTGTAGACAAAGAGATTGTCGCCACCGTTGGCTAAGGAAAAACCGTTGCTTGTAACGTCCGATAAGTTTGTTGTAAGCAGTCCATTGGCCCAGCGAGAATTTGACGATCGCGTCGCGTCGTAATTCAACTGAGTCCCCGCGGCAAATGAGCCGCCAAAGGTTAAAACACTGTTGCCTTCATTCGATTGTAGCGCCCCAGAAGCGCTCGTCCATGCATTGTCAGTCAGAGTGATGACCGTCCCCGCAGTGACATCCTTTAACAGGACGATCGAAATCCTATCGGGTAGACTGCTCTGGTAGCCCGTAAATGCAATATCGCCCAGACCGAGCGTCGTCGTCATCACACAACGAGATTCAAGCGATTCCAAAGTCAACCGAGCACCTTGCCTCAGCAACCTAAATGGGCTGCCTCCGATCGGCAATAGACCTCGGAAACTTCCAATCCGGCGATGAACATCCTTCAACCATACAACTTCGCGTTTCTGCACTGGAGCCATCAACGCATACATCGCTCCAATAAATTCGCTGAACCTTCGAGAACGGAAGGGCTTTGCGACTGCACGTACCCAAGGATTGTAACCAGCCATGGAACCCTACCGAGATAAAGTTTTTGTATCGATGCGCATTTGATAAAGCATCGGATCAGTGCAAACGCTACGTAAAATCGTAACTTTTCCAACAAAAAAAGGTGGCCAGAAACTGGCCACCTTCATCATTACTTCAATCGAACTAGCTGAAGAACTTTCCTAGCTCTTCCTTTGCCATACCTGCAAACAAGTCATCTACAATCGCCGTCGACTTCTCGGTGGTCGACTGGCTTGCGGAGCCGAATGCGGCCAATCCACTAGCTGCAGAACCATTGCCTGTTCCCGAAGTATTCGGTTGACTTAGGATCGTGGATGCAGCAAAGCTGCCGCCCACATTACCTTGCTCTCCATCAGTCGCACCGGGCATAACACCTACTTCAGGCGACACAGGAGCGATCGGTGGTACGCTAATCGGTGGCACTGCACCTGGAGCCGAACCATTGCCACTTCCACCACCGTTGCCGGTGCCTTCGTTACCCGAACCAGCGGCCGGAATCGTGATCAATCGCAACTGTCGAAGACCAACACCCGGACGGATCTGGGCGATATCCCCATTCTGTACCAGACCATTCTTAGTGATGTCCGCTGCACTGGTCACCGTTGCGTTCGTTCCAATCAACGGCCTAACGACGTTGATGTCTGCGTTAGTAACCTGGAGAGAACCGCTTGCTCCACCTACTGCCAAGCCGTTCACTTCACCCAGCAAATGCCCCAAGTAGAACGTTTGCTGGCTTTGCAAGCCAGTGTTGGCTGTGGGTAACACGCGAATCTGCAACCATTGGTTCTGGATCTGATTGTTATTCCATTCAATTCGGACTCGTGCTGGTGTTGTCGCCGTACCTGGCGTCATCACCGTAATCAGAGTCGGACTCGGAGCTGCTGCCCAGTTGGCTGGCAAATTGGCCGCTTCGTTGAATGCACCCGTCGGGCTAACGCGGAATCCAAAATCAGAAGCCGAGATGGATGAACCAATCAATCCAGCAATATCCAAAACAATCCCGTTAATCCCTTGAGCGGAATTGATGACATTGTTCGCAAAGTTCAAGGTCTGAGCAACGTTGCTAGATCGAGCAAGCACTTTGGAAGTGTCTGTCGATGCAGCTAAGTTGGGATTAGCCAGGGTACCACCGGCTTGGCTCGCAAAGCTCGACCCCTTATAGAACAACTGGCGATTGAACACCGTCGCAGTAATATTGGCCAAAGTCGTCGCAGAGGAATTGAAGGTATAATTACCTGAATCCGCGCCGCCGATTGCCAGTCCCGTTGCAGTGACAATCTTGTTATTACCAATACCAACATCAGCAAACGTGGCTGTTCCACCGGAGATGGTAACCACCTCCGAGCCGATGACCCCACTAAGCGATCGAGTTACGATCGTAGCTGCTGTTGTATTGTCGAACGGCTTGTTGCTTGCAGTAAAGGCAGCAACCAAAACGGCAGCTGAGATGTCTGCGGTCGTTGTTCCGTTACCGGTAACCGAGTAGTTGGCTGCGTCAGCACCTGCCAAAGCGTAGCCGGTCAAAGTTACCGTCTTGCCCGTTCCAACATTCTTGGAATCGAACGCTCCAGTTACCGAACCAGTGACTACGTCGCTCAACAGGATTCCAGACAACACAACCGTCGTCGTTGCACCGGTGGTCGCGTCATAAACGCGGCTGGCTGCGGTGGTGGCTGCGGTCAAGGCTGCTTGAGTGATGTTGGCGGTCGTTGTTCCGTTACCGGTGACCGAGTAGTTGGCTGCGTCAGCACCTGCCAAAGCGTAGCCGGTCAAGGTTACCGTCTTGCCCGTTCCAACATTCT
>Ga0247831_1007254_pt1 | contig 12522 bp, 18 predicted proteins | sample LaCruzMarch2015__9_FD_192406 | JGI IMG/M metagenome (GOLD analysis project Ga0247831, IMG submission 192406) | Freshwater microbial communities from meromictic Lake La Cruz, Castile-La Mancha, Spain - LaCruzMarch2015_1m | ecosystem: Environmental > Aquatic > Freshwater > Lake | place: Spain...
GCCGCCCGTAGGATTAGACAAAGAACCACGATGTAGGATGCCAATAACAACAGGTTTGCCAGCACTAAGACTTTTATCAAGATCAGCAAAAGAAAGATTATAACTAAAACTTGACTGAATTCCATAATTTGCAAGAACTTGTGTCTGCACTCCATGATCAGTTGTATCACCGATAGCAAAAACTTTCCGAATATATGCATCATCTCCTTGTGCTCCTTTAAGAGTTCCGGGTTTGAAATACTCAAGGCACATCGCACAGGCAGAGGAATTACAAGTGCGTTCTGCATTTGTATAGTTATCTGTCTGTGGATAGTAAGGAACTTCTAAACGAATATCAGATTTAGGTTTTTCAATTTTTGTTCTAAAAATCCTAACCCAATTTGAATTGTCATCAGTCAATACTGAATCATTTAGATCCTTTTCGAGTTGCTCTACTGCCGCAACGTGTTTTGGATTTTTTGAATCATAAAATTCAAAAAACTTGTGTAAATCAATTTTCATTTTTGGTCTCCATTAAAATAACCGATTTTTATAACTATAAGGCAAATACTCACAGAAAAAAATAATAAAATTTCTGTGTAGTACATATTTAGTATCGGAATTCGTTAATCTTATCCAAGACTTTATTTAAATACTTATGGGCGATTTTTTTAGGATCTGTAGTATATTGTGTGATCTGTTCTCGATATAATTCGTCCTTACACTTAAGGACCCAACACTTGATCTCATCCTTAGACAATTCATTTCTTGGCATAAAAAAAGAAGAGACCTCAATCTTATATAGATCAAAATCTCTTTATAAGGTTTATAGTTTGTTAGGGTTTCAGTATAGACCGAAAAAGAGTTTTCCAGTCACCAAATAAGAGACTACTGCTGATACAAATCCAAGCATCGCTAATCTTCCATTTGCTTTTTCTGCCTTTTCAGCATAAGTTTCTTTTTCGTATTCCATTTTATCCTCTGGGGTAATGTACATTTTAGGTTCAACAGCAAACATGTTTTGACGGTTTCCGTCTTCCGTTGTGATCGTCATATAGTTTTATAAAAGAAAGGGAGGATTGCTCCTCCCAAGTTTATCAGAACTTTATACCCAGACCTACGCTGCCAGTTACATTGTAACCTTGACCACTGCCGTAGTTATAAGTGACTTTACCAACTTTGGTAGAACCAAAGGTTTCGGCACCAGTTTCGGCAAAGGGGATTTTGGCATCAGCAAACAATACGATGTTTTTTGCTACTGATACTTCAGCACCTACAACACCGACACCAGCACTCTGATTGCCACCCACCTGACCACCAGCACCAACATAGAGGTTAGCAGCAGATACTTTAGTTCCATCAGCAAGAGTCCTGCGTGAGAGAGGAATATCAAGGGTAGCAAGTCCACCACCAAATACACCACCACTTACATAGTTAGGTGTAGAAGTAAAGGTTACATAAGGACGAGCAGAGATAGCATACTGATTACCCAGTTCTACTGCCCTCAAACGACCTTGAAGTGTTACACCAGATTCATATACACGATTGCCCAATGGTGTTACACCTGGATAGTTAGCAGCATTACCAGCAAAGGCAATACCACCATAGTTACCAACGCCTAACTGACGGCGCTGTGTCGCAGTTACGGCAGCAACTTCAAGAGTGGTTACACGCTTATTGGTGGCTCCAATTTGAGCACGAAGAGATGCAGCAAGTTGTGCGTCTGCTTGTGTGTAAAATTGAGTGATGTTATCTAGGCAGTGATTTGTCAGAGCAAATACTTCACTGCGAGTTGCATCAGCAGCAGGCTTGAGAGTGCCATTAGGATAACCAACAAGACATCCATAACGAGTATTGAGGTTTTGGATTGCTGAGTATGCCCAGTCAGTTGGTTGTACATCTGATAAGGCGGGAGTAGTAGCAAATGCAGGAGCAACCGCAGTCAGAGCAACAGTACCAGCAATTAAAGAACGAATAAACATAAATTTTTTTATTGTGAAATGTTAATAGAGATTTTTTTCAGGAATCTCAAGAACCTATTTATTGTAGCATGGGGTGGATTTGCTGTCAACCTATCAGAGGTTCCCAGAATCCATAGAATTCATAATCAGTTTTCGCTTTCATTATTTTTCCAATATATATGCCCTACCGTGTTCATCAAATCCATCAATTTCAATATACTCCGTTTTTTGATTAATGTCATTGTTTGGAACTAAGCAAAGATAAGGTCCAGATGCTGCTACATCTTTCCAATCATAAGTCCTATATCCAGACATATGAAAATGGGATGTTACAATTTGATTTGCTGGATTTCTAACGTCATATCCATTATCTGACATAATCTTAGCAATTTTATTGTCACATCTGGGTTTTCCCATCGTAAATTTCATTTCAGCAGTTGTAATAATTGGAGACTTAAACATCCATACATCCTGAGAAGATGAATTATTATATGGAGCAACACACCATTCTCTATTTTCACAAAATATTTCCCATCTCGTCAGTGCAACAAAAATATTATCCAAGTTTGCATTTTCAATATGAGACAAAGTATCATCAAAAAGAATATCAGCATTTGAGATAATACATATTTCATCCTTTAGATTTTCATTACAAAACTCAAAAAGATCTTTATATGTTGGCCTTTCCTTTAATTTAACTATTTCTATTTTTTCTGATTTAAAATATAATTCAGAATCATCAGAAATAAAAATATACATCTTTTTTATGTATTGATTTTCTAAATTCTCGTGAATACAAGTCAAATATTCACTATGTCTCTGATAATCATCAGATTTAAAATATTCTATTAATAAATTCATTGAGTTTTAATCCAATCCATTAAATTTACTTGAGGTCTCCATCCAAAAATGGTTCTCAATTTTCCATTATTTGCAAGAGTAGTTCGTGACTCTCCAATTCTTGCTGGAATATTTATTTGATTTTCCGAAATGGAATTTGCAATTTCATTAATTGAGTAATTAATTCCATTACCTACATTATAAAGTTCACCATAAAATTCATCATCAATATCTTTTGTTGCTGCAAGAATATTTGCTTGAACTACATCAGATACGTGTGTAAAGTCTCTACGTTGTTCCCCATCACCAACGATTGTAAGAGGTTCACCATCCTTTCGTTGACGTAAGAAAATACCAATCACTGGAGCATATTGTCCTTTTAATGGTTGCCTTTCACCATAAACATTAAAATACCTAAAAGAAATTGTTTTGAGACCAAATAGGTCATTATACATTTTGCAAAGTTTTTCTCCAGAAACTTTAGATACTGAATATGGATTCAAACAATCATCTCGTTGATTTTCATGATTTGGTTTTTCATTAAATCCATAACCAGAAGATGTAGAAGAATAAATCATTTTATTTACTCCTGCTTCTCTAGCACACTGAAGAACTGTAACAGTACCTACACAATTAATACTAACTGCTTCAATAGGACTCAAAATTGCTGGTTGAATCCTTGCCTCAGCAGCAAGATGAAATACACAATCTACACCATCATATAATGGACGTGTATTTTCATAATCACGAACATCATACTTATAATTTTGTGCTTTTGGATTCCAATAAAATTGTTCATGAACATCAGAATATTCATTATCAATTACAACAACTTCATGCCCAAGTTCAATTAATTTATCAACAAGATTCGATCCAATAAATCCTGCACCACCTGTAACTAAACTTTTCATAAAATAAAACCTATACTTTTTTAATAACAAATAGCATATCATCAGACCTTCCTAAAGTATCTCTAAAATCTAAACAGTCCACAACATATTCTGCATTAGAATTATCATTTTTATAAATTTTTTCACTCTCATCAATAAAATTATTAAACCATGAATCATATTGAACATCTTCAATAACAAATATACCACCTTTTTTTAGTTTTGGTAAATATAATTGTATAGATGCAATTTGAGTTTCTAAAGTATGAGGTCCATCATCAATTATGATATCAAAATCATTAGAAAATATTTTTGAAAATTCATGATCATAAGCATCTCCAAAATTATAAAAAACTTTATCAATATTTAAATATTTTGGATGTAAGTATTCATTTGTTATATCAACTCCGACTATTTCTTTAACTTTGGAAAAATACTCTTTCCAAAGTTTAATACTTCCACCTTCAAAAATTCCAATTTCTAAAATTTTTATTTTTTTATTTTTATATACTTCAAATTCTTTTCCATAAAAATTTTGTATATATGAGTGCCCATCCAGTTTATTGGATGCTCCCTTATCAGTAGTACCTGTATTATCTACACCAGAAATATGAAAAAGATCATATTTCTCCATAATTTCCATCATTTCCATATAAAACCTCTAAAATTTATCTTTTTTTGTAAATCAATACTGTTCTTTATATCCATGAACGACAGCATATTGTTCATCTTTCCAATTTGGATTTCTATGACATTCTGTAATTTGATCCCAAATTGAATATTTTTTTCCACAAACTAAGTGGGCCATCATGAATTCAATATCTCCATACATTGATTTTTGATACCAAATACATGTTGGACCTTCAACAGATTCACAAAAAGGAACCCAATCTTCATCGATATATTTTTCAAGAACATCAAAATTATTTAGGAACACATCAGAAGACATGATAGATCCTCCAGCAATAGTCCAATAATCAAAATTTGGATTTACACTATATTTTTTACATATCTTATCAAAACCATCATTACCAAATCTCAATCTTAAACTTAGTGGTTTGTTTTCTGCCCATCCACAAAAATCAACATGATTTGGAATATTTACTTTTCCTTTAAATAAAACATCATCTTCAACCCACATAACATATTCTTTATCTGGAAACATCTGACATGTTTTTCTAACTCTATCAAAGAGATTATACAACTGATCTCTTCCCTTATAACAATTAAATTTTATATTATAATCAGAAAATATAAAATTTGCATTATATTTTTTTGCTAGTTCTGAAAAGTCATCTCCATTGTCAGACCACAAAACATAAGGATCTTTTGGATTTGTTTCCCTAAAAGTTTTTAAAACATTTTCTACTGCTTTTTTATTTTTATAACATTGATGATGTACAACAAAATTCATAATTTTTCCCCTTTAAATTTATTAATAGCAGATTCAATAACAATATGCATATCCATATACTTATATTCAGATAATCTACCACCAAATATAAAATTTGTCAATGTTTTAGATTTTTCTTTATATTTCGAATGCCTTTTTAAATTAAAATCATCATTTATTGGATAATATGGTATTTTTCCTCTTATATATTCTTGAGGATATTCTTTACTAATAATAGTTTTTTCGGTAGTAACTTTTTCAAAATGCTTATGTTCTATTATTCTAGTGTATTCTGGATATTTTTGACAGTAATTAATCACTGCATTTCCCTGATAATTTTCAGTGTCCATTATCTTATGATCAAACTTTAAAGAACGATATTCCAATTCTCCATATTCATAATCAAAAAACTCATCAATACATCCTGTATAAACTACAGTACTTGCTAAGGAATTAAAATATTCTCTATCGGAAAAATAATCAGTTTCCAATTTAATTTCAATACCATCAAGCATTTTTTCAAACATCTTCGTATAACCACCAATTGGAATTCCTTGATACTTATCATTAAAATAGTTATTATCAAAAGTAAATCGTAATGGAAGTCTTTTAATGATAAATGTAGGAAGTTTTGTTGCGGGTCTTCCCCATTGTTTTTCTGTATAATCTTTAATTAAAGTTTCATAGATATCCTTTCCAACCAAAGATAATGCCTGCTCTTCAAGATTGGTTGGAGTACCTTGAAATTTTTGATTTTCAATAATTGATTTTGCATGTTCTGGAGATCTAGTTCCCCACAATTCATAAAAGGTATTCATATTGAAAGGAAGTGAATATAACTTCCCATCATTAGATACTGCTTTTGGTGAATTAATGTAATTGTTAAATTCAGCAAATCTACTTACAAATTGCCAAACATGTCTATTACTAGTATGAAAGATATGAGCTCCATATTTGTGAACATTTATGCCTTCAATATTTTCAGTATAACAATTTCCACCAATGTGTTTTCTCTTATCAACAATTAAACAAGACTTACCAGCATCAGTAGCAAGTCTTGCAAAAGTTGCTCCAAATAAACCACAACCAACAATCAAATAATCATAATTAATCATACATTATTCTTTTATATAAGGATTTGAAGTGTTCTCCATCCATTTTATCAAACATATGTATAAAAGAAGGATATCCACTTAAAATAAAATTTTGCCCACCTTCCGTTTGTATTTTAGATGGAATTTCCATTTCGGGGGTATATTCAAATGACATAACTGGATATTCATCAAATGGTATTGGCCATAAATTAAATTTTGAATGTGCTATAGCAAATATAATTTCATCTACTCTACCACCTTGATAATATCTTTTGCATTCGTATTCATCATACTTATAAAATACTTCTTCACAATAATCAAAAAATAATTCCAAAAAAGGATCTTTTCTAAGATAAAAAAACCCTCCATGAGTATGTGGAATATGATTTCCATATGCTTCTATTACTTCAGATATAGTACCCCAATGCCAATTCAAATCATAATGTCTACCCAACATTTTAACTGGATAACTTTGATTACTCAAATAAGTCCAAATATGTTCAGTATTATATTGACAAAGAACATCACTATCAACAATAATTGTTTCATTATAAAGTAAATATTCATTAAATTTTAATCTTGGATACAAACAATATTTCTCAAAGGAAGTTTTATTGCATTCTTTCCACAAATCATCATCTGGAATGAAATGTATCAAATTATCATATAAATTTAAAGACTTTGCATATTCTTCATCTTCAGGATGAATTAATAAACTTATTGGTCTATTATCATTATTTTTACGAATAGTATTTGAAAGATAACTACACTCCTCAATATATTTTTTACCCAGTGCCAAAAACAAATATCCCTGTGTCAATACCAGTCCTCCAAATTAATGTTATTTTTGTGCATATAATCTTTAATATTTTTTTCTTTTTCTAAAATAGTTTCTTTTACTTTATCTACAAAAAATCTAGAATGCCATTCTACAGAAATACTATTTACATAGTCAACAGCACCAGTTTCAATTATTTTTTCTAAAGTATGGTATTCAGATCCCTCAATATCCATTTTGATAATAATATTGTCGTTTTTATCAAAATTACTAATAATAAAATCCGATAAATCTATACAAGGAACTAAAGCACTCTTTGTAAAATTTTCTCTTAATTTGCCACCCCATGGATTCCATTCATCCATATCTATAATTGAAGACCCCATACCAGTGTCCCCCTCATTCGGGGGAGTTTCTATATTAATGTTTATTGTACCATAATGATCCGAAATAGCCTTATTATAAGATTTTACCCAAGGAGTATTGTTGTGAAAAGTACTTGTAAATATTTCATATGTGAAAGGATTAGCTTCAAAAGTGTAAATTTCCCAAGTTTCATCCATTCCATATCTATGAATAAATTGATTTAGTCCCTGACCAAAATGAGTACCAAGATCCAAAAATATATTTTTCATTTTATTCTTTAAAATTTTTATTTTTTACCACAATCAACCCATCACCAAGACCACCCTCTGTTGGATGCTCATACAAATATTCAAAATCTTTTGATATGCATTTTTTCACTTCATCATAAGTATTATGAAGTGATATAAAAATATATTCAATATTTTTCATATATTCATTATTTTGACATTCTTGCATCACATATGTTTCGGATCCTTGTATATCCATATGCAATATATTAATTTTTTTATCTCCAATTAAATCATTGAGATAAATTCTTTTTGCTCCATGATTATCTTCTTTGATTTCTTGAAAATGGACTGGTTCTCCAACATAACCATGAATAAATGTTGCATTTGGGCAAATTTCTTTTGCCAAATTTAATTGTTTAGGTAAAATATCAATACAAATATTTGTACATTTATTCAAAAAACAATCATTAAATAATTTTGAATATTCTGCTTCTCCACATCCAAGTTCAATCATTATTGGATGATTGCTTTTTATATTTTTCAATATATTTTGAAAAAATTCAACTTGAAATGGTTCATATTTAAAAATGTTCATTTGCATATTATTAACCTAAAAAACTATTTATTAAAATTAAAACCACTCCTTTCTCCATTGTTGTCCACCAGCAAAATGACGAATAATCACATCTTCTTTTGGTGTTTTATTTATTAAAAATTCACAAGAAGATTCCCCCTCAAACTCTGTAACATTCCAAGCAGTTGGAAGAACTTCAACGTGCTCATAAAGTTCCTCTAAAGAATATTTTGTCCACTCATCTTTTGCCGAATGCCAACCAAAATCAGGCAAATTCCAAAATGGTTCATCTGAATGTGGGACTATTCCAGATAAAGAATACCAAGAAGACTGTTCTCTAAACCATCCCCAAAAATTGTAATTATTTACATATGGATGTTCATATATTTTATCTTTAAAGTGTTGATATCTATCTTCGGAAAGAATATTCGATACTAATTTCTTAGACCACTCATTAACTTTCAAAGAATATGATCCCATGCAATGGGTGTTGCCTGAGCAGATTGAATATGAAAATGATTTTGAAGTTTCATATGGAATATCTGTTTTAACTACACACATATCAGCATCCAAATGAGTCACAATATCACCATCTTCAATATAACCTTCTTCAAGCATTTGCTCAAGAATTGTAAACTTTAACCAAGTATAACTACCACGATATTTGTATAAATTTTCTTTCAATTCAAGATATTCAAATCCGTGTTTATCAGCATATTCTTGATTTCTTGGAGACATATGAGTATCAAAAAATTTTTGCTTTTCATCTTTATAATCAGCAAAAACTAACAATATTTTTTTCATTATTATTTTTAATTAAGAATTTTATTTTTGTAAAAGAACCCAAGTTTGTGATTGACATAGATCTGTTGTTTTTATATTTCCATCATCATCAAAAACCCCATCATTATTTGGCCATTCATTATATGTAAATATGTGTCCAAGATATTCATAATTTCCCCAAAACCCACATTCACAAATATCAAATCCAACAGATTTACCCAACATACAGAGTCCAATTGGAGTCATCCCCCAAAAGTGAAATGGAACCATATGCGGAATGTTAATGGTAGGAACAGTTGTATATAAGTATCCACCAGATTTAAGATGATCATACAAATTTTTCATGCATAAAAATGGATTATATAAATGCTCTAAAGTTTGATTGAAAATGATAAAATCAAAATCTTTTTCACCTAAATTTAGTGTATGAAGATCTCCATCACCATTTCCTTTATATTCAAAATAAGTAATGTTATTAGGATTAATATATTGTAATTCCAAATCTCCCCTAAAAGTTGATAACAATGATTCTGGAGATTTTAAATTATATTTTTCTATCCATTCTTTATAATCAAATAAAGATGCTACTCTTGGAAAATCAGTACTAAAAAGTTTTTCTTTATCTTCTGTTGAAAGTTTTTTATATTCATCATTTGCTTTAGTGTAGTAAGATTTGTCTTTTACTACATGTTTTTCATAAGTGTCTATAATTTCTTGTTCAGAAAATAATTTAAAATTTATATTCATATTCAAATCCTCTTTATGATGTTTTTAAACATACCCTCAAGGGTAAAATACTCTTCATAAACTTTTCTTCCATTTTCTAATAACTCATTATATTCTACATCAGAAATGGATTTTAGTATAGTATCAATGTCTTCAATCTCATCTTCATTTACTGGAACACAAAAATCATTCCAATCCAATTCATCAGTCCAAGGAAGATAATGAACATCTGAAATATAAACTGGAACAGTTCCCAATTGAAGAATTTCATACATTCTAAAACTACTCTTTCCATAACCTCTTGGAGCAAGTCCAAATTTACTAGAGCAGGTTATGTCCAGAAACTTCTCAAAGTTATCCATAGGGACTTCAGAAGACCAATTTCCAGCAGATATTTCATACCCTTCCTTTCCAGATAAATGATTACACATATCCATACGAATTGGATGAGTATTTCTAGAACCAACAAAAGAAGCAAAAATAGTTTTTTCTTTATTGGGAATTAATTCTTTTGGAATAGGACTACAAATCAAAGGAATAGGAATGATATTATCTCCTTCGAGATTTCCACCAGCAGAAAAAATTAAAGTGTCCTCTGGAAAATTTTCCAATGGTCCATCATCAAATTGACATACCGTAAAATATTTTTCAGATTTAGATAAATTATCCATTTCTTCTTGAACATTTGGATAATAATTCCCCAAATAAACTCTGTTATTGAACAAATTAGTCCAAAAAATATCAATATATTCTTTATTAGATAAAATCTTTTCTTCGTTCCATCTTTTATAAAAATACTCTTCAATGTATTCTTCTTGATGATATGGAGGATATACTGGATATAATGCTTTATTTCTCAATTCTTCATTTTTCATAAGTACCAATACCCTTCTTCTTTAAATTTTTTAATTTTGGTCTCAATACCAACCATCCAATTGTTGTGAAGGATGTAAGCACATTTTTTTAATGTGTCTTTATTTTCCAACTCATAATAAGTTTTACCATTAGGAAACAAATTTCTCGGCAAAGGATTATAATTTGTTTTATAAGAACCTTCAATATAATGATTCAAAAGAATTTGATCGTCTTCTGTAATATTTGATGCCATATCATCAATCATTGACTCTGTGATTTCGGAATCATTAAACACCAAAAATCCACCACAAGCTCTATGTCCAGGATGATCATTTTGAGCAACAAAAGTTTTACGATCACCGAGATATTCACTTGGATCTTTCAAAAACACAATGTCAGTATCCACCCAACATAATTGTTTATGTTCTTTATATATTTTTTGAATAATTGGCCACTTATAATAATGAATTTTTCTAAATCCACTATCAGAATCAAAAGTCCAATTTTGATATTCTGTCAGTTCTTCTTCAGCATATTGAAAAGAATTTTTAAGATAAGAAAATTCTTTATATGACTTATCATCCAAACAAGCAACATAAAAATCATCCATATCAATTCCCACTTTTTCTGCAGAAATTAACATATTTTTACAGATGTCTATGCATCCAGAATTTAAATAAGTTAAGTATTTCATAAAACTTCTACAGTCTCAAGATCTTGTAATATACATTCAATTAAAATATCATAATTATCGAGAGGGTCGTCCGAGAATACTACACCTTCATCACGATAATAACGATTAACTTTCTTATAAAGTTTTGGATTTTTAACATCCAAATAAAAATCACCATTTGCTGCTGAGCGAAGAGTGCTTATATCTTTTCGAAATTTAATGGACAGGGACATTGCTTTGATTGATTGCCTAGTAATCATAATAGAAATGAGTTTAAAAGTCAAGTGCTCCTTGTTGGAATAGAACCAACCTAAGGCGAATTATGAGTTCGCTGCATTCACCAGATTGCTAAAGGAGCGCAGCATAATCTTCATATGGAACAATTGCTACTGCTCCATACTCACTATCAATTAAAAATGATTCACCATTTTCAACCCTACTCATTAGATCATCAAAGTCTTCTTGGAACTCTTTTATTGTAAATTTTTCAAGTTCTTTCATTAATAATTTTGCAAATGATCATTTAATCTTGAAAGTATTCTTTCAACTTCTATAGTATCAGTTCCATCTTTTTCTGCATAATAGAGATAATCATCTAATGTTATAGTAAGCAATTCTAAATCTTGCTTTGAAAGATTTGGGGACTCCCAGTTCATCTCACCTCAAATTCTAATTTACGTATTTTACGATTTGCTCTTGCTTGCTGCCAAGCAAGTTCTTCCTCTGTAAAGTAGGAAGTTTGTTGTTGTTGACGTATTGAGTTTATCATAACTACTTGCTTTAAGTCAAGTGCTGTTACTTTATCACCAACCACAGTCATCATATTCGTACATCCACAACAACGTGTTTGTGTTGGATGACTTTTTAATTCCGTATTACAAAGTTTGCAACGTACTTCAATCATTTTTCTTTTAATTTTTATGTATTTATAAGGGAAACGAACTTTGATTTTTTAGTTGGAAGCGGATGAAGAGTGCTGCCCTCTCTACCTGAGGTTTGGAAAACCCCTGCTCTGCTGTTGAGCTACATCCGCATTATTGGATTTGATTTGTTATTGGACAATCAGGAACCCAAGAACCACATATTCTCATTTCACCACCAAGTAGTTTTTGGGCATTACTACTATCAGGTGGTTTTTCTGAGAAGTATGATGGACTCATCCTAACACTTCCATTATCTCCTGTCAACCTCTCATATTCTAGTATTGCAGAATCAACATCTCTATTAATTCTTCTATCTAAAAGAATTGGATCACTTATAATATAATCATTCAAAGGTTTGTTTGGTATTTTTCTTTGTATCTCATCTAGAATATCATATAAGTTTTCTTCTGGTATACGAGTACATTGAGATATAATTGCAATAGTTGAAGTAAATATA
>Ga0247831_1007256_pt1 | contig 12520 bp, 11 predicted proteins | sample LaCruzMarch2015__9_FD_192406 | JGI IMG/M metagenome (GOLD analysis project Ga0247831, IMG submission 192406) | Freshwater microbial communities from meromictic Lake La Cruz, Castile-La Mancha, Spain - LaCruzMarch2015_1m | ecosystem: Environmental > Aquatic > Freshwater > Lake | place: Spain...
CTCTTGTCCGGTCGAAAGGTGGGATACACACCGACTTCAAAGCCATCCTTCGCGCACTGCTCGTGCCAGGGCAGCGGGTCCGCCGGATCATCCGTGGTGCACAGCGCCTTCACCTTCTGCGTGCGCAGGATGTTCTTGGCGCTCATCTCAGGTGTGGCTAGTGCGGCCTCCGTCTGCGCCCAGATTGCCTCGGCGGACTTCTCGTCCAGCAGCGTGTCGATGCCGAAGTAGCGCTTCAGCTCAATGTGCGTCCAGTGATACAAGGGATTGCGCAGCGTGTGCGGCACCGTCTTCGCCCAGGCCATGAACTTTTCCTTCGGCGATGCCTTGCCGGTGATCAGATCTTCGGCCACGCCGTTGCAGCGCATGGCACGCCACTTGTAGTGATCGCCCTCCAGCCAGATTTCGAACAGGTTCTTGAACTGCCGGTCCTGCGCGATGTCCTTGGGCGGCAGGTGGTTGTGGTAGTCCAGGATCGGCTCGTCCTTCGCATATTCGTGATACAGCTTGCGGGCGGCGGCGGTGGAAAGAATGAAGTCGTCGTGAATGAAGGACATGTGTGCGATGATGAACGGATGGCCTTCCTTTGCAAAACAAAAGCCGGTCGCGTGCTGATGCTTTTCAGCGCGCTGGTGCTACTCGGTTCCTGCCGCACGGTGCAGTTCTATTCCCAGGCCGCGCTCGGCCAATGGGAGATGCTGCGCAAGGCCCGGCCCATCGACGAAGTCATCGCTGATCCGAAATCCAGTGCCGAGCTGAAGCGTAAGCTCCGCCTCGTGCATGAGCTGCGCGCCTTTGCCAAGGAGCATCTGCACCTGCCCAGCGACAAGCCCTTCCAGGACTACACCGACCTCGGCCGCCAGCACGTCGTCTGGGTCGTGTATGCCGCGCCAGAGTTCAGTGTGGAGGCCAAGGAGTGGTGGTATCCCCTGGTCGGCAGCCTGAAGTATCGCGGTTTCTTCAAGGAAGCCGATGCTAAGGCTGAGAGCGAGCGGCTGAAGGCCCAGGAGCTGGATGTGTTCGTCGGCGGTGTCGATGCCTACTCGACGCTCGGCTTCTTTGCCGACCCGATCTTGAACACCTTCCTGCGCCGCAGCGATGCCGAGCTGGCCGAACTGATCTTCCACGAGTTGACGCACGTCCGCGTCTTTGTCGGCAGTGACACCGACTTCAATGAAGCCCTGGCCACCGCTGTTGGCGAACACGGCGTCCGCGCCTGGCTCCAGCACCGGGGCGAGGCCAAGGCCCTGCGCGAGTATGATCAGCACTTGGCCAAGGACCGCGAGATCATCGACCTCCTGCTGCGCACCCGCGCCGAGCTAAAGACCGCCTACGCCAACGAGCCTAACAAGCGCGCCGCCAAGACCCGCTGCTTCGCGGCCATGCAAACCGACTACGCGTCGATCAAGCAGCGCTGGACCGGCGACTCCCGCTACGATCGCTTCTTCGCCGTGCCAATGAACAACGCCCGGCTCAACACCGTGGCCACCTATTACGATCAGGTTCCGAAGTTTGAGAAGTTGCTCAAAGATTGCGGCTACGACCTGGAGCGCTTTTTCTCGCAGGTCGAGCAGATGAAATAGGCGGGTGCCACGGCTCTGAAATCTTGAGACTGCATGGCAGCCTACTTCAGCGTGCTGAGGTAGGCGACCAGATCGCGGACCTCCATGCGGGTGAGTAGCGAGGTCATCACCGGCATGGCCGTCGCGGGCTTGGTGCGGCTGACGATGACGGCCTTTTTCACCGTGTTCGTGATTGGGGTGGCGGGCAGGCGCAGGGTTAGTTCTTCCTTGGTTTCCTTGACCAGCAGGCCAGAAACGAGGCTGCCGTTTTTCAGTGTGGCACTGATCAAGCCGTAGCCCTCGGCGATCTCGCCCTGTGGATCGACAATGGCCTTCAGCAAGCGGTCGGGCGTTAGCTTGGTGGCGATCTTCGATAGCTCGGGACCGACGCTGGGAATGCCCGCCGTCAGCGTGTGGCATTGCATACACGCAGCAGTCGTGCTGCCGCCGAAAATGGCCTTGCCTTCCTCCGCGTTGCCACCGTGCAGGGCCAGGGTCCAAGTGTTGTATTTGACCTTCTTCAGGCTCGCATCGACGGCGCTGAGCTTCTTGTTCAGGTTCTTGGACTTCATCGTTTTCACGGCCTCGTAGATGTCCAGGGCGATCTCGGGTGGCGCTTCTTTCTTCGTTAGCTTGGAGAGCCAGGAGCCGAGCAGTTTTTCAGCGGCATCGCTTTTCAAGGTGCCAAGTAAAGCGAGCACCGGTTGTTGTTCTGAGATGACCTTGCGCTTCATCGCGGCATCCAAGGCAGCGAGCGTTTCAGCGGCATTGGGTTTGATCTCGGCCATCGCTTGCAGAGCGGCAACCCGCAGCGCAGGGACCTCGGAGTTGATGGCCTTGTCGATGGCTTCCTGCACGCGGGGTGCGCGGGCCACAGCCAAGGTTTGCAGGGCATTGGCGCGGGTGTCGGGGTCGAGTTTCTGATCGAGTGCCATGGGCGTCAGCTTCTCAATCGCGGGTGTGTAATCGAGCGCCCGCACGAGCTTGGCGGTGGCTTTTTGCACGTCGGGTGATGCATCGACGATCAGAAGGTCGAAGGCCTTGGCGAAGTCTTCCCGCACAGGCGCGGCATCGCGCGCTGGCAGGTTGCGATGCATGGCCATGACACGGTCAAAGGCGAGCCCTTTGGGCCAGAGCACGAGCGTCTCCAACGCCTCGGTGCGCAGAGCCGCGGGCCCTTCTTTGCGCAGGGCGTAGGCCATCAGGCGATGAGCGTCCTCGGCGGTGCCACTGCGGATGTTCGCGCTGATGCTGCGGCGAATGATGGCTTCGTCGATGAGGCCGGGCTTGTCGATGAGCTTCGACAGTGCAGGGAAGGCTTCGGGGATGGAGTGGTCGTCATGAATGGCGCGGGCAGCTTCGCCCACGACGGTCAAGTCCGCGTCGGCAAGGAAGGCCTCGGCTTGTGGATCGCGGTTCATGCGCGTGGCAACGACGGCAGCTAAACGCACGGCTTTGGACGAATGCTTGGTCAGTTCGCCGAACTTGCCTTTGCCGCTACCGCTCAGCGCCATGGCGGCGGCATGACGAAGGAACAGGTCAGCGTCGTTGTTCTGCTCGGCGAGCTTCACGGCGGCATCGAACTGCGCAGGTGTGCCCAGCTTGGCCAAGGCCACGCCTGCGAGCGAACGCACGCGTGGGGATTCATCGGCAAGCAACTTGCCCAGCGCTTCGCCAGCGGCAGTGTAACCCGCATCGCTCATCATGCGTGCGGTTTGGGCGCGGACTTCTGGGTCTTTGTCTTCCAGCAGTGATGCAATGGCAGCCATCGCGTTGCTGTCCTTGCGACCGAGTTGGCCGATGCCCCAGATGGCGTGAACGCGAGCAAGCAGTGGCTGACCTTCGTTTGCGATCTTGGTCAGCGACGCTGCATCCTTGCGCTTCACCAATTCAAACTGCGCCTTCAAGCGAATGCGTTGGTCGGCGTGGCCGAGCAGTTCGGCCAGTTCGGCGGGCTTGCGTTTGGCCATGCCTTCCTTGATGAGCTTTTGCACCTCGCTGCGCCCGGAGTCCTTGATCGCTTCCTTGTCGTCGAGCTTCAGGATGCCGCCGTTCATGTGCGGCACCCATTCGTTGTTGCCCCAATCCGCGCCGTAGAGCGCGCCATCAGGGCCGAAGAACAAGCCGGTGATGAAGGGCCCTGTAACCACGGCCTTCGGCTCCAGCATTTTGAAGCCTGCGCCTTGGGTTTCGACTTTGAAGGCCTGGATGTCCTTGCTCGATTCGGCCAGGAAGAAGGTGCGCTGCCACTGGGCGCTCAAGGCGGTGCCGGGATTGTATTCCAGGCCGATGGGACCCACGCTAAAGTTCGCCAGCGAAGGCGTCAGATACGCAGGCTGATATTTGCTAGGCTCGGGGGCATTCCACAGATTGTCGGCGAGCCAGGGGTTGTATCCCATCGTGTCGCTCCACGAACGATCGCTGCGATACTGATAGTGTGCACGCCAGCCGGAGTCGCTGCCTTCCATGACGTAGTGCAGGCGCTCCTTGTCGCCGAAGTCACCGTCGTTATCGACCGTGAACAGGTTGCCGTATTCGTCGAAGGCCAGCTCCTGCGGATTGCGCAGGCCGTGGGCGAAGACTTCAAAGCCGCTGCCATCCGGCTCGATGCGGAAGACGCCGCCCTGACCTGGATAGTAGATGTGACGGCCATCCTTCAGCATTACGCTGATGCCCTTGTCGCCCGTGCTCCAGTAGATGCGGCCATCCATGCCTAGCGTGGGGCCGTGCATGTCGTGACCGCCGTAGCCAATGTGGTAGCCGATGCCACGCACGAGTTCTTGCTTGGTCTCAAAGATGCCGTCTTTGTCTTTGTCTGTGAGCTTGTAGAGGCTGGGCATGCAGGTCACGTAGAGCGCGCCATCGTGCCAAAGCAGGCCGCCCGCGAGGCCGTTGCCGAGTTCGTTGAAGCCCTCGTAAACCACGGCGCGATTGTCGCCCACGCCATCGCCATCGGTGTCCGTGACGCGGATGATTTGTTCTTTGAACTTCGCCAAGTCCTGCCACGTGTCGGGCATCCGCTTTTTGATCAGGGCCTGGCGATCCTCGGGACTGGTCAGCGCCAGCGAGTCGAGTAGCCACGTCTTGTTCTTGCGAATGTCGATCTCGCCATTGTTGCGGCGGTTGGTGTTGGTGACATACGCGCGCCCTTGATCATCCAAGATAATGCCCACGCTGCTGCCTGTCATGCCAGCTTTGCCAAAGACGCTGGCGCTCAATGCGTCTGCCGTGGACGCGGCTTTGGCCGACATGTTTCCTTCGGGTTCTTGAGCGGATGCAAGCGTGGTTAGGGTGAGTAGGGCAAGGAGCAGCAGTTTCATGGGGGCATGGGGAACGAACTTCAGTCTGTGCTCTTTGCAACGCTCTCCCAGGGTGTCGGGTTTCCACGTGGCTAGACTGCGATCTCTTGAGCGCCAAAAAGCGGAGCGAAAATACATCGCGGAAATGTTTGAACGTTCAGTGACCTGACTGCTACAATAGCGGCCCCCCCAAAAAGAACACCCGTCAATGGAGAAGGCCAGGACACCACTGAGGCAAGCAGTTATGATCGTCAGCGCCATCGCGCTCGCGACGGGCGCGCGCGCCCAGACCGGGCTGCCCCCTGTCGTTCCCGTTTCGCCGCCGGTCGTGCTGGCCACTCAGGCCACTGCGGGTGCCGTGCCGCGGGTGTTTGCCCCGACCATGCCGCGCATCACGTATTCGCGCTACCCGTGGAAAACGGAGATCGTGGCCACGGTCTTCTGGATTGGTGAAGAGCCAACGGAGAACAATCCAACCCCCAATAACAAGAGTTCCTGGGACACGCAGTGGCAGCAGAATTTCGGCGGGTATGACGACCCTGACGCGACCAAGCGCACTGCGAACTATCTGCCTGTGGGGTTCGTGCCCAAGCAGAACCCCTTTTACATCGCGCTGCCCTACAACGACGTGCTGGACTACAGCACCAGCAAGCCCGAGGCCAAACTCAAGATCCCGTGGTTCACCCAGCGCTTCACCAAGCAAGGAAGAACCGTGCTGAAGAGCCAGTGGCTGGCGATCCGCTATGGCAACCGCGTCTGCTACGCGCAGTGGGAGGACTGCGGTCCGTTCGTCACGGATGACGTGGATTATGTTTTTGGGCCGAACCGTCCGAAGAACGACAAGAACAACGGTGCGGGCATCGACATCTCGCCCGCCGTGCGGGACTATCTCGGCATCAAGAGCGGAGCCAAGGTGGACTGGCGCTTCGTGGACCTGAACGAGATCCCTGGAGGTCCCTGGCGCTACTACGGCGACAACAATCACTTCCTCCGCGCCAAGGCGAACGAGAAGAATGTGCTCGCCTCACGCCTGGAAGAACTGCGCCGGATGCGCGACGAATACTTCAAGCAGAATGGTAGCTCTGAGTATCGGCGGAGGTAGGCTTGACCGTAGAGCTTGAGCACGGATGATGGCAGCGCTTTCTCATGACTTCTCAGCCTGACATCCCCGCCACTAGCCTGATTGCCTGTCTTGGCCCAGAGGGAAGCTTTTCTCACCTTGTCACGGCCCAGCGCTTTCCTGCACATGAGTTGCAGATGATCGGCGGTGTCAGCGAGGTCTTTGACTTCCTTGCTGCGAACCCTGCGGCGCATGGCGTGGTGCCGATCGAGAACTCCTCGGGCGGCTTCATTATCGACACCGTGGATCGCTTGGTCGATGAGCGTTGCGATTTGCATATCTTGGAAGAGCTGACGCTAGACGTGAAGCTGGCACTGCTGGGGCACGAAGGCCATGCGGTGGAGGTCATCTACTCGCACCCGATGCCCTTCTTCCACTGCGATGATTGGCTGCGGGTGCATTACCCAAAGGTGAAGCGTGTGCCGCTGGCCAGCACCGCAGCCTCGGCGAAACGTGCGGTTGAAGAGCCGAACGCTGCCACCATTGGCCCACGCCAGAATGCAGCCAAGCATGGGCTGGACGTGCTGCAATACCCCATCGCGGGTGAGGTGGCGAATATCACGCAGTTCTTCCTGGTCGGCCATCAGGCCAATACGCCTGCCCCTGAGCACAACCGCACGGCCTTGGTCGTGGTGCTGCCGGATAAGCCGGGTAGCCTCTGCCGCTTTTTGCAGCCGTTCAGTGATGCTGGAGTTAGCTTGAAGCGCATCGAGTCGCGCCCGCTGCGTGGCCAGCCGAACAAGTATCGCTTCTACATGGAGCTGGAAGGATCGCCCGCACAGCCCGCCACCAGTGAATCCCTGGCCACCGTGCAGGCAGATGGTGCGCAGGTGCGCATCGTGGGTAGCTACGTTTCGGGGCGGCGCTTTGAGTCGTGAGTGGGAGTTGATAGATGAGGGTTGATAGTTGATAGGAAATCTGCCACAACACACCGCCATGATTCGTTTTGCCCTTCTGTCCTGCCTGCTCGTCCTGACCGCGTGCGAGTCGCCTCTCATCCAGCAGCAGATCGACATGCGCAATGCCATGATCGCGCAGGAGCCACGCGGCGACTATTTCATTGGCCGCCGGTTCCGCATCGAGCGCACGCACTTCTGGGGCTACCTGCGTCGCCCTGGTCAGACCTGGGACAAGGCGCAGCTGGTGGTTGTCAGTGAGCGATCCAAAGAGCAGCCGGATCGCCTCCCCGAGGAGCCTAGCGACGCAAGCAACGCTTACGGTTATGATCACAACTGGGAATACAAGGTCCAGGGTCGCTTCACGGGGCGCAAGATTTACGACCCGAACAGTGACCTCATCCTGCCGGAATTCGAGGCCACGAGCTATGAGCTGATCAACTCGACCGCTGGCTGGCTGTTCAAGCCGAATGAGAAATTCAACGGTTACCAGCTTCTGCGCGCGGAACCAACGGCGATGCCGTAAAGGTAGCTTCGGCTTTATCCGAAGCTAAGTTCCCAAGACGCTCTCACCCACCCAGCGTGCGTAGTTCGTCGCGACGTGCTCGGGCTTGATCGCGATGATCTCCGGCACTTCGTAGGGGTGCAGGGCGGTCAGTTGGGCTTCAAACTCGGCCAGAGCATGGGGTGTGGTTTTGAAGATGGCTAGCGTTTCGGAGGCCTGCTCGGTCTGCCCTTGCCACCGATAGATGGACTCGATTGCAGGGAGTAAATTGACACAAGCGGCAAGTTGCGACTCCACCAGCGCTGTGCCAACCTGACGCGCTATCTCCAAGTCCGGAAAGGTGACCAATACCAGCAATACATTCATGCAGCGCAGCTTATGAAGTCCGGCTTCTTTGACAAGCTCATCAAACGCATGGACCGCCTGGAGCCGGGTGAGGTGCAGCATTTCCTGGCCGAGCTGTTGCAGGAAAAAGGGCTTCTGGAAAAGGTCTTTCAGGCTCTGCAAGAGGGCGTCATCCTGCTCGATCAGGAAGGCCATGTGACCTATGTAAATCGGGCGGCTTGTCACTTGTTCGGCTTCCAGGCCGATCAGGTGATGGGCAAGCATCTGGGCGAGGGCGTGCGGGGGCTGGATTGGAAACAACTGCGCAAGCCGGGCACCGTAGTTAGCCGCGACCTGGAGGTGTTCTACCCGGAGAATCGCTTCCTGAATTTCTACATTACAGCGATCGACGACACGCAGGACATCGGCTTCGTCATGCTGATTCGCGATGTCACGGAATCGCGCAAGCTGACGGAGGAAAAGATTGAGAGCGAACGCATCAGCGCGCTGACATTGCTCGCTGCCGGCGTCGCTCATGAGTTGGGCAATCCCTTGAATAGCCTGACCATTCATCTGCAACTCATGGAGCGCTCGCTCAAGAAGGTGGGCAAAGGGGCGGACAAGCTGCAGAAACACCTGGATGTGTCGCTGGGCGAGATCAAAAGGCTCGACTTCATCATCAGCCAGTTCCTGGCCGCGATTCGCCCCACACAGCCGCAGCTACAGCGCGTGCAGATCAACGAATTGATCGAAGAAGCCGCACGGTTTCTGAAGCCCGAACTCGACCAGATCAAGGTGAAGCTAAAGCTGGAACTGCGTGCTGACTTGCCTGCTATGCCGCTGGATGCAAACCAGATGAAGCAGGCCTTCTACAACCTGATCCGCAATGCCGCGCAGGCAATGAACGACGGCGGTGGTAAGCTGACGGTCACCAGTGCGTTCACTGACTTCGAGGTCATCGTCAGCTTCCAGGACCAGGGTAAAGGCATCAGCCGCGAGCACATGGGCAATCTGTTCCAGCCCTTCTTCACCACCCGCAAAACCGGCACGGGCCTGGGATTGCTCATCGTGCGCCGTATCATCCGTGAACATGGCGGCGAGATCGACATCGAAAGCCGCGAAGGGCAGGGGACCAAGGTCTCCGTCGTCCTGCCGCTGGTGGAGAAAAAGATGCGCCTGCTCGGCGCGGGGGAGGGGTGAGCGAAAGTGGTTCGCACAACCGGAGCGAAGCGAAGCGAACCCCTTCATCATCAGCCTTGAAGGGGCGGGACAACTCAGCCCAGGGCAACGCCCTGGGTAAGGAATCGAAGAGGATTCAAGCCCTGAAGGGGCGGGACAATGGGGCGGCGTCGAATGGGTCGCCCCTACAGGGCTGGTCATCTGTTCCTCAGTCACCCAGGGCGTTGCCCTGGGCTGCGATAGCTCAGGCCTTTGGCCTGAAAGGCAGAACCGCACAAGGGACTGTGCGAACCCCTTCATCATCAGCCCCGAAGGGGCGTGACAACTCAGCCCAGGGCAACGCCCTGGGTAAGGAATCGAAGAGGATTCAAGCCATGAAGGGGCGGGACAATGGGGCGGTGTCGGATGGGTCGCCCCTACAGGGCTGGTCATCTGTTCCTCAGACACCCAGGGCGTTGCCCTGGGCTGCGATAGCTCAGGCCTTTGGCCTGAAAGGCAGAACCGCACAAGGGACTGTGCGAACCCCTTCATCATCAGCCCCGAAGGGGCGTGACAACGGATGGGCTGCTGAAACCACCACGCCATCCCAGGGCGTTGCCCTGGGATGGGATGGGCCGCGCCCTTGGCGCTCAGCAAGGGGGCTGAGCGAGACAGACGATACGCAGCATTGGGCGAAGCCAGACCGAGCGGCGGCAGCGGGTGAGTCAACCCGATGAACGACGCCTTCGGCAAGGCATAGCGCAGGTTGCTAGCGAAGCTTTAGGATATTGTAGTAGCCATCGATGAAGGCAAAGAGTTCGTGAGCGGCGTCCTGCTGGCTGGCGAAGCAGCCATCGCGCAGCATCTCGGTTTTGAGCGTGCCGATGAAGGACTCGGTCCAGGCGTTGGCTCTGGCAGACATGCTTTGCTCCATGCCTGCGGCGCGCAGCCGTTGACGAAAAGCGCTGCTGCCATACTGGCTGCCGCGGTCGCTGTGAAAGATGATGCCTTGGGTGCCACGTCTAGCGGCAAGGGCGGAGTCAAGGGCCTCGACAACCAGATCACTGCGCAAGTGATCGCGCAGACACCAACCGACGATGCGGCGCGAGCACAGGTCGATGACCACGGCCAGATAGAGCCAGCCTTGCTCGCTGGGGATATAGGAACCGAGGGACGAGGTAGCTAGCCGAAGGGGTGGCTGCCGTGAGGCGGCAGCCGGCAAATGTCGCCCGCCCAGATCTCCAACTCCTGGGTGTAGCATTGATAGGCTTTCTTGTTCATGGTTTCTGCCATGTTGGGTTTCCGTTTGTCCCTGGTCTAGAAAGCTAGAGCACCTCAGGAGATTCCCATCCCTGCTATCGAAGTGAGGAATGCTGTCTTCAGGCCATCGAGCAACGGCGGAATACTTTCTTGGATGCTACGAGGATCAAACGTTTGCAGTCCGATGAAAATCCCGAAGAAGGTGCCGAGAATACCAAGCCCCACGATCTCGCACTTGAAGTTGCGGTGATGCTTACCCGACTTCCAAAAGTAGGATGCGAAGTCGATCAGCGCCAAAACGACCATCATCCCAAAAACACGAGATTCGTCGGCTGTAGGAGTGCAGAGATGAGGTTGGGACTCATGGGAATGAAGGAGTTGGTGTAAATGGTGAAATTTTTTATTTTAGGATATCCAATTCAGAAAACTGTATTAAAAAACCCAGAAGGCACAACTAGGCGCTTAGGCGAGAATTGATCGGCCGTGGGGCAATTTCGACTCCGTGGAGCATTGTTGGGTCAGGAATGAGGCTTTACACCCTGCGGGCTGCCTGTGGCGTCGATGAGTTCGCCGAGGCGCTGGCTGAGGGGCTCACGCTCCTGGACTGCGGCGGCAGAGATGCCGGGAGCCTACCCGGCATCGGCGACGCCGCTCTTGCCGGAGCGGGAGGCGTGGAGGGGGCTGGAAGCGATTGTTGGGGCGATGGGTGTCTGCGCAGAGCGGTGTGGCGCTGACGCTTCCCACCGCAGTCCAGGAGTCGGGGGGAGGTTGGCAGGTTTGGGGCTGGGGCGCGTTTACCAGTCGGGGGAGGGGTCGAAGTCATCGGGGACATGAAGCCGGTCGGTTTTGAAGCCGTAGACGGTCTTGACATGTGCCGCTGAGGCGACGCGCTCAAACCAAGCTGCCGAACACCAGGGGTATTGATTGGCGACGGGCACTAGACCGTGGCGCACAGCATTCTGGTGGGTGTAGCTCAAGCGGGCAAAGTAGGAGGTGTCGATGGTGAGGTGGGTCTCCCGATAGTTATGCCACACTTGACGACCGGGCTGCGCATCCAGCCGGTTGACCCACTTGGCCGTCTTCTCATGCAGCTTGCCCAGCATGGCGCTGAGATGGGTGGCGTCTGGCGTGCGTGCGACGAAATGATAGTGATTGGAAAATACGGCCCAGGAGATGAGCTGCCATCCATACTCCGCCGCGACGGCCAGTAGCCCTCGGTGCAGAACCTCCATTCGCTCCGCGCTGCGGAAGTGATGCCGCTTCAGATAGGTGCTCGCGGTGACGAAGTAGGTGCCGTGCTGGTCGTCCAGCTTGTGTGGCGGCGCATGGGGCCATCGAACTTCACGGCGGGGCATGGCGCACTCTGCTTCTTCTTACGAGCTTGGCAAGGTCTGCTGTCGATCTCCTGGAAAGCGGCGGCAGAGATGCCGGTAGCCCAGTGGGTAACTGCGTCGCTGCTCTCGCCGAAGCGATAGGCGAACTCAGGGTCTGGAGGCTGGGGCCTGACCGCGCTGAAGGCTTGATTTTACTTGGTTGGATCGGTTGATGAGGGCTGGTCTGCTTGTGGGCGTGGGGCTGGGCGGCGTGGGTGAGAAGCGGGGCTTTTGGTACCGTGGGCTCTAGGTTCAGGGTGGGGGAAAGCTAGGCCTGTGCTGAGTCTCTTTGTAGGGGGGGGCGTACATGGTAAGATGATTATTTTAAATATTAGAAGAATTAAGTAATGAAAAAATAATGCGCGGGTGTGGATGGCGCAATGACTGACGAAACATGCTAAAAAAATAACACCTAAACAAAAAATATTGATATGAATGCGAAAACTCAGATTCCAGGCGCTGCGAAGCGCTCTCTGACCGGTTCGGCGAAGGCTGGGCGGTTGTCGGCAGCCAAGGCTGCCTCTGCGGCGGCTGCCTCACGGGCACCGGGCGACATCGCAGGCCGGTCGGACAAGCCGGGCACACGAGCCGCGCGGGCGGCGGGTCACGGTCATGGCCATGGTCATGGAAACGGCAATGGAAATGCCCACGGGCATGGTCAGAGCCATGGCCAGGGGCAGAGTCGCGGCCCGGCGGCGGTGGCGGCTGCGCCAGTGCCTCAGTCAGTGAAGACGCGGACGATGCAGGCGCTGCGTGAGCAACGGGCGCGGACAGCGGCGGGGGCTGCGAAGACGCGGGCCGCCCGGGCGAGGGCCAAGGCAGCCGCTGCGGCGGGCCTGTCCCCGACCCAGCCGCACTATGACACGGGGCTGCGGTTTGACTCTGTCATCCGCTAGGCAGTGGTGGACCCGATGGTGCCACCGGTGCCGGGCACGGCGAAGGTGAAGCTGGAACTGAGCACGCGGACGGACCCGGCGCTGGCCGCGTTTGCCGAGGCGATCGTGACGGCGATGACGGACAATC
>Ga0247831_1007257_pt1 | contig 12515 bp, 10 predicted proteins | sample LaCruzMarch2015__9_FD_192406 | JGI IMG/M metagenome (GOLD analysis project Ga0247831, IMG submission 192406) | Freshwater microbial communities from meromictic Lake La Cruz, Castile-La Mancha, Spain - LaCruzMarch2015_1m | ecosystem: Environmental > Aquatic > Freshwater > Lake | place: Spain...
CGCCGCGCCCTTAGCGTCCTCCGCGCGAAACAATTTTTTCCCAGAAACCTCGCGCCAAGCCCGCTAAGACCGCAAAGAAATTCAGGTTTTTAGTCTCCAATCTCCGATATCCAATCTCCGATTTCCGATCTCCACTTTGTGCCCCTTGCACTAAACATTCGTCTTTTCCTTTGTCACGAAGCGCTATCGCGCTGGTTTTGTGCCCCTTGCACCAAACATTCGACTTGCCCCAGTCACGACGCGCTATCGCGCTGGTTTTCCGGTTTCCGATCTCCGATTTCCGGTCTCAGGCTCAAGCCTTCACCCCTCCCCCTTCGCCTCCTTCTGAGCCAGTGCCCAATCGGCATCGGCCATGATGCGGACGAGTTCTTCAAATCGAACCGTGGGTTCCCATCCGAACTTCTCCTTGGATTTCGTGTAATCCCCAATCAGGAGTTCGACTTCCGTGGGACGGAAGTATTCGGGGTTGATCCGGATAATCTTCTTTCCTGTGGCTTTTTCGATCCCGACTTCATCGACCCCTTCGCCGGAGAACTCAAGATCCATCCCGAGATACGCAAATGTCTTTTCAATAAACTCGCGGACGGTATGCATTTCGTTTGTCGCGCAAACGTAGTCCCCCGGTTCATCCTGTTGGAGGATCCGCCACATCGCGTCTGTGTAATCCGGCGCATATCCCCAGTCCCGGAGAGAATCGATATTTCCCATCACGAGTTCCTGTTGCAATCCGGCCTTGATCCGGCCGGCCGCCCTCGTGATTTTCCGTGTCACGAATGTCTCTCCACGGCGGGGAGACTCATGGTTGAAGAGGATCCCATTCGATGCATGGATCCCGTAGGCTTCCCGGTAGTTGACAATGATCCAGTAGGCATACTGCTTCGCCACGGCATAGGGTGATCGTGGATAGAACGGCGTCTTTTCCGTCTGGGGTATTTCCTGGACCAACCCATACAACTCGCTTGTCGAGGCTTGGTAGAAGCGGACCTTGTCCTTCAGGCCCACTTCTTTAATGGCGTCGAGGAATCTGAGAGTTCCGGTTCCATCGACCTCGGCGGTGTATTCCGGAACTTCGAAGGAGACCTTCACATGGCTTTGTGCGCCAAGATTGTAGATCTCATCGGGGACGATCTTCTCCAAAAGCCGGTTCAAGTTGCTGGAATCCGTGAGGTCGCCGTGATGCAGATAGAGAGTCTTTCCGTAGATCTCCGGGTCGTTAAAGAGATGGTCGATCCGCCCGGTGTTGAACGAGCTGGAACGCCGGATCATTCCGTGGACAGTGTAGCCCTTGGCGAGCAATTGCTCCGCCAAATAAGATCCGTCCTGACCTGTGATGCCTGTGATGAGTGCTGTTTTCATTGTGTTTGCGTTTAGTGAAAGGTTCGGCTAAGCGGGAACGAGCATGCGTCGCAACTCGGCCTCGTATCTCGAGAGGATTTTTACTCGCCTGTATTTTTCCGACCAACTGAGCGCGTTCTTTGAAAGCCCGAAAAGTCGCTCCGGCTCGGTCTGCCAATTGCCGAGGACATTGGCCAAGGCTGACTCATCTCCGGGTGCCACCACCTCGCCAAAGCTCCCTTCGCGGACTTCCCGTCCGAGCGGCGAGTCCGCCTCGCAGACCGCGAGGACCGGGGTTCCTGTTGCGAGGGCGGGAAGCAACTTGCTGGGCAGGAAGTTGGCACCGACTCCGGGTGCTTGCGTGATGAGGCAGGCCGTGGCTGTGAGGAGACTGGCGACATAGGACGCTTCGTCCAAGACCCCGCCGAGCCTCACCCCCGGCATTAATGCCGTGGCCTCTTCCAACCGCCTCCTCTCCGCTCCTCCCCCGTGGATTTCCAAGGTCCATTCGCCCCGCGCACGGGCAAGCGTTTCAAGGAACCCCGGCAACCCCTGCTTTACGCCGAGATTTCCACTGTAGAAAAGCAGGCTCTTTCGCCGATTCGGCGCGTTCTCAACCTGCCGATAAATTTCCGCCTGAAGGCTTCCGTGGATCCAGTTTGGGAGATGAACGAGCCGACGTCCGGGGCCGACAATGTTTTCGAGTTTCCTCAGCATCGGCTCACTGATTGTGGTGAGCGTCTTAGCCGCCCGGAAGCTCCATCGCTCGAGCCACCGAAGCGGGACTCCGATTCCTGGCACCTTCAAGATGCCGAGCTCCAGCGCTGCATCCACAACAAAATCTTGAACGATGATGAGGCGCGGAATCTTCCTGCCCGGATACAGGAACCGCTGGGCCAGACATTGCGAAAACATCGGGGAAGCCGTGACCACGACATCAGGCAGCCACCCGTCACGATACTGATGCCTCAAAATCGAACCGAAGAAGCTCAGGTCCGAAAGCATCCGCTTGAGTCCGTTCGGCTGCTCCGGCACATACATGAAAATCCTCCTCACAGGGATTTCATTCCATTCCTCATCACGAAAAGCCGTTCCCTGATCCTCCGGGCGCAATGCCCATGCCGGATAATAGCTGAACGAGCAAAGAACCCGAATGTCGTGCCCCTGCTCGCGAAAATACACCGCCATGTCCGAATACAATGACGCCCCGGCAAGCTCATCCGGGGCGAAGAGATTGGTGAGGAGAAGGATTTTCATCGAGCGGCTGAGGTGTTTCGCTCGACGAAAAACGGAGGGCTCTGTCGAGGGCCGACGGGGCCGGCTATTGGCCGGAATCCGAGATGCAAAGCAGGAGATGTCAGTTTAAGGTTAAAGTCCCGGTTAGCCACGTCAGCAAATTGCGGGTCTTCAAAGACAGAGTTTTGGTCGTGCCCCCGCTCATGCCATGCTGTTAGCGAACCTCCCGGAAAAGGAGCCTTTGCGGGAGAGATGTCAGGATTAAAGAAGACATTCCAATTGGACGTAAAGGACGCCTGACGCGTCTCTTTTCCCGATTCGATTGGCTTTCTGTAAAATTCAAAGGGTTTGTTCTCCCAGTCGCCCTCAAAAATTACTCCCGATTTCCAGTAAACGATATTGTTCTCAAAAAAAGCCGACATGTGGGGCTCGGAGCGGCTGCGGGTCAATTGGGATTTTTCCCCAAAAGCGAAGATGTTGTTCCGAACGACAAGATCCCGCCCGTAGTGGATCATGAGCGATCCGTGTTCCGTATCGTAAACCGTGTTGTTTTCGACCAGGATCCCGGTCGATCCCTCATCCATGTAGATTCCCCATCCGCCATAGTTGTTGGCAAAGACGTTTGAGATCACATTGTTCCGAATTGTCGTCCCTGGGGACACGCCCAAGGTGTAAATTCCCCCCATGTCGGAGAGGAGTCCTTGGCCGATATCGTGGATATGGTTGAACTCAACCACGTTGCTGCGGCTGAGACTCCGTCCGTATCCCCAACTCCAGCCGACTGAGATACCGGAATAGAATCCATGATGCACATGGTTATGAGCGACGAGGTTTCGCTCCGATCGCTGGATCAGGATGCCAACGCCCGATGGGAAGACGTTCCCATAGTAGCCGATTTCATTATCTTCGATTCGGTGCCCGCCGTTACGATGCAATGGGGATTGCTGGTCGTTGGCTCCTCCGATGCGAATTCCACCCGCGCCAAGATCGACCATACGGTTTCCCAGCAGAGCACAATCGAAGGCTCCTGGTCCGAGTTCCACGGCATAACCTCCCAGCTGCTCAAACGTGCACGCCGCAACGGCCACCTTGCGGGCACCCATGATGCGGACCGCCGCTGTCGTCTCCGTCGAGGCTTGACCATCGTTGACCGAGTTCCCGGGCAGTGCGAAATCGGTCCCCGCGAAGCCGATTTTCTCGAACACAATGTTTTCAACACTCTGTCCGGTTTCCGCACTCCCTTTCACGACAATAAGGCTGTCCATGACAGGCAGGCGGACCTCAGTCGTTGTCATGTCCTCATCGGCGAAGGGCATGTAGTAGATCTTTTTCTTCTCACGGTCGAGCGCCCATTCTCCCGGCTTGTCGAGCAATTCGATAAGGCCCTCCACCCGGTAACGCGCGCCGACCTGTGTGTAATCATCCGTAAATGCTTTCTTCGATGGCATCTTGAATGTGACGCAGTGAGAAGGCCCGATTGAAGAGATGGGAAGGTGTGAGTCTGTCCAAAAATGGAAAACAACGATCTCGGATTCGGGGTTAGTCTTCCAATCGGGATCGAGATCGCCCGGAAGGAAGTTAAACCGATCTTTTGGTGAATCCTCCCTCTTGGTGAGGGCGGGATAATCGACTCGGAAAAAACCACTATGGGGCGATGCGGCTCGATATCTCGTTTTGCCGTTCACGGTGATCTGACGTAGCTTTCCCTCGGGTAGTTTAATGGCAGAAATGTCCGCAACCCAGATTCCGTCACGATAGGGTTGCCAGTTAGCCACTTTTCGATCTCCGCGCAAAACGGCGGGTTTTCCCTCTTTTCCAGACCGCCACGTCACTGGCGCATCGGGAGCCCCCGAGTCAGCGGGCGTCAGAATGAGTGGTCTAGGGAGTTCAATGGTGCCGTCTATGACAATCGCGACAGGATTTCCCCTTCGATCTGAAGGTAGGTCGTGAACGGCTTGCCTTGCTCGATCAAGAGTGCCAAACGGCCGCGCCGATGTCCCGGCTTGGTCATCGTTTCCATATTGGGAAACGTGAAATGCGGTTCCGTTATCGTCGGAACATCCAAAGGAGAGAAGCGAGATCCCTGCTACAAGATGCGTCGTTGCCGAATGATGGACCAGATCAGAGAGCCAACTCACGGTAGATCTTCACAGTCTGTGCGGCCGCCCTCGCCCACGTAAACTCCGATGCTCTTGAGAAGCCACGCCGGATCAGCAGTTCCTTTTCTGCGCGATTCTCCTCAAGTCGAATCATGGTCATGGCAAGCCCAACTTCATCGTCTGGACAAAGCTGGATGCCTGCATCACCGGCGACTTCTGGCAGCGAGCAGACATTGGAAGAGATGACGGGGCAGCCAAGGCTCATGGCTTCCAGCACGGGAAGTCCAAAGCCCTCGTAACGGGACATGAAAAGCAGCCCTGCTGCCGAGCGATATAGGCCGGAGAGAGTGCCCGCGTCAACTCGTCCAAGGAAGCAGACGCTCTCAGCGAGTCCCAGTTTCAGAACCATAGGGCGCAGAGCGCTGTCCACATGCGGCCCCTCGCCAATCAGTGCCAGGGTTGCCCGCGGGAGTGCCACACGCACTCGGTCCAAGGCACGAATGCAGACTTCGGCATTTTTGTGAGCCTGATGAACGAACACGATCCAGAACGGTTGATGAATCCCACTCGCAAGCTGATAATCTGGGGAGGAGAGAACGTTGGCACCATGTTGGACGACGCGCAGTTTACTCTTCGGCACATGGAAAAGCCGACCAACTTCCCCGGCGGTAAAGTGGCTCACGCAGGACACCCGGTCCGCAATAAAAAACGTCCACCGATAACTCAGCTCCTTGTAGATCCGTTTTGCACAGGGCGTTGGGAGAACCCTAAAATTCAGATCAGCAACCCCTGCTACCGTCTTGCAATTGAGCAACCGAAAAGGCAACTGGCCAGTGGGGCGGTGATAGATGTCCGGACCAATGGCACGGACTGCGTGGGCAGTGGCCCGCTCGACTTCCGCGATGGAGTCACCGGAAATCTCACACGGGAAGAGGGATTCCGGCGGGGCAAATTTCAGAAACTCCGGTTGCGTTACCTTGTCCACCAAGATGCGCAGCTTTATGTCATCACGCTGAAGGAGAGCATCCGCCAATTGGCGGACATGATGAAAGTTTCCGGATAACTGCCGATGCTTTCCCTCATGCAAACGCATGGCCTGGAGGAGAACTTTCACTTGTAGTTTTTCATCGTCGACTCAAAGAGCTCCTGCCACTTCCCCCCGAGAACCGGGAGTGAAAACTCCGCGGAGAATAGAGCACGTCCGTTAACGCCTGTTTGTGCAGCCATGCTATCATCGACGGTCTGGAGATCGCGCAGTATGCCACCTGTGCTCCCCCCGTTGAAGTAGCTCTTGCTATCGCGGGAAGGAATGCCGCGAAACACTTCATCGGTTCCAAAAACGCAGCAACCGTGCGCCAAAGCGTCCATCGTGCGGTTTTTCTGCCCGGTCCCGCTGGAATCAGCCAAGATCACATACTTGCAGTTGCCCAAAAAGTCCGAGATGTCGTTTACTTGCGAAACATATTTTATACCAAGCTTTGGGATTTCCGGGAACAGTCTGATTGCCTCATCAAACGGCGCTTTCCCAAGAAGGAAATACCCGTCGAGAACGTCAGGTTTGGCCAAAAGTGCCTCAGAAAATAACTGTCGGAGCCCGGCCTGGACATTGGGTGAGTTGATGTTGCCCCAGATCAATTTGTGCTGACGCTCGCCGAATAGCTTCAGATTCTGCCCATCGGGCATCTCGCCACCGATCGGGATGACGTGGGTTTTGATCCGGTTATCTAAACGCCTGAGTTCATTTGAATCGTCTTCGGAAACCACATGCACGACATCAGCAATGTGGAAGTAACGGCGTTCATTGAGTTCTGCAAGGTATTCTCGGATATGAAAGACCAGCTTTTGCTTCGCCCCGCGCGCGAGCAGGGCCTCCTCACGGAATAGTCGGGACATGCAATCATGTCCCGAAATGATTACCGGCTTTGCAAGCCTCACAACAAGCGGTGATCCGTATAAAAAGTCAATCAGCGTCAGCGAACAGGGGTTGTCCTCTCTCAATCGCGTAATCAAGCGGTATTCCGCATCGAAGTCCCGGGTTGCCATCGGGATTGAATGGCGGTTCCACAGCACTCGCAGCATTTTGCCACCCGAGCGTCTTGCCAAGCGGTGCAAGCGGATGCGTGAATCCTTCCAATAGCAGGAAAGTCGTTCCCACTCAACTTCGTTGGCGGGATACACAATGACATCGAATGACACCCGAGCACCCAAAGCGCGTAGCAGATCATAAGTCTTACGATTGTGCCCGTTCAAAGGCGGGAGCGGCAAGGCATCGCAGGTGACGATCACATTCATTAGTTGTGATGAATTCGATCGACTTAAATTAGGGCAGGGGTGAAACGAAATTAGATACGGGTCTTTCTCCCAAAACTGCCTGCAATTGGTCGAGCGGACGTCGATAGTGCCAGCCCTCCAGTAGACCGAGTTTTCGTAGGAGAACGGGAATGAAATCAACGCCAGCCGTGCTAATAGCTTTGACCACATTTGAACATATTTCTGCGGGGCCTCTCGATTCCCGAATGGCGTTCAAATAGTCATACACGTCTATTGCCGGAGAAATCGTTTTGAGCCGATTTCCCTGCCCAGCCGAGAGTTGCAACCCCGAACACAAGCGATCCAGCATTTGCTCCCTGAGGGCTAACTGCGCTTGAAGTCTAGAGGAACGCCTAGCACCTCCTGTCGCAGATGCATCGTGCACACGCCAAGCGGCAAGTGTCTGCGGAATAGATATCGTGCTCCAACCCCTCAAAAATGCCTCGGCAAGCCACTCGACGTCAGCCGAAGGTCCAAGATCGGTGCGAAATGGCTTTTCCGCCCAGACTTTCTTCCGAAACGCGAGCGACATAAATGAGAGACGGTAAGCTCGGAAAAGGAACAAAAGCAATGCTTCTAGCCTCCCATCGATCCGGGATGGTTCCCGAGTGTCGATACCTAATTCCGCTTTTAGATTCCAATCGGGCGCGTGAGACACAACCAGATCGTTAGAGTCGATAACATCAATTTCCCAGGATAGAAAGCCGTCTCTGGATGAAAAATGAAATGAGCTCTTTTGAAAGCTTTCCACAAGGTCCGGACGGAGGATATCATCGCCACAAGCAATATGCACAAAGTCTCCCATCGTCGATGCAACCCCATCATTCCATGCATTATATATCCCCTTTGGAGGACGTTGTAATACTCTTACACTCTGTTTTAGGGCAGAATATGCTTTAACAGTTTCAGCTGTTCCATCTGTTGAGTAACCATCAATAAAAATCACTTCAAACGGATCAACTGTTTGTTGATCTATTGAGTCGAGAAGGGATTTGATGAATCGATTGCAATTCCATACAGGAACAACAATTGAAAGCCGTGCCATGCGACTCACAACGAAGGATGCAATTCTTCCATGTTCCGGTAACAGTAAGCAGGCGATAGTAAGATACCAAGGAGTGGAATAAAATATATATAGTTAATCGCAAAAATAGATTCTGTAAGTCCACAAAGGAGAAGGGCAATTAACATTGCAGAGTAACAGAATGGGGTTGACGGTAAGTCCCGGCTCGATAGGGCTAGAGCCAAGGCCCGTTCTACCGCCAGAAATAGCAAAACAACCAGAATGATGCCACCCGTCGCGAATATGTTAAGCGTCATATTGTGGAAATGATTAATTCCGGTTGCGAACGATGGAATGTATCCAAACCAATTTTGGACAAAAAGCTGGTCAATACCCATTGTAACCTCTCCTTTAAACCCCGCACCGACGAGGAGTGTTAGTTTGTCCGAAAACATAATCTCTCCATTCTCCCAGAACAAAACTCGCCCATTCAAGAAAAGGGGGTCATCCTTCTCTTGGCGTGAAGGAAGATCGGGAAAAGCAGAAATCGCATCACTCAAATACGGAATGAATAACGAATAATATAATGGGAAGCAGAATATAATAACTAGAAATGGAATTCTAAAATAATAACGGGATAACCCGAAGAGTGGGCGCCATTTCAAGATCGTTAGCACAACGCCCCCGGCAAAAACAAGGTATCCCAGCCTAAAGTCGGTCAAAACAATTCCTGAGAAAAAAATTACTGTAAGTGCTACCGCCATTAGCTTTGTTTTATAGCCCGATTGTCTGAGCGTTGCAAAGAGCGTTAGAGAACCCCATGTTCCTACAGTGCAGAATACACCACCAGAAAGGATGCCTGGAAAGTAGGGTAACGAGAATCTGGCCGATAGCACGCCGATTGTCTCTGTAACTGCCTCGGTGCCGTATCCTTTTGCAGTAAAAACCGGGCCAAACGGCGTAGGTAATGTTAGATAAGAAATTAGCACCAATAGAGCCATGCCTAAAAGACAAGGAGGAAAGTATCCAAAGCGATCCTCGGAAGATAACTTTCTCGAAGTTAAAATAAATGCTAAGGGCAGAATGAAGAGCGTGAGAAACATTGTGGTCGATACCTCTGCTTCATCACCTAGTGATATCGCTGCACGAACGCTAGCAATACCGAACCCAATAAATAGAAGTGTGCCGCATACTCTGACAGGTAAGGACGCTACATTTACAGGCCCGTGATTAGTGTTTAAAATTAACAAAGTCAGAACTGCGAGTACGAGGAAAAACCCTGCAGCTTTTATTGCTGTAAAATCCATCGAGCTTGCCGTGTAAATTAGACCGAGCAATAAAACATACACCACCACTAATGATGATCGAAGGTCGAAAAGTCTTAGCATAAGTTAGTTACAGTAAACTGAGGAAACCTTCAAAAACATTGGCCTCACCATTGTGAACCAATGTTTATAAAACGCTCGGATCTAGAAAGCATTCAAGCGATATCCGTTCAAAAACCTCAAGAAAACCACCTTCCGTGCAGTTATAAACTGTTCGCCCATCCGCTTGGAATGCATCTCTGGCGAGACGATACGCGAATTCTGAACCCTCTAAATCTGGAAGATGCCACTGCACATTCTTACCAAAGTAGTCTGGGGAGAAATGATTATTGTCTTGTTCTTTCGTTTTAACGAGGGACCCTGCTGCACCTTTATCGGCGAAGCTATGATCACAGCCAACTAATGCCACTGATGAAAACCCCATGTAGTATGCCAACTGCAGGGCTACGAATGTAACGGTAAACCCTTCCCATATGGAAATCGACGGATCCAGAGAGAAATATTGAGATCCGGACGAATGCAGGTAGGCAACATGTCTCAGGCAACCGACCAGTGGTATCCCACTCTTTCCCAAAAAAACGGGCAGCGTCGTCTGGCGGTAGATCTCAGATGTTTGTTCTATAACCAAAGGATTGACCGCAACTATTGCACTGGGCCGCCAGTCAGTGCGATCGAATAGCAGATGGATTTTATTTAATCCGAAACAGAACTTACCGTTGAGCAAATCAAAATCAACCTTGTTAAGGCTCGGGCCATTACAACAGATGACTGCCTTGTCTCCTCGGTGCAGCCCTTTCAGCTTCCGAATATTCCTGCGGGAATGCCACGACGCCGAGCTAGCATTCCAGATAGTTTCATTTTTTATTACTCTCAGCCCGTCACGAAACGGTGTCGGTATCCGGTAATATTGGCCTGAAATCGCGGTTTTATCGAGGTGAATCCCTTTTCTCATGCTAATTAGTTCTGAAATTTAATTGTTACGGCGAAAGCGCAAGCCATGAATGCAACGATTATCACCAGCGGAAGGCAAGCGGCTCTACGTTCGAATGAGCTTATTGAGATTTTGTAGCGTTGGTTGACCAAACGCATCGCAAACCAGGTATAAAACCCGGCATACCCCGCGACGATCCCGGCTGGGAAGGCGGCGACGCCAATATGGGGAAGTAGGAGAATCGAGACTATGAGATAGATCGAGCCCGCGACGCCGTTGGCGATGTGCCAGAGAATGTGGTTTGAGAGCGAGTAGAACTGGAGGTGCATGGCACCCATGCGTTCGATGAAGAAGGCGAGGCCCATGAAAAGCCAAAGCGCCGGGCTGACGAAGGAGACCTTGCTTCCGATGAGGTGAAGGAGAGGTTGCACGGTCCAGGCTACCCCGAGGATTCCGGCGACATAGACCCAGTGGGAACGGGCCATTCCTTTTTGGACATCTCGAATGAGTTCCGGCCGTCGGTCGGCCGCATAGAGCGAGGCGAAGTGGGGGATCTTGCTGTAGAACGGGGCCATGGAGATCTGGATGATCATTTGCAGGATCCGCATGGCGAGCAGGTAGGGTGCCACTTGGGAAGGTGGTGCCATCTGGGCGTAGATGACGCCGGAGGCCTGGATGATGGCGTTTGACATCAGCACACCCACTCCGCTGCGCCATGCAGCCGGCCAAATGAAGGCCATGACGGCTTTCTCTGTTTCCGGCGAAGTCTCAATTGCAGTCGGGGCCGCCGATCTGCCAAGGTGCCGGATCATCAACGACGACAGAAACGTGCCGGTTTGCGCAGCCAGAACAGCCCAAAGAAAGCTATGCGTGGCGAAGACGACGGCGGCAGTCAGCAAGGTGGTGCCGAGGGCAAGAATCGCCTCGGCCCTTCTTACCAAGGCTACAAGGTTCAGGCCTTGGAGCCAGTTGCTATAGGCATTGTTGCGGAAGATTCCGATCGAGGAGACCAAGACGATCCCCCAGGCGGCCCAGCCCTCGCTGGCATTAGCCAATTCGGAGACCGGTTTCATTACCGCCCATGTCCCGAGCCCGACCCCCAAAAGCCCGCCGATGAGTGAAAGGCGGGTATAGGATTTGAGGAGAGCGCGGTAAATGGATCCCAGCAGAGGCTGGTTCGGGCCATCGAGCAGATCCTCCCCACTTTCGAGAGTCCGCCTGCCACCACGCGCATAGGAAATCGCACGGACAAACGATGGACCGAACCCGAAGTCGGCCATCATGAGGAGCGAGGAGATCGTGAGGAACAGGAACCAAAGGGACGTCTGGGCCGGCGAGAAATTCCGTAGGATGAGCGGTGTGACGAGGAGTAACCCCCCACTACGCGCAGCAAAACTCATCCACGTCATCAGCGTGGGCGAGTGCCAGGATTTTGCGAGGAGAGATTTCACGGAATTTTCCAATCCTTTTCGGCAAGCCAAAGAGCATGGTCGTAGTCCGAAAAGCGAATCCTCCGGCTGGAGCCATCGACCATCAGGTAAACGGAGCCATTGTTGTAGCGTCGATAGTCACCAACAGTTTTGTGGTCGCCAAATGCCAAATCCAAATAGCGGTCGCCTGCATTGAACGATCTCAAGCAGACAAGGATCGTGGATCCGGGCTTGTCCACCATGGAAACGCGTGGAGCAAACGAGGGGGCACTGTAATCTCCCAAATCACTGAAGCCGTTCATAACGTAGCTCGTGTTGTTTTCTAACGCGTAAATGGGTTTCTTCGTTCTCAAGCAGTTCCGAGGATCCGAGGGCGAGGCGAAAAGCTTTTCATTAGGAATATAGTGCCAGATCATGCGCGTCCAACTGTCGGCATCCTTGGAAACGCGAGGTAGAGCCATGTTGTTGTCGGCCGCATACATTCCGCATCCTCCCCCGATCGCCCGCAGGTTCGAAAGGTCAATTGTCTGCTCCCAAGTGGATTTTACCCCCCTTGCTCCGGCGAGAGTGAGGAGACCGAGGACGGCGATGATCGCCGTCGTCACGAGCAGCTCCAGAAGTGTGAATGCGTCACGCCGGGTCATGGAGTCGCCCGGCGATGCCCCCGTCGAGCCCGAGACAGCTACCGGTGAGGAAGGGAGGGGCGTCGGAGACGAGGTAGCGTGCGACTTGAGCCACCTCCTCGGGGGTTCCAATGCGACCGGAAGGGTGAGCACTGTGCAGGGCGGCGAAGGCATCCGGTTTTTCGGCGAAGCCCGCCTCCAGCATTGCCGTGTGGATGGCAGC
>Ga0247831_1007263_pt1 | contig 12508 bp, 6 predicted proteins | sample LaCruzMarch2015__9_FD_192406 | JGI IMG/M metagenome (GOLD analysis project Ga0247831, IMG submission 192406) | Freshwater microbial communities from meromictic Lake La Cruz, Castile-La Mancha, Spain - LaCruzMarch2015_1m | ecosystem: Environmental > Aquatic > Freshwater > Lake | place: Spain...
CAATGCATTAAGCACATCTGAAGAAATGATTGTTGAATATATCATATCATCAAAAAAAGGCGCTATTTATTGGGAAGCAGATGATTATTATGTGGCAGATGAGCAACAAGAAGCAGGTAAATTTTTAAGGCATTACAAAAGTAAATGGCAGCATTTTTCAAACTCTATTTTTTTTAGCAATAACAGTTTGCTTAACGAAGCAAAAGAAGTAAATATTATTGGCGCCCCAAAAAGTATGATGCAGGCCAGTTTGGCAGGTAATATTGCTAAAGAAATACTAAATAAAAATAACATTGACGCGGCACTGATACCTGCCGATGAGGCATTGCTGAGTCCTTTACTTTACCAATTACCTGCTATTGCAAACAAGGATATTAATATTTCAATGGGCTATCCCATTGTTTCTTTGCCACTAAACGGATTATATGCTATTGTGTTTGATTTTATCAATCAACTAGAAAAAGACAAACAGCCTTTATTTAGCACCAATTTAATTCATCAATTATTTAATCACCCCTATGCTGCTATCTTATTTAAAAACAATACAAAAGTAGCTTTTAGCGAACTTAAAAATTACAAACAAAAGCTACTCTCTTCAGGTAAAATTTATCATAGCTTAAAAGACTTGGAAGCTTTGAATGCACAAGCTGACTCCTTAAACTTTTATTGGTTGTTTGAATCTTTGATTCAACATTTTTCGCAACCTAATTTGATGACTAAATTCTTTACTCTAATTAATGAAAAATTGACTGCCAATATTGGTGAAAGTGATGTTTTAAAAGAATTATTATTGGTGCAAGTAAATGTCTTTAACGATATTATTCAAGCCATAAATAAAGTATTTTATCAAGGTGAGAGCACTAAAATTAGGCAATCGAGAACTTTATACAATTTAATTTATCAAAGTTTAAATAGTAAAACATTACCTTTTATTGGCAATGCTACCGGAGGCATGCAGTTTATTGGAATTCTTGAAACAAGGATGTTGCAATTTGAAGAAATTATCATTACAAGTTGTAACGAAGGTGTTTTGCCAGGTTCAAAAGTATCGGGAAATTCTTTTGTTCCGTACGATATTCGTTTTCATTTTAATTTGCCAACCTATAAAGACAGTGAGGCTGTTTTTGCCTATCATTTTTACAGGTTGCTGCAGGGTGCAAAAAAAATTCATCTCATATACAATACCGAAACTGATGAGTTTGGAAGTGGAGAAAAATCAAGATTTTTAACACAGCTTGAGATGGAATTAACTATAAAAAACAAACAGGCAAGCGTTAAAAACAACATCATTAAATTACCAGCACTAAATAATTTTGGAAGGAAAGCAATACAATTTGAACATAACGAAAATGTTGATCTAACCATAAAAGCCCAATGCGATAAAGGATTATCGGCTACTGCGCTTACAAGTTATAAAAACTGTTCGCTTCAATTTTACTTTAAATACATTGAGCGCATTAGAGAGCCCGATGAAATTGCAAGCGAAATTGGAGCCAATATTGTAGGTAGTGTAATTCACGCGGTACTTGAAAATATTTATGCTCCTTTAAAAAATCAAATTATTTCTTTACAACAAATTGAATATACATTTGATGAACTGGAAACTATGACCAGAGCAGCATTTGAAATTATTGAACCTGGGGTAGATAGCAACAGTGGCAAAAACTTATTATTTGTTCAAACGGCTGTGAGAATTATTGCTAAGTTTCTTTTGCAGGAGCAAAGTGAAATTAAAAGTGGCGTAAAAATTAAATTATTACATACTGAGGCGCAGTTCGAACATGATTTAAAGGTTAGCAGCGAAAGCGTAAAACTGCGCGGAACCATCGACAGAATGGATGATTGCAACAATACAATTAGAATTATAGATTACAAAACAGGAAGTGTTGACCCTAAGAAATTAAAAGTAACAGCCATAGAAGATATTTTTGAAGATGCCGATTACGACAAGGCTTTTCAGTTGTTGTTTTACACTTTACTTTATCATAAAAATTATCCTACTTCAAAACAAACTGTTGAGGCAGGCATACTGAGTTTGCGTAAAATTAGTGATGGACTTTATAGCATTAATACAGATTACGAGAGCCAAGAATTGATGGAACTTTTTGAACAACAACTGGTATTGCTAATTAATAAGTTATTGGATCCTAAAATTGCATTTACACAAACCAACAATCTTGACATTTGCAGCTATTGCGCCTATGCTAGTATTTGTATGAAGTAGATTTTGTATGATATCGATTACATTTCAATTTAGTTCAATTATGGCATAGCCTTATTGAACTAATTTCAGGTACTATCGGCATTAACCATTGGATATTTATTTTTTAGTTGACTTAAAAAATAAATGCAATTGGTATTAAATGAAACCCAGTTTGAGCCCAGTTCAAACTAGTCAATCATATTTTTTGGTACATGGTTGGTGTCCTCGCCAAGCTATTTTTTTGAAGACTGGCCCAAGGTTGGTGTCCCTGTCAACCTATTGGTATTAGAACCAGTAATCTTCCTTTCTTTAAATCAACAAAAGTTTCACATATTTTTTACTAATTTCGTGGCCAGCAATAATAAAAACAACCGTATTGCGTTTACAACTTGTTCGAATAAAAATTAAATTAAAATATTGTTTTGAGATTTTTTGCTGCCTTTAGTTTGTTACTTCTTATCATTATAGCCTCTTGTAAAAAGGAAATAGGTTTTATTACTGATAAAAATTCTAAGCTAAACTTTTCTGAAGATACTGTTTTGTTTGATACCGTTTTTACTCAGGTAGGTTCATCCACCAAGCAATTAAAAATTTACAATCCTTACAAAAAAAAGTTACTGATCAAAAGAATTTGGTTAGCAGGTGGGGCCGGTTCTCAATTTAAATTAAATATTGATGGTGTGCCAGGTAATGCTACTAATGATGTTGAAATAATGCCTAATGATAGCTTGTACATATTTGTAGAAGTTACTGTTAATCCTTTGAATGTAAATTCACCTATGATTGTTTCTGATAGTATATTATTCGAAACAAATGAAAGCATACAAGATGTTGATTTAGTGGCTTGGGGACAAGATGCACATTATATTAGACCCAATACCTACATCGCTGGTTTGCCACCCTTAAACATTATTGCTAAAGAAAACGAAAATATTACCTGGACCAACGATAAACCATATGTAATTTATGGTTATGCAGTTGTTGATAGTGCTGCATGTTTAAACATTGCCGAAGGAACAAGGGTGCATTTCGCAAAAAATTCAGGCCTTTGGGTATATCGTTATGGTTGTATTAATATAAGGGGCACCAAGGCCGCTCCAGTTGTATTTCAGGGTGCCCGCTTAGATTATGACTACCGCGAAATTGAAGGCCAATGGGATAGAATTTGGATTAATGAAGGAGCAACATGTAATATTAATTATGCCGAAATTAAAAATGGATTTATTGGGTTGCAACTAGAAACTATTTTTGGACGTGAAAATCCCGACAATACGCTGCTAAATCTTAGCAATACAAAGATAGCCAATATGACTGCATACGGCATTTTTACGAAGTATTTTAACCTCAGGGCAAGTAATGTTTTAATTACCAATTGTGCCGAAAACACGCTTGCCATTACTATGGGTGGAAAATACAGTTTCAGACATTGCACCGCAGCTAATTTTTACAATGCAGGCACCCAACGTCAATCGCCATCGGTGGTCATCAACAATTACAGTAGTGGGCAAGTATTTCCCTTAGACAGCTGTTATTTTGGAAATTGTATACTTTATGGCAATATTGAAAATGAAATTAGTATCGATAGTAAGCCAGGTCAACCCTTCAACTACATGTTTGAAAACACCTTGCTTAAAATTGACCCAGCAACTAATACTGACAATATAAATAACTACAAAAACATCATTAAAAATCCAGCTAATATTACTGTTGACGGTGCGAGTGCCCAAGCGCTATTCGTAAATCCTAATCTATTAGATTATAGATTAAGAGCTACTGCACCAGCCATCAATACCGGATTGCCTTTATTGGGGCAGCAAGTACCTATAGATTTAGATGAATATGCACGCGATGGGCAGCCAGATATGGGTTGTTACGAATATCACTAATTCAATTATTTTTATCGAGTTCTAGCGCCTCCTGAAATACTTCTGCAATCAAGGCAAGTGTTTCATCGTTAATTTCAAAAATCGAAATGCCTTTAATCATTGTTCTTTTTCGAGCTTCCAATTGCGGTCTGTTTGTTAATTTAAAACCCTTTATAAAACATACTTCTACCCCATTTTTCTTAATAGGATTAATGTAACAAATCCACTTTCTACCATCATAAAAAGGAATTCTAAAGCGTAGTTTAGTTGAAACACCCGAAAACGTCATTATCAATTGATGCAAATGATAAATTAGATGCTGCTGATGCGTATTTTCAAGGCTTTCAATATATTCATCTACTGGTGACATAAATTTGATTGAGCCTAAAAATAATAAAATTAATTTCCAATTTTAAATCTTAAGCTAATCATTACCTTTGCGGATATGAAAACCAAAACCCTTAAAAAGAACAAGGTTAATGTAATTACCCTTGGATGCTCTAAAAACATTGTAGATAGCGAAGTATTGATGGGACAATTGCGCGCCAACAATATTGAAGTAGAGCACGAAAGTACCGAAAATGATTCTTCCATTGTCATCATTAACACCTGCGGTTTTATTGATAATGCCAAGCAAGAAAGTATAGATACCATTTTAAGATTTTCGGCAGCAAAAAAGAAAGGACAAATAGATAAATTATATGTTACGGGTTGTTTAAGCGAACGCTACAAACCAGATTTAGAAAAAGAAATTCCGAATGTTGATGCCTATTTTGGCACAAGAGAATTACCCCGAATGCTTAAAACACTAAAGGCAGATTATAAGCAGGAATTGTTGGGTGAACGTATACTTACCACACCAAATCATTCGGCCTATTTTAAAATTTCTGAAGGTTGCGATAGACCTTGCTCTTTTTGTGCTATTCCCTTAATGCGCGGTGGACATGTTTCAGTTCCTATTGAACAATTAGTTTCCCAAGCCAAGCAATTAGCAAAAAACGGCACCAAAGAATTAATGATTATTGCGCAAGACAGCACCTATTATGGATTAGATTTATATAAAGAAAGAAAGCTTGCCAATTTATTAGAACAATTATCAGATGTAGAAGGCATTGAATGGTTGCGCTTGCATTACGCTTTCCCAAGTGGTTTTCCGCTTGATGTATTAGAAGTAATGAAAAATAATCCAAAGGTGTGTAACTATATTGACATGCCTTTACAACATATTACTGACAACATGCTTAAAAGCATGCGCAGAGGCACTACCAAGCAAAAAACTATCGATTTAGTAAATATGATTAGGGATAAAGTACCTCACATTGCAATAAGAACAACTTTGATAGCAGGCTATCCAGGAGAAACAGAAAAAGATCATGATGAAATGGCCGAGTGGGTTACAAACAGTAGGTTTGATCGCTTAGGCATATTTACCTATTCTCACGAAGATAACACCCATGCTTTTGCTTTAAATGATGATGTTCCAGCAGAGTTAAAACAAGAACGTGCCGACAATATCATGAGTATTCAACAAGGCATCTCAAAAGAATTGAATGAACAAAAAATTGGAAAAACATTTAAAGTGTTGTTCGATAAAAAAGAAGGAGATTACTTTGTAGGGCGCACCGAGTTTGACTCTGCCGAAGTTGATAATGAAGTTTTAGTTGATGCTGCTAGTAATTTTGTAAGGGTCGGCGATTTTGCAAATATTGAAATTACAGGAGCCGAAGATTATGATTTGTTTGGCGTGGTGGCCGATTAAACAGCAACACCTATCACACAAATATCATCAACTTGCTCTAACGAGCCTTTCCACATTTCAAAGAATTTATCCATGATATCATATTGCACTTGCATGCTGTTGCTTTGCTGCGCTAAAATCAATTCGCGCATTTTGCCAGTCTTTAATTTCTTTCCTTTTTCTCCACCAAACTGATCTGCTAAACCATCAGAAAAAATATAAAATTTATCGCCTTTTTCGAGTTTAATTTTGTGTGTTTTAAAATTGGTAGGGTTATCAAATTTACCTATTGGCTGCCTATCAGGTTTGTACTCTATCATTTCTTGATTGCGCACCAACCAAAGTGGATTATTAGCCCCAGCCCAGTATAAATGAAGCGTTTTAAAATTAAACACACAAAGAGAAATATCCATTCCATCGCGCACTTCCATGTCGCTTTTCTCAAAAGTTTCTATCACTAAACTTCTTACTTTATCCAAAATTTTTCCAGGATCGAGCAAACAAAATTCTTTAATGGCTCTGTTTAAAGCATTACTACAAAAAATACTAATCATAGCGCCTGGCACTCCGTGACCCGTGCAGTCTGCTACAGCAAAAATGATACAATCTGCGGGATTAATATCAACATCGTTTGGTTTTAAATAATTACCTAAATCATCTTTAGCAAAAGTGTCCATCCAATAAAAATCGCCTGCTACAATATCCTTAGGTTTATAAAAAACATAAGAATTTGGGAGGTACTTATTTAATAATTTATTAGATGGCAAAATGGCCTCCTGCAGTCGTTTGGCGTATAAGATGGAGTCATAAATTTCTTTATTTTTTTCTTCAAGTATTTTCTTTTGCATAGAAATATTACTTCTTTGGTGCTCCACAAAATCTTTTTGCTTTTCTATAAAATCTTTTTGTCTTCTTGTAAACCTTAATCTATGTACAATAAATAAAGAAAACAACACCAATAATATTATACCAGCAATTAAACCATCACGCTTAGTAAGTTCTACTTTTAAATTGGCTTTTTGGGCTTCAATTTGGGCTAATTGCAATTGCTTTTCTACGGCATTTTTAATGCTATCTTCAGCCGCTTTTTTATCGAACTCAAACAATAATTCTTTTCGTAAAATATCTTTCTTATTTTCTTCTCCATTAATGGTATCGCTCAGCGCCACAAACTTTTCATACTCTATTAATGCTTGCGCTTCATTACCCTTAAGCTTTTGAATTTGATATAACTGAGAACGGGCATCACGCTCTAAATAGGTATCTTTTAATTCTTGCGAAATAGCCAGCGCCTTATCTGTGCTAATTTTTGCTAAGTCCAACTTATTTTGCCCCTTGCTAATTAATTTACTTTGATAATTTGATTTAAACATCTCAATATAAGCATTACTTAAATTAAGTGTATTAGCAGCAACATCTTTTTTAGAGTTTAGTTTTTTATAACTTGCTATTGACTCTTGAATATATTTAATAGCAGTATCGAATTCCTTTTTTTTGATGTACGAACCTGCAATATTACCAATGATATTTGCCACACCACGTTGATCATCTACTAGCTTATATTTTGTTAATGATTCATTTAGATATTGCATGGCCTTATCCAGTTCTTTTTTTTGCACGTAAAGAATACCAATATTACCTAAGTGACGTGCCTGTCCTCCTTCATTACCCAATGCCTTATCAATTTCCAATGCTTTAAAAGCAAACTCAAGGGCTTTATCGTTATCGCCAGTTTGCATGTATACGAGTACAATATTTCCATAGCATGCCGAGAGTCCTTTTTGAAAATCAATTTGCTCGAAAAGACGAAAAGAATCAAAGTAATAATCTAAGGCCTTACCATAGTCAGATTGAGAAGTATAAATCAATCCAATATTCATCATGTTACTACCCATGCCTTTTTTATTCAGCAATTTGGTTTCTGCATCTAATGCTTTTTTGTAGTATTGTATAGCTCCAGTATAATCTGATAACCCATAATAATTAACGCCAATAAAACGATTTGCTTTTGCTTGCCCCGAAATAAATTTCAATTGCTCGGCAATGGCCAAGGCTTCAACACCAATCTCAACCCCTTTCTTCGGATTAATAGAATAATAAGTAAAAGAAATATCGCACAAAGCATTTACACGATTGGTATCCTTTTCTGTATTATTTTCTAAATATTTACTTATTGAATCGATTCGTGCCTGCCCCTGTTTTTGGGCAAAAGAAGCATAATAACTAAAAAGTATAATTATCGCTAAAGCTATACTACTTTTAAAAGAACAATAAACTTTACTATAATTCATAAATGGTTTTGCGTTTATTACATATTTCTTCTGTATTGTCCACCCACTTCAAACAAGGCATTGGTTATTTGCCCCAATGAACAATATTTTACTGCTTGCATCAATTCATCAAACAAATTTTGATTGTTTATAGCTGCATTTTTTAAACGCTCAAAAATAAGTTCACGCTTATCTTCATTTGTTTTTTGCAGTTGCATTAACATGCTAATTTGATATTCTTTTTCTTCTTGTGTAGCTCTGATTACTTCCATTGGTATAACTGTTGGAGAACCTTTTGAAGACAGGAAAGTATTTACACCAATAATTGGATATTCCCCTGTATGCTTCAATGTTTCGTAATACAAACTTTCTTCTTGTATTTTGCCTCTTTGATACATGGTTTCCATGGCGCCTAATACCCCACCTCTTTCATTAATTCTATCAAACTCTGTTAACACAGCTTCTTCTACAAGATCGGTAAGTTCTTCTATGATAAATGAACCTTGTAAAGGATTTTCGTTTTTTGCTAAGCCTAATTCTCTATTAATAATTAATTGAATTGCCATGGCTCTTCTTACACTTTCTTCGGTAGGTGTGGTAATAGCCTCATCATAAGCATTAGTATGTAAACTGTTGCAATTATCGTAAATAGCATATAATGCCTGCAAAGTAGTTCTTATATCATTAAAGTCTATTTCTTGTGCATGTAAAGAACGGCCACTTGTTTGAATATGATACTTCAACATTTGCGAACGCTCGTTAGCCTTGTATTTTATTTTCATGGCTTTTGCCCAAATTCTTCTTGCTACACGGCCTATTACAGCATACTCAGGATCTATACCATTGCTAAAGAAAAAGGATAAATTGGGCGCAAATGAATCAATGTTCATCCCACGACTTAAATAGTATTCCACAAAAGTGAAACCATTGCTTAGGGTAAGCGCCAGCTGCGTTATAGGATTGGCGCCAGCTTCGGCAATATGATACCCGCTAATTGAAACAGAATAAAAGTTTCTTACATTTTGATCAATAAAATATTGTTGCACATCGCCCATCAAACGTAAAGAAAACTCCGTACTAAAAATACAGGTATTTTGTGCCTGGTCCTCTTTTAAAATATCGGCTTGCACGGTGCCACGAACCGAAGCTAGTGTTTCTGCTTTTATTTTTTGATAAATCTCAGTGGGTAACACTTGATCACCAGTAATACCTAACAACATTAAACCTAACTTGTCATTACCTTGCGGGATATCGCCTTGGTAGGCTGGACGCTGTGTTCCTTTGGCTTTGTAAATGGCATCTGTTTTATCGTTAACTTCTTTCTCCAGTCCGTTTTTGATGATGTATAATTCGCATTGCTGATCAATGGCTGCATTCATGTAAAACGCAGCAATAATGGCAGCTGGGCCATTAATAGTCATACTAACTGAAGTAGTTGGTGAAGCTAAATTAAAACCACTATATAATTTTTTAGCATCATCTAAACAGCAAACTGACACACCGCTGTTGCCAATTTTCCCGTAGATATCTGGTCTATTATCTGGATCATTTCCGTAAAGTGTAACACTATCAAAGGCAGTACTCAAGCGCTTTGCAGGCAATCCCATACTTACATAATGAAAACGTTTGTTAGTTCTTTCAGGTCCACCTTCGCCTGCAAACATGCGGGTTGGATCTTCTCCTTCTCTTTTAAAAGGATAAATTCCTGCAGTAAAAGGAAACTCACCTGGTACATTTTCTTGCAAACTCCATTGCAGCAAATCGCCCCATGCACGATACTTTGGCGTGCTTACTTTCGGCACTTGCGTGTGCGATAAAGATTCGTAATGCGTGGCAATTTTGAGTTCTTTATCACGCACTTTAAAGATGTAATGTTCGTTTTTGTATTGTTGAAATTTGGCTTCAAAGCCTTCAATTAATTTTTTATTTTTTGGATCTAAGTCAAGCAGCAGCTTATCAAAATGGGCCATTATAACTTTCATAGCATCTTTAATATCGTCATTGGCCGATGGTAAAAGTTGATCCCAAAATGAATCCATACTTTCAAAAACCAAATCTGTATTGGTTAAAGATGATGCTGTTTGCGTAAGTGCATATAATTTTTGTGCGATATCTGCTTGCTTGCGCACCCAACTATCGTAGTTTCTATTATTTTCTGTAATTTCACTCAAATACCTTGTTCTGTTTGGTGGAATGATATAAATCTTTTCACTCATTTCTTTGGTAATTGTAATATTCGAAACCAAAGGCGCGCCTGTTTTTTCAACCAATTTATCCATCACTGCTTTGTATAAGCGGTTCATACCAGGATCGTTGAACTGCGAGGCTATGGTGCCAAACACAGGAATTTCTTCATCATCTACATCCCATAATTGATGATTACGTTTGTATTGTTTTTTAACATCGCGCAGCGCATCTAAAGCCCCGCGTTTATCAAATTTATTTAAGGCTATAATATCGGCAAAGTCAAGCATATCAATCTTTTCGAGTTGTGTAGCTGCACCGTATTCAGGTGTCATTACATACAAACTCATATTGCTATGCTCAATAATTTCGGTGTCGGACTGCCCGATACCAGATGTTTCCAAAATAATTAAATCGAAATGAGCAGCTTTGAGCACATCAACTGCTTCTTTCACATGCTTACTTAAAGCTAGGTTACTTTGACGTGTAGCTAATGAACGCATGTAAACACGTTCGTTTTTAATACTGTTCATTCTAATTCTATCACCAAGCAGCGCACCACCTGTCTTTCTTTTACTAGGATCTACAGATACAATTGCGATTTTTTTATCGCTAAAATCCATCAAAAACCTGCGTACTAATTCATCCACTAAAGATGATTTACCCGCACCACCTGTACCTGTTATACCTAAGATAGGTGTGTTAGCAATATTTGTGGCGCTTTTAGCCACTGCACCTTCTAAAATTTCGGGATAAAATTTGGCAAACTCATCCGGAAAGTTTTCGGCAGAAGAAATTAAACGTGCAATGCTCTTGTAATCGCGTTCTTTAAGATGTTTAACTTCACCATTCAAGTTGGCTCCTGTGGGAAAATCGCACAAATGCAACATATTGTTGATCATACCTTGTAAGCCCATCGCACGACCATCATCAGGACTGTAAATTCTGGTGATACCATAGGCATGCAATTCTGCAATTTCATCTGGTAAAATTACACCACCTCCACCACCAAAAATTTTAATATGCTCAGAACCTTTTTCTTTCAACAAATCGTGCATGTATTTAAAATACTCTACATGGCCGCCTTGGTATGATGTTAGGGCAATGGCGTTAGCATCTTCTTGTATAGCGCAATTAACTACTTCTAAAGCACTTCGGTCGTGGCCTAAATGAATCACCTCAGCTCCACTACTTTGGATAATTCTACGCATAATGTTAATTGAGGCATCATGTCCATCGAACAGAGAGGCCGCAGTAACTATTCTAATTTTATTTTTTGGAATATAAGGTGCTTCAGTAATCATAATTCTAATTAATATAAGTTACAAATTTGATAATTTTTTTGGGATTACGAGCACATAATTTAGAATTTGAAATTTAAGGCTCATCTTCAACATTTTAGCGCCAAAGAGCTATTTAAACAAAAATATTTAGATTTGTAATTGAACATCCATATTTAAACCTATGACCATTAAAGCAAATAATGTTGAAGAATATATTGAACAAGTTAGTGAAGACAAGCGTGAAGCCATCATCGAACTTCGTAAAATAATTAAAAACAACCTCCCAAAAGGTTTTGAAGAATGTATGAATTATAATATGATTGGATATGTAGTTCCGCATAAATTGTACCCAGCAGGATACCATTGCGATCCAAAACTTCCATTGCCATTTATTAATTTAGCTGCTCAAAAAAACTTTATAGCACTGTATCATATGGGTATTTATGCCAATCCTCAATTATTAGCATGGTTTACAGCTGAGCATGCAAAACGCGTTAAAGGAAAGTTAGATATGGGCAAAAGTTGTATTCGTTATAAAAAAGCGGAAAATATTCCTTATGATTTAATAGGCGAATTGATGCAAAAAATTACAGTAAAAGAATGGATTGAAGGCTATGAAAATGCCTTCATAAAAAAATCATAAAATTAAACGCTTACTTTTGAGAATTAATTTTGCAATATAAATGATGCCCCCAATGCCACTTTATGTCTGAGGTTGAAGATAATTATACCAAATGTGTTCAAATTCTAAATAAATATTGGGGACATAAAAACTTCAGGCCAATGCAATGGGATATTATTGCATCGGTGCTCAACAAAAACGATACAATTGCGCTGTTGCCTACCGGAGGCGGTAAATCTGTGTGTTTTCAGTTACCTGCATTAGCCATTGATGGGTTGTGTATTGTAGTTACACCTTTGATTGCTTTAATGAAAGATCAAGTGATGCAGTTGAATAAGAAAGG
>Ga0247831_1007264_pt1 | contig 12507 bp, 8 predicted proteins | sample LaCruzMarch2015__9_FD_192406 | JGI IMG/M metagenome (GOLD analysis project Ga0247831, IMG submission 192406) | Freshwater microbial communities from meromictic Lake La Cruz, Castile-La Mancha, Spain - LaCruzMarch2015_1m | ecosystem: Environmental > Aquatic > Freshwater > Lake | place: Spain...
ATCTTTCGCGCCGACAGTCACCACAGCAAGCCGGAGGTGCTCGCTTGGCTGAAGCGCGAAGGTCTGCGCTACGTCATCGGCTACGCACCCAACGCCGTGCTCAAGCGGCAGTTCGCCGAGTGCATCAGCGCCGGAAGCGGGGGCTGCAAAGCGCGACGCATCATCTGCCGCGCCATCGCCGGGCCGCATGGCGTCGATCAACGCTATATCGTCACCGACTTTGAACAACACGAAGCAGTCCGCCCCCGCAGAGAAAATAGGGGACGGAAGGGCGGAGCCATGCGCAGAGGGGTTGAAAAAGGTCGTTTTCAAAGAATACGCGCCCCATCAACATGCTGAACCCATGCAAATGCCCTCCAACCCTCAAACCACAACGGATCCAGCACCGCCTATGATGACTTCATGAATAGATCGGGCTAGTTCGTTGTTCGAGGATTAAGCGTTCGCAGCGACTGCCACCGTTTCAGCGATGGGTTCCTCCGATGGCACTTGCACAGGCTCGGCTTTGCTGGTGACCTTGATGAACTTGCCTTCGTAGTCGGCCCAGTTGTCCAGGATCATCTTGCTGCGAAGGCTTTCGGTGCGCTCATGGTGGTCGGAGATGAGCTTCTTGAGCTGGTTGATATCCTCGGGGTCGCTGAGATTCTCGCCCTTCACCATTTCAGGGTTATGCAGCTTGGCGAACATGTCATTCTCATCCAGCAGGTAAGCCGTGCCACCGGACATGCCAGCACCGAAGTTCTTGCCAAACTCACCAAGGACGGCAACGACGCCGCCGGTCATGTATTCGCAACCGTGGTCGCCAATGCCTTCGACGACGGCTGTGGCACCCGAGTTGCGCACGCAGAAGCGCTCGCCTGCACGGCCTGCGGCATAAAGGCGTCCGCTGGTCGCGCCATACATCACGGTGTTACCCATGATGCTGTTTTCCCAGCTCTTGAAGCCTTCACTGATGCGCGGACTGGTGCGCAGGATAATCTCACCCCCGCAGAGGCCCTTGCCGACGTAGTCGTTGCCTTCGCCGATGAGCGTGAGCTTGACACCGCCGCATAGGAAGGTGCCAAAGCTTTGGCCAGCGCTGCCTTCGCAGGTGACGTCGACGCTGTCATCAGGCAGGCCGTGATTGCCGTGGTGGAAGGCGATCTCGCCACTGAGTTTGGTGCCGATGTTGCGGAAGGTATTCCGGATCTTGTAGCGCACGGGCTTTACCTTGCGCTTATCGCTGATGGCGAACTGCGCGTCCTGAATCAGGCGATCATCAAGGGGATGGTCATCAAGGCCGTCGTTTTGATTCATTTGGCAAGTGCGTGGCACGTCCTGACGAAGGTCCTTACCAACGTCCTTCAGCACACGGCTGAGGTCGATGAGGTTGGCCTTCTTGTGATCGGGCACCTTCCGTTGACGCAGGAACTCGGGCCTGCCGATGAGATCGTTCATCTTGGCGATACCGAGCTGGGCCATGATCTCGCGAACTTCATGAGCGACACTGTTGAAGAAGTTCACGACATGCTCAGGCTTGCCTTTGAACTTGGCGCGGAACTTCGGATCAGTCGTCGCGACGCCGACCGGGCAGTTGTTCAAGTGGCACTGGCGCACGTAAACGCAGCCGAGAGCGATCAGCGCGATGGTGCCGAAGTTGAACTCTTCGGCACCGAGCATGGCGGCGATGGCGATGTCACGGCCGTTGCGCAAGCCGCCGTCGGTGCGCAGGGTGACACGCTCACGCAGACCATTGAGCATGAGCACTTGCTGGGCTTCAGCAAGACCAAGCTCCCAAGGCAGGCCAGCGTGCTTGATAGAACTCAGCGGGCTGGCACCCGTGCCGCCGTCGTGGCCGGAGATGAGAATGATGTCGGCATTGGCCTTGGCGACGCCAGCGGCGATGGTTCCGACGCCAGACTCCGCGACGAGCTTGACGCAGACACGAGCACGCGGGTTGGCTTCCTTCAGGTCATGAATGAGCTGAGCAAGGTCTTCGATAGAGTAGATGTCATGATGCGGCGGTGGGCTGATCAACATGACGCCAGGCGTCGTATTGCGCAGGCGGGCAATCATGCGGTTCACCTTCATCGCGGGGAGCTGACCGCCTTCACCGGGCTTTGCTCCTTGCGCCATTTTGATTTCCAGTTCCCAAGCATTGGCAAGGTATTCAGCGGTGACACCGAAGCGTCCGCTGGCCACTTGCTTGATCTTGCTGTTTGCCCAGTCACCGTTGTCGTAGGGCTTGAAGCGCTTCGGATCTTCGCCGCCTTCGCCGGAGTCGGACTTGCCGCCGATGCGGTTCATGGCAATGGCCAAGGCTTCATGAGCTTCGGGCGAAATGGCACCGAGTGACATGGCGGCGGTCGTGAAGCGAACGCGGATGTCTTCGATGGGTTCGACCTCGTCGATGGGGATTGGGCCATCGCTGCTGGGCACGAACTCCAACAGGTCCTTCAACGCCACGGGTGTGTTCTCTAACTGTGCGGCCACATACTTCTGGTAGTCCTCGGCAGAGCCGGACTTCACGAAGGTATGGAAGTTCTTGATGACTGGTCCCGTGACCGCATGGACCTCACCTTTTTGGCGAGGGCGATAGTAGCCGGGATCACCAAGATCGACAGGGGGTGCCGCACTGCCATCGCTGGGCACGGGCTGGGCAAAACCGAGAGAATGGCGGGCCAGGGCTTCCTCGGCGATTTCATGGAAGCCAATACCCGCGATCTGCGAGGGCGTGCCACTGAAGCAATAGTCCATGACGTCCTTGCCAATGCCGACAGCTTCAAAAATCTGCGCACCCGTGTAGCTGCTGAGCACGGAGATGCCCATCTTGCTCATGATCTTGAGCACGCCTTTCTCCAGCCCCTTGCGGTAGTTGGTCAGAACCTTCGCATAGTCGAAGCCTTCCAGTGCAGGCTTGCGGGCAGTCTTGTCGGATTCCAGAACTTCCTGAATGGTTTCATACGCGAGGTAGGGGCACACGGCGGAGGCACCAAAGCCAAACAGCGTGGCCATCTGGTGCGTGTCGCGAGCTTCAGCAGTGTCAACCACGATGCTAAGGCGCATGCGAACTTGCTTGCGATTCAGGTGCTGATGCACAGCACCGGTGGCGAGCAGTGCCGGGATTGGCACGCGCTCTTCGCTCACATTGCGATCACTCAGAATGAGAATGCGCACATCCTCCTGAACCGCCTTCGTGGCTTCGTGTGAGAGCTGAACGAGAGCAGCTTTGAGCCCAGCGGGGCCATCCTTCACGGGCCATGTGATGTCTAGCACGCGGCTAGGGAACTCCGGCAAGTTCTTCAGTGTCTCCAACTCGTTGTCGTAGAGGAAGGGCGAGGTGAGATGCACGACTTTGGCGTGGTCGCGGGTTGCATCCAGAAGATTGCGTTGCTGGCCGAGCACGACATCCAGGCTCATCACGGCACGTTCACGGATCGGATCAATCGGCGGGTTCGTGACCTGCGCGAAGAGTTGCTTGAAGTAGGACGACAGCAAACGCGGCCGTTTGGACAGGATGGACAATGAGGCGTCGTCTCCCATCGAGTAAACGCTTTCCTCACCCTTTTGCAGCATCGGGATGAGCGAGAAGTCCAGCTCCTCTTTGGTCCAGCCGAATGCGGCCTGCTTCTGCGAGAGACTAAGGATGTCCAGTTCTTCCTTGGGGGCGCTTGGAGCTTGAGCTGTGAGGGTGTGGCGGTGCTTGAGCCATTCACCGTAGGGCTGCGCTTCGGCTAGTTCTTTCTTGATCTCCTCATCGAAGCGCAGACGCCCGGCTTGCAAATCGACCTCCAGGATTTCGCCCGGTGCAAGTCTGCCTTTGCGGATCACCTTGGCATCATCCAGTGCGATAATGCCGACTTCGGAACCGAGCGCGAAGATGCCATCGCTGGTCAGCTTCCATCGGCTCGGGCGCAGGCCATTGCGATCAAGTCCTGCGGCCACGGTGAGGCCGTCGGTGAAGACCAATGCGGCGGGACCGTCCCAAGGCTCGCTGAAACATTCGTGAAACTCGTAGAACGACTTCAATTTGTCCGAGGTCGTTGGGTCAATGCCATAGGCACTGGGCACTAGCATGGCCATGGCATGGGTGGGAGTGCGTCCGCTGAGCACCAGCAACTCCAGCGCTTGGTCTAGGCTGGCGGAATCGGAGCTATTGGCATCGAGCAATTTCTTGAGCAGATGCTCTTCGCCTGCCCAGAAGTCATGTTCGAAGTCACTGGTGCGGCTGCTCAACCAATTGCGATTGCCACGCACCGTGTTGATTTCTCCGTTGTGCGCGAGCGTTCGGAACGGATGGCTCAGTGCCCAAGTGGGGAAGGTGTTGGTCGAGAAGCGCTGATGAAATAGAGCGAATGAAGTGTCATACGCGTCGCTTTGCAGGTCAGTGTAGAACTTCTCTAGCGACGAGGGTAGCAGCAAGGCCTTGTAAACGATGGTGCGGTGAGAAAGTGACGCGACATAGAAGCTGGCCAGCTTCTGGTCTTTGGCCTTGATGGTCAGTTCCCGGCGCACCAGGAAGAGCGTGCGCTCAAAGGCGTTGTCGTCCATGTCATCGGGGCGCTCCAGAAACAAGTGCTGGATGTGCGGCATCGTGCGCCGTGCCTTCTCGCCCAGTTCGTTCGGGTTCACCGGCACCTCGCGCCAGCCGAGCACGCGGATGTTGCGATTGCGCACGATGGCTTCAGTGAGCAACTGAATGCGCAACTGCTCCGCTGCATCATGCGGCAAGAAAAACACACCCACCGCGAGGTCCAGCGGATGGTCTAGCGCGTGGCCAAGCTTTTCCACTTCCGGCAGCAGCACCTCATGCGGAATCTGCGTCAGCACGCCCGCACCATCACCCGTCACGCGGTCGGCATCAACCGCACCACGATGTTGCACATTGCACACGCCGCTGATCGCCATGTCGAGGATGTCACGGCTCCGTTTACCGTGGATGTTGGCAACGAAACCGACACCGCAGGCGTCTCTTTCGTTCTCGATGAGGTGAAGGCTGCCTTCGTTGGGGATGTTCTCGTCGTAGAATGCGTATTTCATGGGCAAAAAACCCCTCGCAGGGGGTCAAGTCCGGCGAGGGGCCTGAGCTTGTAGCGCGAGGGTTACGCTTTCGCAAGCAGGGAGAGTGCCAGCCTTGAATTAGCGTCGTTTTGGTGGACGGAGGACAGTCGTTGTGCGGGTCCTTATGGCTTCGGTCGGCGAACCACATTGACAACTACCCCTCAGCCTATGAGATTCCGCAACTTGTGACACGAATCATTGCAGCCACCCTGCTTCGTCTCTGGACCGCCTCTTTTGGGCGTTGCCTGGCTGAGCAGTATGGCCTGTTGCATGAAATGCAGGGCATGGAGTGCTGCGATCATGGGCATGGTGCCGATGACGGTCACGGCGATGAAGATCACCAGCACACGCCAGAGCCAGGTCACTCACACTCGAATCCGTGTGGCATTTGCCACATGATCGAGCACGGTGGGCTGAACTTTGCCCAGCAAGTGGTGGTAGGTGCGGCCGCACTGTTGCCAGTCAACCAGATAGCGTTGCCGCTTCTGGATTTGACTCCGGTGTTGAAGACCGATCTCGCCTCGAATTCGTGGCTCAGACCGCCCATCCGATTGCGGTGGGGTGCCTTTTTGGTCGCGACCTGCCTGCCTGTGCGTGGCCCCAACGTGGCCTGCTAACTGTTTTGCACCTGTGGCGGCCGTTGATGCCGTTCGTGCCCTTGCGTTCCCGAGTTGGGGATAGCCATGCTCTGCTTCTCAAGCCGTGAGCGTTTCGCCAACTTCCGCAACTCAGATCCATGTCCCATTTTCTCTTTTTGTTACTGCTCGTCACCTCCGCCCAGGCGTTGGACCTTCCGTTGTCTGCCGTCTCTAGCCGAGTGATTTCTCATAACCCCGCGCTCGCTGCCGCTCGCCTCCGCATTGACGAGGCGCATGGCCGAATGCACCAGGCCGGACGCCTATCGAACCCGGAGGTCGGCTTCGAATTCAAGCATGATGATCGCTATCGCGAGGGCAACGCCGGCTTCTCCTTTGATCAGAAGTTTCCCCTGACCGCTCGGCTGCGGTTGGAGAAAGACATGTCGGCCAAGGAGGTCAAGGCTGCGGAGCTGGAAGTGCAGGATCAGCAGCGCCTTCTCCGTGCCCAAGCTCAATCACTGGCCGTGAAGCTCCTGTCTCTGGAGCAACAGCGCGCCCTGCGCCAGCAGCAGTCGGCGCTCGCTAGTGAGCTGTCCGAATTCGCGGCGAAGCGTGCCGAGGCGGGTGAACTCTCCGCCTTGGACGCCGCTCAGGCTCAGGTCGATGCTCAGCGGATCCTGCTGGAAGGTCGCGTGCTTGAAACCGAACGCGTCAGTTTGCTGGGCGACCTGAAGCCCCTGCTCGGCGTCGCGGCGCAGGAGGATTTGAAGATCAGCGGCGAGTTGCCCAAGGCGGCAGTCCCGGCTTTTGGGCAGGCTTGGGCGCAGAGACCAGATTATCAAATCGCCAAGCTCCGTGAGGCGGCGGCGGGCGATGAGACCAGCCTCGCGAAAGCAGGCAAGTGGGAGGACATCAGCGCTGGAGTCTTCGTCGATGGCGAACGCGCCGAGGACGCGCCCAACGGTCTGGAGCGCACGCCCTTCTTCGGCTTTCGCGTCAGCTTGCCGTTGCCGCTTTGGAACAAAAACGAAGGCCGAGTGACCGAGAAGACCGCTGCCGCCAAGCGCATCGTGCTCGAAACCAAGGCCCTCGCCCTCACCATTGAGAACGAAGCTGCGGCCGCACGTGCGGACATGGACGCGCAGCTATCCCTGGCCAGCGATACCAGGGATAAGTTGCTGCCGCTGGTCCTGCAACAAACTGACAAGCTGGAGAAGGCCTACCAGCAGGGGCAGACCGACCTGCTCACCGTGCTGCGGGCGCGCGAGCAGCGGCTGCAACTGGAAGCCGCCGTGCTCACGGCGCTGCGAGACTTTCACCTCGCTCGTATCCGCTACGAGAGCGCCACGGGCACCACTCATTAAACGATCCTTGCTATGACCTACCTGATCACCAAAGCCCTGCTCAGCGGCATCATCATCACCGCTGTGTCAGAGATCGCGAAGCGGAACAACGCGGTCGCCAGCATCGTGCATTCGCTGCCACTGATGTCGCTGCTCGCCTTCATTTGGCTCTACTCGGAAACCAAGGACGCGGCGCTCATCGGTCGTCACGCCTATGGCACCTTCTGGTTCGTGCTGCCTACGTTGCCGATGTTCCTGCTCATGCCCTGGTTCATCAAGAAACTCGGCGGCTTCTGGCCTGCACTCGGTGCGGGCATCCTCCTCAGCATCGGCCTCTACTGGCTAACCATGCGCCTGTTAGCTCTTGCAGGCGTGAAACTGTAATCCCTCTCACCATCATGAAACATTTTAAAGTATCGTTAGCCATTTTGGCCCTCAGCGGCCTTGCCTTCAGCCCGCTCCATTCGGCGGACAGCGGAAAGAAAGACAATCTCGTTATCCTTGATCAGACGAGCGAAAAAAACCTCGGCATCGAGACCGTCGAAGCTGAGGAGACCACGTTTGAAGAAACCATCTTCGCCTTGGGCCGCATCGAAGTGCTGCCGGGGAAGAAGGCCATCGTCAGCAGTCGCGTGCCAGGCCGCGCTTACTCGGTGCTCACACTGCCGGATCAAACGGTCGATGAAGGTGAAGAGTTGATGTGGGTCGAGAGCCGCCAGCCCGGCGATCCTCCACCCAAGGTCATGCTGGAGGCCCCCATGGCGGGCTTGATTGCCAAGGTGGACATCGCGGTCGGGCAACCCATCACACCCGATCAATCGCTGATCGAGATCGTGGACCTCAGTGTCGTGGAAGCCAGCGCGCGAGTGCCGGAGCACTTGGCGGCGAAGCTCAAGAAAGGCATCAAAGCCCACATCCGTGTGCCGGGTTACCCAGGCAAGGTCTTCGAGGCCGAGCTGGCGCACATTGGTGCCTATGCCGATGCCGAAAGCGGCACCATTGAGGCTGCCTTCCATGTGCCGAACAAGGAACTGCTGCTGCGCCCTGAGATGCGGGCAGAGTTCAGCATTGTGGTGGGTGCCATTGAGAACGTGATGAGCATCCCACGCGCTGCGGTGCAGGGCGACGTGGCTGCGCGCTTCGTTTACATCAAGGACTACGAACTCAAGCACGCCTTCATGAAGACGGCGGTTGTGTTAGGCGCGGAGAATCATGAGTTCGTCGAGGTCAAGAGCGGCATCCTTGCCGGGGATGAAGTGGTAACCAAGGGGGCTTACTCGCTCGCCTTCGCTGGCAAGGGCAGCGTCTCGCTCAAAGATGCGCTCGACGCCGCGCACGGCCATCCGCACAACGAAGACGGCACCGAAATGAGCAAGGAACAGGTCGCGGCTGAGCAGGGCGGTGATCACGGTCACTCGCACGGCCCCGCTAGTGGCTGGAACTTGCTGACCATCTTCTTCGCAGCGAGCACCGGGCTGCTCTTCGTGTTGCTGTTGGCGACCCTATTCTTCAAACGCAAGGAGGAAGCATAGGCCATGCTCAACTCACTCATTCGTTTCTCCCTTCATCACCGCCCTGTCATGCTGATGGGGGCGCTGCTGCTCATGGTCTTCGGTTATCAAACCGTCATCAACCTCCCCGTCGAGGTGTTGCCGGACATGACCAAGCCCACCGTCACCATTCTCACTGAGGCCCCCGGTCTCGCACCAGAGGAAGTCGAAACACTCGTCACGCAGCCGCTGGAAGGTGCGGTGCAAGGCGTCGGTGGTCTCGACCGCTTGCGCTCCAACTCCGACGTGGGCTTGTCGCTCGTCTTCGCCGAGTTCGGCTGGGGCACGGACATCTATCGTGCCCGGCAGTTGGTGCAGGAGCGCGTGCAATCCGTGCTTGGCACTTTGCCCAAAGATGTGACGCCGGGCATGACGCCCGTGTCCTCGCTCATGGGCGAGATCTTGCTCGTCGGTCTGCGCTGCAACAAGAAGCCGGGCGAGCCGGGCTACATCGCCCCCATGGACCTGCGCACACTGGCGGACTGGACGGTTCGGCGGCGTTTGCAGAGCCTCAGTGGCGTGGCAGAGGCGCTCACGATTGGCGGCGGGGTGAAGCAGATTCAGGTGCAACCCGACCCGCATCGCATGGCCGCGCATAACGTGGCCTTTGCCGAGCTAGAGGCCGCCGTGAGCAAAGCCTCTGGCAATGCGACCAGCGGTTATCTGCAAGCCGGGCCGCAGGAGATCATGGTGCGCAATCTGGGCATGACCACGAACCTCGACGACATCGGGCGCACCGTCATCAAGACCATCGGTGACCGGCCTGTGCTGGTGCGAGACGTGGCGAAGCTCGACTTCGCGGTCCAGCTCATGCGTGGTGATGCCAGCGTCAATGGCACCATGGGCGTCATCCTCAGCCTCGATAAAGCACCGGGCTTCGACACGCTCAAGCTCACCGCCGATGTAGAGAAAGCTCTGGCCGAGCTGAAACCCACGCTGCCCGAGGGCGTCGAAATCGAGCTGCTCTTCCGTCAGGGTGACTTCATCTCAAACGCCATCGGCAATCTGAAGGAAGCCATCCGCGATGGCGCGATCATGGTGACGATCGTGCTCTTCCTGTTCCTGCTAAACTTCCGCACCACGGCCATCACGCTAACGGCCATGCCGCTGTCGTTTGCGATCACGGTGCTCACCTTCAAGTGGTTCGGTGTCAGCGTGAACTCGATGACCCTCGGCGGCCTCGCCGTCGCCATCGGCATGGTCGTGGATGATGCGATTGTGGATGTGGAGAATGTCTATCGGCGACTGCGCGAAAACGCCTCGCTGCCGAAACCATTGCCGCGCCTGGAAGTCATTGCCCAAGCCTCTGGCGAGGTGCGCAATTCCATCCTCTACGCCACGCTCATCATCGTGCTCGTGTTCCTGCCGTTGCTCGGTCTGGAAGGATTGGAAGGCCGCCTGTTCATGCCCATCGCCATCGCCACCATTGTCAGCATGGCCGCTTCGTTTGTGGTCTCGCTCACGGTCATTCCCGTGCTGTGCTCGCTGCTGTTGCGCCCGAAGGAAGGCAAGGCGCATGATGACGGTTTCCTCGTTCGCGCGATGAAGGGCGTGGTGCAGCACACCTTTCTCAAGGTCGCACTCAGCGCCGGGCCGCTTGTGCTCGGTGTCGTCGGCATGTTGCTCGTCGCCGCGCTCATGCTTTACCCGATCATGGGCAAGGAGTTCCTGCCCACCTTCAATGAAGGCAGCGCCACCATCTCCTTTGCCAATGCGCCGGGCACCTCCTTGCAGCAGTCCAACGAGATTGGCGAAGTCGGTGTTCGCATCCTGCAAACCATCCCCGAAGTCAAAAGCGTGGGCCGTCGTGCAGGCCGTGCCGAGCGCGATGACCATGTCATGCCCGTCAGCGTCAATGAGTTCGACGTGGAGTTCCATGAAGGCGGTCGGCCACGCGCCGAGGTCTTCAAAGAAATCCGTGACAAGCTGCGTGCCGTGCCCGGCACCTTCGTCAATGTCGGGCAACCGATTGGTCATCGCCTCTCGCACATGCTCAGCGGCGCGTATTGGAAGATCGCAGTGAAGATCTTCGGCCCCGATCTGGACGTTCTGCGCGAGAAGGGTGCCCAAGTGCGCGACCTGGGGATGGCCATTCCTGGCCTCACCGACGTGGGGGTCGAGGCGCAGGTGCCGATCCCGCAGATCAAGATCGAAGTGAATCGCGAACGCGCCTTGGCCTATGGCGTGCAGCCAGGTGCGATCAATGAGCAAGTCAGCGCCTTGGTCGGCGGGCAAACCTTGGCCGAGCTGCGCGAGGGCCAGCGCACCGTCGATCTGGTGCTGCGCCTGCCGCCAGAGTGGCGTGACTCGCGCAAGCTCGGCGAGCTACTGGTCGAGACCGGCACCGGGCAGCGCATCCCCCTGCACCTCGTGGCAGACATCCGCGAGTCGAAAGGACCCAATGTCATCAACCGCGAGAACACGCAGCGCCGCATCGTCGTCGGGGCGAACACCAGCGAGCGCAATCTCCAAGGTCTCGTGCAGAGCTGGGAAAGCGCCGTGCGCGAGAAGGTCAAGCTGCCCGAGGGCTACTACCTGCGCTTCGAGGGCGAATACCTCGCGCAGCAAGAGGCGTCGAAGCGCATCGGCTTCTACTCCATCTTGATCTTCGGCGTCATCTGCCTGCTGCTCTACGGCTACTTCCGCAGTGCCATGCTCGCCGCGCAGGTGCTGGTGAATATCCCGCTCGCGCTCATGGGCGGGCTAGTGCTCACCTGGCTGCTGATTGACAACATCAGCATCGCCACGCTGGTCGGCTTCATCGCCGTGGGTGGCGTCGCCGCGCGGAATGGCATCATGATGATCAGCCACTACCTGCACCTCATGAAGCATGAAGGCGAAAGCTTCAGCCGCGCCATGATCGTGCGTGGCACGCTCGAGCGCCTGGTGCCCGTGCTCATGACCGCGCTCGCGGCAGGCATCGCCCTCATCCCGCTGGTGCTCTCCGCAGGCGAGCCGGGGAAGGAAATCCTCCATCCCGTAGCCGTCGTCATCTGTGGCGGATTGATCTCCTCCACCTTGCTCGACCTCCTGGTCACGCCCGCCGCCTTCTGGCTATTCGGTCGGCGTGCCGCCCATCACGCCCTGGCGCAAGACGCGCCCGCCGCTCATTGATTTCATTCAACCCAACCTACCAACCCATCCAAACATGAAAACCAAACTCACCACCCTCGCCTTCGTCCTCACCACCGTGCTGTCTTCTTATGGGCACGAGGCCGTCACCATCGGCCCCAATGGCGGCCGCGTCATCTACGTGGACTCCACCACCACGCCAAACGTGGAAGTCATCGTCAACAAGGAGGGCAAGGCGGAAATCTCCCTGCTCGACAAGGACCGCAAGCCCATCACGCTGGACGCGCAAAGTCTCACCGTCACCGCCGGACCCCGCAGCGAGGCGAAGAAGCTCGCCGCCGAAAAGCAGGGCACCAAGTTCGTCACCGAGAAAGTGCCCGAAGGCGCGCCCTACACCATCGTCATGCAGCTCAAGGAAAGCAGCACCACCAAAGCCCTCACCTTGCGCCTCAACTACGACCTCACCCCTGCGGCCTCTGGCAAGCCCGCGTATCTTGACGACAGCGTCAATGCGGAGAGCGGTGACAACATCGAAGTGCCCGCCACCGCCGCTGGCATCTGGGCCGAGCTGAACCAGCACCAGATGGAGCTGGATGGCGCGATCCCGGAAAAGAAATACGAAGCCATTGACGAAATCACCCGTGCCTACCCCAAGCTGGCCAAGGGCCTACCCGCCAAGTCGGGCGATCAGCAGGCCGCAGTGACGCCACTGGTGGACAAGCTCGTCGCTCATCTCAGCGCCATTCACAACGCCAGCGCCGCACGCAAACTGGACGACGCCAAGGCCGATGTCGAAGGCATCATGGCCACCCTTGCCGACATGAAAAAGCTCTACGCCCCTGATGTCGCAAATGCCAAACTCGCTGAATAAGACCCGCCTCCGCCTCATCTCAACCCACGTAAACCACACCCCATGAAAACGAA
>Ga0247831_1007266_pt1 | contig 12505 bp, 15 predicted proteins | sample LaCruzMarch2015__9_FD_192406 | JGI IMG/M metagenome (GOLD analysis project Ga0247831, IMG submission 192406) | Freshwater microbial communities from meromictic Lake La Cruz, Castile-La Mancha, Spain - LaCruzMarch2015_1m | ecosystem: Environmental > Aquatic > Freshwater > Lake | place: Spain...
GAAGGCCAAGGTGAGAGTGAAAAAAAGTGGGATTTCAGCTTGAGAGTGAATTTTCCATTATGGGCTATTGCTTTTTGTGAATCATTTATCATTCTTAGACATATATTAATGCATTTTTCTCCTTCTACCCGACCAAACAAAATCTACCTTATATGTATCATATGTATATGTGATATTTTATTAAAGTCATGGATACGATGTGTCCTCGAGGTTGTGAAATGTGAACCGATAGTCATAACAAAGTATGATGGTCATACATATGACCCGGGTGATAAAGTTCACTATCAATCTACAATACGTTTGGTAACTGGTCGGAAACATCAAGTTCGGGCACAGTTGTCCAGTTTAGGTTGTGCACTAATACGTGATACGCTCTATGAACCAATTGCGGGTATGACACTTGAAAGTCTTAATGATGAAGACTTGGAACGTAAGATGGATGATGCATTAACGAAAGTACGTGTACCCACGGACCCTATCGGTCTCCAGGCACATGCGATACTATTTGCTGGGGTTAAGGCCAAAGCGCGTACACCCTGGTGGGGTGATGGTCGGTAGGATGTGTGGGTTTGTTGCAAGGAGGTCTTTTAGAGACAGAAGTGCTGGTAGAGTCTGATGCTTTATACAGTGGTTACGGAACATTTCCTGAACAATTTTGCTGAATGAGTTTTCAGTAATATGTCCACGTGAACACTTGCTTTTGGTGGAGACATTCATGAAGACCCTTGCCTCAATACCGCATTAGCAAACAGCTTCAACCTTGAGACAAAAAAAAATCAAATCAAATCTTAAAGAAGGCCTTATAATAATAGTGGATTCCCCAACGCTTGTGCCCAAGACTCATGAAAGGTTGTGGGATATACTACTTGTGTGTTGGATTCCTCTAGAGGTAGTTTTGTAAAGTTAGTGTAATCATTAAAAAATAATTTACCTCTCCCCCTACTATTTTGATTTCCATCTCGACTTCAATTTACTCTTATTAATCGGACCACTACCCATTCTCTTTCGTTTACTTTCCTCGATCTGTCGTAATACTTCCTTGGGTGCCATCTCCACTCCTGCAGTAGACCCTGCTACTACTGTCACCTGTTGTGGCATTTCCCCTCTATTTGCCGCTTCTATTGCACTTAAAGGTATATCTGGCATTGACAACAATTCCTCCTCATTACCAAAATTAGTTGTCCTCGGTGTATGATGTAAAACACTCGTGGTCATGCCGTGCATGTAAGGGATTGGTGTAGTTGCGAACATTTGAGGCTGAACGAGCAATGGTGAACGTAATGTGTGGTCTGGAAGTTCGATACTAATCATATTCGATCGATCTTTACTACTCCTACTGCTACTGCTGCTACCACCACCACCACCGCCCTGTATTGTCGAATCATCAACGACGATGATGGAACTTGGTCTCTTTTTTCCAAACCTCGGGATACTAATATTGGCACCCGTGACATGTACGCCTTCTCCTAATACATACCCGCCCCGTGCCTTCGCTGCCTGTCGTTCCGACATTTGCTCCAAGAAATTCTTCACAATGTCCGAATCGGACATATTGCGTGCCTTGGCATGTATCGATGGTAGACCAATGGCCGCGCGTATGACATCATTCCGCATTGCCCTGGCCTGTGCGAGCGTGAATATCATACTCGTTAATAGGTAAAGCTGCACGCCCGACGGTTGTTGGGCCATGAAGCACGGCATGAAGATGGCAAGAGATTGGAATACATCCTTTAGTATCTGGGCTATGTTCGACTTGCTACTAGCCTCGCCGCTCAAGGCCTGTTTCCCCACCGACATCTCCACATTCAAGTACAGTAATGCACCCGTGGCAATGGGCAAACCGTACCATGGATCCGGCTCGGTCAAGTCCGTTAACCAAAGAAAGTTCGATTCGACGAGTTTCTGTGCCAATAATGGATCCGATCCCTCGATGATCTTCCTCAAGTCCATGGCAAAGTATATGAATACCGGTATTTGCAATGCCGGCGACTTAAATATTGCCAATGGATTAATATCCTTCATACGATATATCCCACGTAATGTTTCCATCGTGGCCTTGATTAGTACTATTCGTCCTTTATAATACATCTGATCGACATGATAGCTACTATTACTCTTTTGTCCTCCCTGACCACCGGTAGCAGTAGCCGCTTGCTTACCACCAAGTGTCGTCATATCGGTAGTAAAGCTGGTGATCAAGTACTGTACCTCCGGACTCACGCTCCCGAGCTTCACTTGCGTCCTGGCACCGTGTACGGCAATCGGGATCATGGCCGTACGTACGACGATATTGGTCAAGACGATGCACGACCAATATGGTACATGTAATATGGTGTGAAAATTAGTCAACAATAGTCCCGTCCCGCCCCAGAATGATACATCGGCGAGTAATGACGATGCCGCCGCGGTATCTGAAGAAAAATATCGTCGTTGCTGTTGTGATTGTTGTTGTCTCACTGCTCCCCTACCGTGTTGAGAATAGCCGTCGTAACTGCTTGCAATGGAGAAAGATGACGACGATGACGATGACGGGAGAAGTAAGTGTTGTCGACGAAGCTGTCGTCTTCTCCTCCTCCATGAATGACACAGACCAGCGCGCTTACTACTCCCATGCAATGACGATGATACGGATGATACGGACATGGCGTAGTAAGAATAATCGTCCTTCCACGACGGCGGTGGGGGAATAATGCAGAATTGACAATTATTAATGGAGGAGGAGGATAATGCTGCTACTATTGCTTTAGACGACGATGATGATGCTGTTGTACATCGTGTTGTTATTGACAACAGCAATGAGCATTGCCGAGTCATGGAGTTCTTGTTGCGTACTCCCATCGTCGATAGCATCATTGTTACCAGATACCTCTGTTAGATTAGAATTAGATACCTACCGTAGAACACGCTGCTTAAGCAATCGCGAGAAAGGAGTGAAGAAAGGCAAAAACAGAGAAGCCCGGAGATATGTCGTAAATCTTTAAATGCCCACATGATTGGCCCAGGACAGTGCACAGTCATTTAGAAAAGCCGCTTCTTGTCACATTGATATATAACACTCCTGGTGTTGGTTGGGTGCATCATCACTTAACACAGCCATTTTTGTTTCGAGGTCGGAACGATTAAAAAATAGGCCCTACTCAAATGTATGTCGTCGCCAAAAGCTTAAGCAGCGTGTTCTACGGTAGTTAGGTTAGGTAACATGGATTCTATTTTACCTAACTAATGTAGGTACTACTAAAATAATTTCAGCGCGAGGGCCACGTAGGATTACGTAGGAATAGTACAAGAGGATGTCACGCGCAAAAATAAGCGCTAAGCGCTAATCTCTTGTCGTAGGCCTTGACTGTTCGTTTGTGCTCCAAATGACCTCCCCAAGCGGTCTTTGCGCGGTCTTTTCAATCTCGATATTCTTGTTGATGAATAAATAATGCATGCGTTAGTTAAATCAAACACGCCAATCGCTCAGCAAAGAATCAAGCAATCATCCAAACACTTACATCCATCATTGACCTTATTCTTATTCTTCATTCACGTTTGATTGTTGCCTTAGCTCCTCCGACAATTGCAAACAATCATTTTCTACATATTTCCACAACACCCTCATTTTCATTCCCCATCATGAGTCATATCGCCATCACGAAGGAGGACAAGATGATACCTTCTTCTACTGCCGGTGGTGTTACATCCCCCTTTTTGTCGTCGTCCTCTACTGACAACGCCAACAGCCACAACGACGTCAACAACAACAACAACAACAACAACAACAACAACAACAACAACAACAACAACAGCAACAACAACAACAACAACAACAACAACAACAACAACAACAACAACAACAACAACAACAACAACAACAACAACAACAACAACAACAACAACAACAACAACAACAACGATGATCAACAACAACAGCAGCAGGCATCACAGTTGACATTGAAACAAAGGATTCAATTACGTAAACGTACTAGTATGGAACTGACGGCCTCGATTATATTGGCTAGTCTCTTCTCGACACAACCACCACCACCCACGACGGGTGCGACGGTGGATGCTACGAGCAGTGATGATACGAGTGGTGGGAGTGTTGATGTGGATGGAGTTGCCACCCTCCCAGCAGCGGCAGTGGTGGCAGCCGTGTCTACTACTGCCAACATCACCGCCTCACCATCATCCTCATTAATGCAGAAGCCAAGACGAAGAGGAATGGTAGGCGAACGAATGTTAGTAGTATCATTGAATAGTGATGAACTTGGAAGCTTGAAGTTGAACGAGGGTGGAAATAACATTGCTGCGACTGCAATTCCCCGTACTGTGGCTGGTGCGAGTATGGGTACAAGTAGTATTAGTAGTACGGCTGCTCCTCGTCCTCCTGGTCACATGAGCTTTCCTCAAAAGGTAAAGTGTTGCTTGTTGTTATTTTTATTTCACTCCCATCCATCACTGTCACACACTTTTCACCAACACACTTTTCTCCTGCCCCATCTACGCTCCTAACATACTCCTACTACTCTTCTTCATTACCAAAATCATCATCATCATCATTTATTAATAAATAATAGCTATTGACAGCATTGTCAGATAGTCGATATACGCCACACATACTCTCGTGGCTTCCCCATGGTCATGGCTTTACTATCCATTCCAAAACACAGTTTGCTACGCAAGTAATGCCAACCTACTTTTCAAATCGTAGTAGTAGAGGTGTAGCCAAGTATACTAGCTTTACACGTAAATTAAACCGTTGGGGATTTGTTAGGGTGAATAAAGGACTGGAAATTGGGTGTTATTATTACACTGCTGGTGGAGAAGATGCTACTACTGATGATGGAGGAGGTGATGGAGGAGAGGGTACTGCCACTAGTATGGAAGTAGCAGGAGGAGGAGGAGGAGGACAAAGGAAGTTTTACAGAGGTATGAGTATGGAATCATGTGGTGTATTACGTCCCTTGCTAATAGTAGGTACGGGTAATACCAATGGGAACACCAAGGCAGAAGGAGAGGATGATGGAAGTGATAGTAGGGAGGAGAAGAATAACGACTATACTAATGATAGCAACAACAAGAAGGACAAGAAGAGTAGTGAGGATACTGTACATACTGTAAAGAAGATGGTGAGCGACAAGAAAGCAAGGACGAAGAAGGAGGATAAGAAGAGGAAGAGAAGGATATCAAAGGTAGTAGTGGGCGACACTGACGGTAAAGGTAATAGCACGAAAGGAGGAGGAGACGTTCACAACAATAATAACGATGGATGCATCGAGGAAGAAGGAGAAGAGCAACAGCTATTGATAGCATTGCGTATGCGTCAGTATCAAGGGTTACATCTGGAAATCTTACGTCGTCGACAGCAACAACAACAACAACAACAACAGCAACAACAGTTGGAGATGACGGAGAAGTTACAATTAATGATGAATCAATCGAATAGTAGTAGCATGTCATTATCGTCATCGCCCACGTCCATTCCTCATCCTAACCAAGAACACCTTCAGCAACAACTATCACCACATCACCAATCTTCATTAACAACAAGCGAGTGGAGACGTCAGCAGCTAGTCGGTTATCAGCAGCAGCAGCAGCAACACCAAACAAAGGGGGAAACTACTACTCTAAAGGTATTGGGCAAACGCCGGGTAGGAGGAGAAGAGCAACTATTGGCGGCAGCAGCAATGCAAATAGAAATTCTATCACAGGATTCCATGTGGGAACAACTAGAACTCTTACGACGTTGTACTCAACAGCAACAGCATCAAGCGCAGCAGGAGGAGGTAACTGAGAAGTTACGATCATTATCGAATGATTGGAGACCTCAGCAAATACTACCACAACACCCTCGTCGTCATGCGCAGCAGCAACAACAACAACAATTGTTGAAGGGGGAGAGAGGAGGTAGTAGTCGGTCGAGTGCTAATGATAACGGACAGCAACAACAGCAGCGCCTTTATCATTCTTGGTCACACTCACAACAACAACAACAACAACAACAAAAACAACAACAACAACATCAGCATATGAACATACTGAATGAGTGGAGTCCACAGCAGCAGCAGCAACAACATGGCAGCCTTAGAAATAGTGGTCTCAGTAATGATAGCCATGGAAGAAGTGGGTGCTTTAGTAATAATGTAAGCCTTGGTAATAATGGAAGTCTTGGAAGTGAACGCCTCTTCGGTAATGATAGTCATTCACTGTTACATCATTCTTGGCCTTACTCACAGCAGCAGCAGCAGCATATGGCAAAGATGATGGGTCGTCAAAGTCTATTTGGTATGGTTGACACCACCCACATTAACAATAACATCAATGTCAACAACACCCCAACAACAGCAGCAGCACCAGTGACATCATCCTCGGCGGATCATCAACAACGTATACTAGCGAATGCATTACGTGTCTTACGTGCACGGAGTGATATGGGATTATTGCCCAGTAGTAGTAGTATGTCAGGACTTGGTACTACTTCATCATCCACTGCCGCTTCCCAACGGCGACGACAACAACAACAACTTCTGACCAATATTAATGATGAAAGCAACACTACCAATAGAAGTAGCGCAACGACGCCTGCTGCTACTACCTCTACTACCACTGCTAGAACTACTCCACCGATGGATAATAATACTTATGTCATAAATGCCAAGTTGCATGCACGATTGGATGAATTGTTGGACAGAGGTCGTATTATTGATACATCTTTGAATAATCTAGTAGCTGGTTATGATGATGATGTTCAATTGAATAATAGTAGAATTGCCGTCGCATTGTCCAATACTGGTACTACTACTACAGCAGAAGCAGTTCATGCTGCTGCATACAACAACTACTTATATCAATTAAAACGATTGGATAATAGTGACAAAGACCAAAAAACAAATAATACAACTACTCCTACGACGAATCATGAACAACTTCTTCTTGTACAAAGAATGAAGGCTTTTCCTTATACACAGCGTAAATCATCTTCAACGTTACCAACGGCGGCATAAAGCTGACATATATAGTAGGAGACTATATAATGGACAATGAATATGCAAGTGAAAGTGAATTTAATAAATAGAAAACACTCGATAAGATATATTACCGCTGTGGGCGACAATGACGGTAAAGGTAGTAAGAGAGGAGAAGACGTTCACAACAACGATGGACGCATTGAAGAAGGAGAAGAGCAACAGCTATTGAATGATAGTCTCTCACTTTTACATCATTCTTGGCCTTACTCACAGCAGCAGCAGCAGCATATGGCGAAGATGATGGGTCGTCAAAGTCTATTTGGTATGGTCGACACCAACATCAACAATAACATCAACATCAACGTCAACACTCCAACAGCAGCACCAGTGACATCCTTGGCGGATCATCAACAACGTATACTAGCGAATGCATTACGTGTCTTACGTGCACGGAGTGATATGGGATTATTGCCCATTTCTGCGAAAAAGGGCGTGCAAGGAGTTGGAAACGGAGAGACTGACAAGCGGCGGTTCTGTTAATACTCGATCAAAGTCTAGTACCTTTTTATGTAGACTTGGCCATCGGAGTGCACTGGATGAATAAAAACATGTCAGGGGGAAGACGATGGGTTTTGTAGAGGATGATCTACCAAAGGAGTGCTTAACCAAGGAAGAGCTGACTTTGCTGCTCGATGTTTTTTCTCTAGATACGAACATATACTCGTACCTGACTCCTATGCAACAGGAGGAAGTGAAGCAATAAGGGAGCATTTTGCAAAAACTCTTGCAGCGGACGGATTTTGTTCAGTTGATATTAAAATCTGTGCTCATGGAACCTCTCTTTGAAAAGTCTACGGAGTAGAAGGCTTTAGCCAAATAGAATTTGAATAGTAGAAAATCAACGAGTAATATTAGTTTTATGATGTGACTCTGAAAAGATTGCCTCTTAGTTTGATGTAGTACAATCATAAAATGGGTTCTTGTTTTGTTGTTAAAGTCATTTTGTCCTGTATGTGTCTGTCTAATTTGGTTGCAAATGTTGTCCTTAGATATAAATTTATAATAATGAAAGTAATAAATTGTTAGGTGTGTTCATCGGTGGTTGTACGGGTGGTATTCTGCAATCGTTCGGGTAAGGGTGGAGCTAGTAAAAGTTATGCAGCAAGTTGTTGGAAGGGTGCAGTAAACATGGCAAGTCAGAGTGTAAAAGCATTGAAGGCAAACTTTATTGTACGATGAAGCATTTGAGAGCGGATAATGCGGTGCGGTCGGAGGAGGGGGAGGTGAAGACGGTCAGTTCAGAAATTTGTTACTTACTCTTTCTCTTTGACTTGCTCTGTCAACTCAACTACACTCTTTCTTCTATCTTTCTTTTCTCTATATCCAACAGAAGCTGAGGAGCGCCAAGCGCAATGTCATCAACAATCCCAAGTTATCTGCAGCGAAATCAGCGGCACTTCTGGCAACAAAGCAGGATATTACCGCTAGGCATATTGCAGGAGGCGCTCGCGTTGACGCCAACCTCACGCATAATGAGGTCCGAAGTGTCAATCAGGGTGTGGTGAATCAAGTCTTGGCCACTGTTCCAACCGGCAGCATGGCGTACGTAGCCGCTAGTCGTGACTACAGGATTAAAATAGAGGTTTGGGGATTCTCAACCAAACGAGGGAACATGGAACCCCTAGTCTACGGCAAGAAGGGCAAGAATGATACGCGTGTAACCGAAGGTATGCTGAGGAATACCTTCAAGTGGAGGAGCGTGGGGCTCAACTTTATGACCAATAATGCCGACAACTGTAATATGGTCAAAGCATGTGTACACGAGATCCTGCATGGACACCCAATGTCAATCTGGCTCAGGCCCGGAGCCGGAAGTGTCCAGCAGGGTAAGAATGGGGAAATTTTCACCTTCACTCTCTGGTTAGCTTATGGACCCAGTACGGGTATCCAGTTTCGGGCCACGCATCCTCGCAAACTTCCACGCATCCCTAAAGTCGCCTCCACCGAGCAACTAGTGTTCGAGCAGGTCGCCAGGCCCAATGCTACACGGCAGGTTGCCAGGCCCACTGCTTCACGTCAATGCATCCTGGATGAGGACAACAATGATGACACCAAGCCTCGTAAACGTTTTGTCATCCTTGACGAGGACGACAATGATGCTACCAAACCACCAGCGACCGAGGAGCAGGTCACCGAGCAACCATCCAAGAATCCACCACTGATTGACCTCACAAATAATGGAGGAACCAAGCCCAATGCGAAAGTCCAGCGAACCTTTTCCAATCTCTTGTGATTGGATTGCCAGCATATTGGGGTGGTAATTTTATACCCGTTACTAGTATAGAACATAGTCGTGCACTATAAATATTCATGAGACTAATGTATTGGTTGATCCACCTGGATGTTCCTTCGCCTCCCACTTCTGTCTTCCCTCTATTATCTTCTCCAACTTCTCAGCCTTACACATCCTCTTCTTCTCATATGGCTGTCCACCGAGCAGCACAATCTACATATATTGCCAATACAGTCGAGGCTATATTATCAACGTATGGATACGTATTTCATAAATGACATCGTGATTCGACATCATTATTCATTTGATCACACGTATTATCAGGTAATGACGCCACCGCCTGTTTGTAGAATGTAATCAGTTCCAATGATGAAACCACTGCAAGCCCATCTGCAAGCACACAAGTCAATCTTCCACTGCAAGCCCCATTTGCAAGCCCATCTGCAAGCACACAAGTCAATCCTCCACTGCAAGCCCCATTTGCAAGCCCGACTCAATCTCCAACTGAAAGTCTCACTACAAAAAGCCAGAGTCAATCTCTCCCACCAAAACATAAGTCCCACTGCAACCACAATCTGCAAGCCCGACTCACTCTCTCTCTTGGTTCGTTTATTAGTTTATTATTTTGACACCTATTATTTGTGGTCACAACCGCAAAAAAAAAATGCCCCCCAAAATTAATATTTTTGCCACATCCACTGTACTCGGTAACCCATGGTACACACACACACATCCTCCTCCCTCAATACTTCCTCTTCCTCGTCTCACTCCTCCTCCTCCTCCTCCTCCTCGATTCCTAATGCCAAACATGTATTCTCTCGTAATGTCCGTCGTACCTCCTCGCGTCGTGCATTCGCCAGGGTATACGCCTCTTCTAACTCGTGCGACAACTCGTGATTTAATGATATTAATTCGCCAATCTTTCGAAGCTGGTCGGATCGATTGCGTTCCATGCCCGGCAAATTCGATACGAGGGCATCGATCGTACGTGACTTCGATAGTACATTTTGCGCAAGTCGACGCGCGGTACATTCATCCTCGTCGTGTCGTGCAGAATGTAATAGCCGGACGTACTCTTCGTGATTACGTGGGAATATAACATTGCCGCCGCCGCCGCCGCTGCTATTACTACTACTACTACCACTACCGCCACCACTAGTACTAGTACTAGTACTTTGAATGATATGTTTTGGTAGTAGTTGCCGTTGTTTGGATGATACATTCAGCTTTATGGACAATTTTGATTTTTTCGTAGTCGTGGCGGCAGATGAGTTCATCATATTATTACCATTGTCATTATCCCCATCAGTTGTTGCAGTTGCTGTTGATGTGAGTTTAATAATGGTATTGTTCGATGATGATGATGATGATGATGATGATACTTCTTCATCCTGCTTTGTCGTTGTGTTAGAACTAGATATTGCAGAACTATGCTGCATCATCTCGACCAATTCCTTGGCATACTTGTCCTCGCTCAAATATGCAATTAGGAATGATTCATAATCGGGATTATTCATATCATATGCTCGGGGGGGGAAGTAGTTTACATTCAATCCATGAAGTAGACGTATCGTGGCTAGTCGAGTAGCTTCATTGTCGATATTGTCGCCACTACTACAACTATCGTCGCCTCCCGTGGCGCTGCCATCCTCCACACTTGCATTATTTTTTTCGAGTAGAGATGAAATTTGTTGCCGTAATACCAATTGCCGTTGTTCGTCCTCCTCCTCCTCCTCTTCTCCTCGATAGGCCGACAACGTCGGATCCATTTTTGTTGCCGTCAACGACGATGACGACGCGACTGTGGCATCGCGTATGCCACGAAGTGCCTCGAATAATGATAATGCCAGCGCGTCGATGCTGTCCTGAACGGTGGTGATTGGGCACGTCTTCGCCATACTGGCGTTTTTGTTGTGACAAGTGCCAAATGTTAATGCGCAGGACCCCAAGGCGCGAACCTTCCCACCTTCCACCTCTGATGCTCTAGGGTTTATGTATCTAGGTACGTTGTTGTCTCCCGGTGCGGTGCGATGCGTGGTGAAGGTACAATAATAGGGGCTTCGCCGCATTCCACCGACAGATGAGGGTGCAACTCGACTCCTACATAGGTAGATAACCCTGAACAAAGACCATGATTCATCATGTCGTCTGCAGCATCTGCGGTAGAAGAAACGACGTATACAAATGATAATATCACAATGCGAAAGCGTCGTCGGCGACGTTCTAACGCTGCACGACGTAGACAACAACGACAACGACAACGGCGCTCGCGACCAAGGCTATCATTGCACCGAGCACAAACATCATGCGATGAATACTACGAATCATCATTACGCGAACGATGGGTAGATGTCATATTATCATCCTCATCCATTCAAACTACTGCGAATAATGCAATCGTTCGGCCATTGAATCGAGATGAATGGAGATATTTATACGAGACGGAAATATTAGTCGACAAATTGCTCGGTTGGCATGATGATGATGATGATGATGATGATGATGACGAACATGTTCATAATGATGTGTCATCTTTGTGCGAGGAATACAATAGACAAAACTATAACAAAACAACAACCATGCATCGACTATTAGTATCGAACAGAGGTAGTGAGTTATTTGTAGCAAACGCGATGATTATATCGATCGTAACCGTTTCATCGGTGATGGTGGTTCTGGTTAGAAAATTCTTCGCATCGACTAGAATAATTCAGGACATGGTATCATCGATTTCAACCTTCATTGCAGTACAACAAAGTAGTAATATCATCCCATCATCAATATCGGCAATGCAAACTACATTACGAGGATATGCACTTCATATACAGGCATTATGGGGTTCACGCTCGTACCTATTACGACATTTCGATCGTATACGATTAGTACCATTACTATTACGTCTATTACGTAAATGCATAATCTTGGAGGCATGGCGTCATGTATGGGTAATGACGTATAAAGTCACGATCAAGATCCATAAATCGGTAACGGTCCAAAATGTCAAGTTATTATACACAAAAGTATGTCCGGGTTGGATACGAAGGGGATTACGTAATATGTGTCAAGGTATGATCCAATCGCACATTACTGGAGCGGTGGGTGGTTTGATTGTAATGGGAGGAGGAGGATCAACAACAATTGATTCTATAATTTGGTCATCATCAACTGTTAGTGGTGATGGCGGCGGTAATGGAGACGGTAGTAGTACTAGTAGTATTACTATTGATGATATTATCACAGCAACGACTACTACCAACAT
>Ga0247831_1007273_pt1 | contig 12492 bp, 11 predicted proteins | sample LaCruzMarch2015__9_FD_192406 | JGI IMG/M metagenome (GOLD analysis project Ga0247831, IMG submission 192406) | Freshwater microbial communities from meromictic Lake La Cruz, Castile-La Mancha, Spain - LaCruzMarch2015_1m | ecosystem: Environmental > Aquatic > Freshwater > Lake | place: Spain...
TATGCACAGCTGCGAAGAAGAGTCGTTATTAGCCTGGTTCAATAGTTGCTCACAGTGAAAGGTTCCGGGTGATGGATGGGGTTGAAGGTTGAGGAGAATCACCAAGGCGGGAACTTGCCTCACTGCACCGATCGATCAACACAATCAACACGTTCAGTTGTAGAGAAGAATGACAATGTGGTATTCTAGATTATTTTCTCCCACGGGTGGCATCGTTGGCAGCAGAATGATGACGATGACTAGGACTGCTACAGTTTCTTCGTCCTCCCAATCATCATCCCCACTCGTCCTCTCTTCTATTATTTTTCCTCAATGCATCAACGCTAATAATAGTGGCGGTGGGATCGTCACATTCACTACTACCGCCAACGGCCACGGCACACTCATAATCAACGGTAGAAACAATGTTGGATTATCATCATCCCAACGACAACCAGCAGCAACGACGGTAGTACCAACGATAATACAACCAACTGCTCAACGGCGGTACATGTCGAAATATCTATCCAAGGCCGCCACGAAGCGTTTACCACTCACGACCAAACGTGCCGGCAAGGGATATTACAAGGGCAAGGGATGCACGTCGGAGGGTCGATTGACGTCCAAGGGTAAATTTATCGGTAATCCGTTGAAAAAATTACAATTGATCGTACCGACAATGGCGGATATGGTAGGATTTGGCCTGAAACCGTACATCGCACGTAGCGTGGGTAAAAGTCCACCATCATCATCATCGGGTACTAAGAAGGAGAATGGACAATTAGTCTTGGGGGATGGACAGTAGGTAGATAATGTGTTCATGTTTTTGTTAATTATATATATTGAGGTACAAAGATAAAAGAGGGAGAGTCCATGGTCTTTCTACCTCTCTCTAGAGAGAGGGTGCGCCAAGCTTGCCCTTTTAGCGTGAGTGGGAGGATGGGATTGGACTTGAGTGATCTTGGTTGGGCGGGAAATAACATTAACAAGAAGTAGCGATATATACTTTTTCTCTACTTTATTACACTTATATTTTTATACCGCATGCGTGAATTTGTCATCTTCTAAGCTCTTGTGTTTCTTCTTTGTAGGTAATGCCATCTGAGGACTAATACCTGCACCACCCCCCGGTGAGGGAGGCATCATATCATTCATCATGGGTCGGACTTGTGGAGAGATAGGGTATTGGGGATAATGAATAGGCTGTCCTCTGGAGATTGGGCTGGGATATGTCCATGGTGGTACTGCTGCTGTCATACCATGACTGCCCTGTGCATAGCTGGGTGGATAATGCTGTTGTTGTTGTTGACTGCCTTGTGCTGCATAGCTGGGCGGATAGGTGCCTTGTGCTGCATAGTTGGTAGCCTGATGATGAGGTTCTTGCGGCGGTGGTAACCTACCCATAGTACTGCCCTGAGCATAACTTGTCGGATGCGGTTGATATCGCAGTTGCTGATGTTGCTGCGGGTGCTGGTGATGCTGTATCTGCTGTTGCTGCATCTGCTGTTGCTGCATCCGTAGTCGTTGAGACTCAGCCTCAAGTCTGTCAGCCTCTTGCCTGTGCGCGGAAGCCAGAGATTGCATAGAGCTCATTTCATCCCCAAATCCACTAAACAAAGGACCGTGAGTACTCGCAATTGCCGGATGCTGCATTGGACTGGCCATTGACTGAGGATGATGCTGCTTCTGCTGTTGTTGCTGCTGCTGCGGTGGTGGTGGTAGCTTTCGTTCTTCCTCAGGAGGCAATGGAGGATGATTCCGTTTCAACGGTAAAACAGGCCGTGAGCTACATCTCTTCAACTTGGCTGCGGCCTCCTCCTGCTTCACAACTTGAGCTCTTGCTGCACGGTCTGCTTCTACGTTTTGTTCGTGCAGGTCATGGATCGGAGGGGCTTTCCCCTCAAGTAGGAGTGAGGCCTTCTTCTTCTGTTGGTGCCACTGCTTTGATGCCACCTGTCCTTGACGGGCCCGTGCTGCTAGTTCCGCCTCAGCGATAGGTTCTTGGGGGTCATGGACGCGTGGGATGACTGTCCGTGCCATCGAAAGGAGCATTTCTGCGGCATCACCCACTTCCTCTTGTTTTTGCGGCCCCTTTTTGTTCCTTGATGATGCCCCCTCTGAATCTTGCACGACAATGGCCGATGTGGCCTCATGACGTCTCTCACGACGACTTTGGGAGATGTTTGCTAATTCATTCGGCTCTACCCGTCGCAGTTTAAGTACACTCGAAATTTCATCTGTTCCGGTATCAGCCAGTACTTGATTGGCCCAAAGTGCAGTAGTCAATGACGAATTCGGTTCTTGGAATGATCGTAAGTGAAGGAAACCGTAATAATTCAATTGTCTTGTAAATGTCTTATAATTCGTCGTTTCAAAGTACTTTGGTAATATTTCACCCGTAAAGGCAGAATTCGTTGCATGTAAGATAAGTAGTCCACGTCTCCATTCCACAACTCCTTTCCCTTGCTCGGCCACGAGCATGTCGTGTAGACGTCGAACAAATTTATTGGGTCGAGAATGATTCGTATCCACTTCATCAGAGGGATCTTTCTTCGCGACGACAGGAGGGGGGACGGGGGAGAGTGGAGGAGCATCGGGTGCTGACTCTTTCGTGGCAGCATATTCTTCCGTAAGTACATCCACATCCCCAACGACCAACGGAGGAGCAGGTAATGGAGGAGGCTTACCCGAGACCGTGTTAGGATGATCAAAGGGTGTAAAAATTGTTGACGACGCTTCTTCGACTTGTTGTTGGTCAACGTTGACCAAACCAATCGTTGGGTTATGAATCTGCTTCACGTGTGAATGTGGTGGAGCCATAGTCATGACTGTTTCAGGTTCCCATACCAGCTTACCGTGCTCGTTAGGAGACTGAGGGAAGTGGAGAGGGAAGTTCACGTTTGAAGCAGCAGCCGGAGGGGGAGGGAAGGTCTTGAGGAATGGTTCATCGCCACCCAGCTCGGCACTCTCCCAATTGACGGGAATGTGCAGTGGAGGAAGAAAGGGAATAAGATCTTCCCCACTCACGTCCATCATAGGATTATCGCCTTGAGGTAGAGAAACCCACGCTCGTCCATGAGGACCATCACCTTCTCCATCATCCTTACCACCAGCATTAGTACTACTAGTCTTAGACATGTGACGATCAAGTGCTGATCTGGGCTTGCCACTTTTCCCCCTGGGAGGAATGTCATGCGATCCATGACCCTTACACAATCCCCCCCGCTGGGCATACTTGGTACACCCTCCAGCAAAGGTACACAACTTCTTCTTGGCCCCATGACGCATACACACGCCCCCTCGTAGTGAGTAGTTCGTACACCCACCAACAAAATTACACAGCTTCAATTTGGCCCCATGTCTCATACACACCCCTCCCTTAATCGCACCATTGTTACACCCACTAGGATGAGTACAACGCTTGACCGTCGCGCCATGTGTGATACACACTCCGCCGTTTACGGCCCACTTGGTACAGTTCGTGTGTGAACAGTTCTTAACCTTGGCCCCATGAGCGACACATAGTCCACCTTGGACGGCCCACTTGTTACAACCGTCGGGGTGGGCACATGTCTTGATAGTCGACGTACCGCATCCGGTACATATGCCGGACTCGATGGGCCAGTTCTTGGTACATGTCTTGGAGGTGCATACTTTAACCATGGTTGAGATGGACGGGTTGTTGTACGGGTTGTTGTTGGTGGTGGTGGCGATGAAGAGTGAGGAATAATGGCATGTACGACTACTGATGTCATAACATTTGTCGTCTATATTTTTAGCCATGGCTGGGAATGGGTTTGCTAAAGGGTCATAAAATACTAATTCCTATGTAGATTCTACTCGGGGATTGAGTTTTCAGGCGTCAATGTTATGAAATCAGTAGTATCAAAATCTTCTTGGGAATCGTTGAATCTACTGTTCTACGTTCTGTGTTCTTCTCTGTTCCTGTGTTGGGGTTTGGGGGGGATTCCTCATTTTTTAAGCAGTAACATGCGTTGAATTCATGTCTTCTGTTCATATGCCATTGACCACAATTGAACATCAACAAATTCGATTTCGTAAATGAGGTAAATTCAAGCGTCAAATGGAAATCGTGTAATATTCTCTAGCATATAACTAATATTGAGTCGAGAATGAAGAGGTTGAATTGCAATGTTCTTGCATCATTATCTTCTGCAATTGTATTTTCACACCATCTACATAGCCACAATCAAGCTTAGCAGAATTAGTATTAGTAGTCTTGACAAACATGTCGTCTACGAGGCCAAGTTCTTACCCATCAAACAAATTGCATCCTACCCCCGACAACCACCTCCCTGTTTAGTATATACGTAGTATTGATGAATCAAAATTTACATACCAATTCGGGATAATTGTACAGGTGGAGCTATTAAAAATGGCTGGAAAGAATGAAGAAACTAAATGACAATACAATGCAATTCACAGACTGGGATCGTCATATGGGTGTACAACAACGCTTCTTAACAAAGATGGAAAAACAGGTCAAGCACTTTGTCCAGCATGATTGGAGGATAGTGCATGCTCATGGTTTCAGTTTAGTTGGAGAGAGGTGGTAGAACAGCAGGGTTGTGCCTTTGTCGTAACATCCAACGATGATGTTACGGGATGAGCTATTTTGGACATACAATTAGTCAACATAAGGGTATGATATTGTATAATCAAACTGTGGATGAATTCACTGAATATCTTGAACCAAGAAATTATAACAAGGTTGGTAACTTTCGAACACAACTGGATTATTTCCTATACAAAGGTGACAGTAACAAGTATAAGCAACAACAATAGAAAAAGCAGACGTGCAATTGAGATATTATGTAGACACTTTGAAATTGTTTTACTCTAACCCTAACTGATATAGTGAACTTATATTCAAAATTACTGGGTGGGAAGGTATCTACATCCATTCGACGGAGTAGATAATAATACATTCAAGGGGGAGTTGAACTTTACTGAAAGGGAATTATATAGAATAAAAACATTGACAGAAATGAATGGTGATGTCATGTTTATTGATGCTGTGAAACACCATTATGGATATGTGGATTATTTAGTAGCATAATTGGAAGCTAAATTTCCTTTTTATTCAAAATACTTTGTCTCCCAAACACACAAGATACCGCCAAAATGATTCACTGACTCACCTCTTCTCTCTCTGTTTTACCTCAAGCACCACACTGCCCCTCAGCTACCCACGACAGTTAAGGCAGAACGATGATGGAGGCATTAGCAGTGTTGCTACTGGTAGTATCATCGTCCGCAGTCGCATTTCAATCGATGTCAACGTGCCATTCTACGATTTCTCATCATCAACATCATCAAATAATGTCTACGTCGGCTAGAAAGATTTCATTTCTTCGCTCGTTATCCTCTGCTACTGCCGCAGCAAAAGCAGTCTCAGCCGCAGTGATAAAAGACGCAGAAGCACGCGCAACAGTTGCCATTGAAACATGGTCAATCGAGGTAACGCCGTTTATGGAACCCAGTGATGCAGACATTATTGAAAGTATGTTTATGAAACGTGGTGATGTGGCCGTATTACGAATTGTGGGTGGTCAACGACGTTCTTCTCCGATGGTGGACGTATCTTTAGGATCTTCGTCGATAACAAAAGCAGCATCAACAAAATCGAATGTCAAACTTAATGAGTACTATACTCAGCTCTTGTCACGTGACGAAATAGAAACTCAGTCCGATCCATCCAAAATATATGGACGACGTTCTCGTTTCGTAATAACAAATCCTGATCTTGGATTAGATATTAATACGGCCGAGAATCAATACACCAATATGATATGTATAAGTAATGTTGATGCGAAGTCATGCTCACAAACATTCCCTGATACATTAGCATCAATTGGGGTACATCTTGATAATATTGGAGATATTGTTATTACGAACAACAACAACGATGAGGGTGGGACAGTATATATAATCGTTGATCCAAGTGTCGTCTCACGATGTATACGACTATTATCCAAAGAATTGACAGGGGTGGGGATTAGTCTATCATTGTGTGAACAGAATGAGTGTATGCCGCATGGATCAATTGTACAGGATATGAAGTTGAATAGAACCACGGAACGACAGATTGGTCGGAAGAAGTATGAAGATGGTTATGTTCGATTTTAGATTAATCTTGTTTTCAGCAGTGGTCTTAGACATTCCATTTATTTACTATCAAGTATAGAAACTGAAGTAATAACTTGTATCATAGGGGAATGTCTTGTGTGATGACATCACACATAAATCACAAAATGACACTTCTTAAATACTTAATATTTCAAACTCCATACAAATTATCCTTGATATTTGTAATAGTTTCTATTGCATCCTCAAACCGTTGATCAAGATTAAATTCATTTGCCATAATACCAATACCATTATGAAATCTTGATGATTTAATCGAAGCACACGATCGTCCAACTGGTATAAAAGGATTCATAGTATGTTGAACATACATATCATGTAATTTGATACAACATTTTTGTATATCCAATTCACGTGTATCAAAATTTTTATTCCATGTTGGTGGGATACATATACCATTAAATCCGGTTGATAATTGATAAAAGGATGCATCACCACTTCGGAATAATTGAATTTGTGATTGTTCTTGCTGTTGTTGCTGTTGTTGAGGACTAATACTCACATTACCACCATCCTTCTTCGTCTTCTTCTGCGATTGCAAAATCAAAGTAGTCTTTGTAGAAGTAGTAACTTTCATCAAATATACGTCCTCGGTAACAATCATAAATTTAATCCCAGTATTAGTAACATAACCATGTATATCATACCGTTCATCAATCTGTTTCAAACAGCCAAGGTACATACTACTCTCCTTACTTCCACCTCCGACCACAACCATACCACTAGTAGTAATAGACGGCGGTGATCGCCAGCGTACAGTCCCCCCATCTAATCCATTGGGATAAAATATACGTTCTTCAAAGTAATCTAATGCAGACCAAAGTATTGCTTGTTTGGTCATTGACATTAACCATTTGTCTGGATGTGTTTTCCATGATTCATCAGGTGTAAAGAATCCAGATGGATCAGGATCATAATTATTGGTAGTGCTTTCATCATCATCATCATCATCAAGTTTGTCCCATTTTGAATAATCAATTGTTCCTGATGATGATGATGATGATGATGATGATGCTTTTGCACTTGTCTTATTTTCTTCATCGCTGCTCTTGTCATTGCTGTTGTTACTATTACCCGCATCCGACGATTTGGTTGGTAATGACGCCGTCGTCCTCTTCTTGGTCCTCTTCGGTACGATAGTAGTGGGTTTAATTTTAACACGACCGCCAATAACACTAGTAATCAAATCATCGCTCAAATATAATGGTTCGTTCTCCCGTCCAATCACGGCCACGGCCGATAGCAGACGCAATGGTACCATCCCCCGTCGAGGAGTGGTGGGGTCTAGTTCATCCACGTGAATTTGGAATTTATTACGTTGATACATCCCATCATCGGTTATGGTATAATCATCAGGCTCGTCGTCATCATCGTCATCTTCACTGTCTTTGCTGCCGTCACTAGTGGATAGTGGATCAGCGGTGGTTGCCGGTGCCTCGCTCATATTTACCCCGCCAATCCTCGGAAAGACGCTCATACAATTTCATTTCGGCGGGTTCATTTTGGCGGGTACAACCTTTAACTCTTGGTAGAGTGTTGGTATGGCACGCGCGAGGACTCGAATTCTGCCCGACGGTAGCGTTATCAACGATGACGACGAGTCCAACAATGGTAGTAGTGGTAGTAGTAGCTCCAATGGAGGAGGCGGAGGACGGGGTAGTCGATATTGTCAATTACCGCGACGGATCGATCTATTTGGTTTCAACCTTGATATCAAACACTTTGCCTTAATAATACTATTCGTCATGGTTACCATGGGAGGTGTTGGACTTGGATTATTCCTTTCGTTGCTAGTATTATATACTTACCATCAACGACGATCATCATCGTCTTCAGGTGGCGGTGGTGGTGGTGGTGGTAATTCAAGGTGGAAAGATGGCAAGGCAGTTGGGACGAATATAAAAGGTGTGGGTGATTTACCAAAACCAAAAAGTGGATGAGGTCCAAACGCGTGTTAGAGAAAAAAGAATTGTGAGAAAAGTGAAACACGCGTATTATATTGGATGTTGCTTTGAAATGTGATATAATTGGGGCCAGGGGGTTGGCTTGACAATGATGCCTATGTAGTAGTGGATCTGTATTTTCTACTTGCGACTCATGAAACTATTCCAAGGATGGCCCAAGGTATTCTTTGGAAATTGTTTATAATATTGCGATTAGATGTAATGACGCGTCGCTTTATGATGGAGATTTTCCTTCGTGAGGAATGCTGATATAATATAACTTTCCACTGTCATATTCATATGGAATTTGTTGTCGTCATGGTGGATGGAGGAGGAGGGGGGGGAGAGAAACTGTCAGCTGTATGATTTAGATTGTAATTGTAGATTTGGATCCTGCACACAACACCGGCACATATATTATTCGTAGATACATCAAACGCAGGCATGAACACTCCTATCTTGTGTAACGATTGAAGGGATAGTGGGATGAGCACTTGGACTTCGTTCGTCTGACCCCCTTCCAAGTAACAGTGCCTCCTCTATGCATCATTTGCGTATTCGGAACGAAAAGGTCTCCCGTGATATCGACTGACATAACACAAGTTTAACAATACTTAGCAACGTGCTCAAGGTGGAATCGAACCACTGGGCCGCTAAGCCCCTACAGGTTTGAAGCCTGCACCCACCACCAGGCAGGATCATGTGCACAAAATAAATGTTGGGGGAGTTTTGAGAAGAGACGATCAGGTAGTGACCCCCGTTGAGTTAAAAATATTATTCATACCATGATATGAAATAAATATTTTGATGGCATGACTTTGCTATGGCGGCGGCTGTTTGACGGCGCCGTCTCACAATTCAACTCTTGCCGATATTAATGAGTATAATATCGGCCGTCTTTGTTCCAGCAAGCCACCAAAAGTGGGCTATACAAAAGCAAGCGGCTGCCGCGCCGGTATTTCCGTTTCCGGATGACACTCTCTGTCGTTTAAATACGCCCGGGGAATTTCCCCAAGGAGTTTGGACCATTAGACGAAAACAACGCACATGACGCACGTGTGTGTCTATGGCCCAGCCCTCGGCGCTGAGTTTCGTATGGACCACACGAAGAAGTGTAACCATCGTCGACTCATTGCGGGGCACTCCTCGATAGCCATCCACCGTCGCCTCTTCTCGAAAACTGAGAGCTGGGAAGAGGTTTTAGACGACGCGAAATTTTGGTGTGTGCGTTTTAGTCAGTATCCTAGTAACAAGTAAGAGCGGTAACCCGCCACGAGCGAGCATTTAGCGGTGTTGGGAAATCTTGAGCGATATTGCGCGAGAGAAAAAACGCCGGATCACCATTCTTGCCGAAACAGCTCAAATGAAAGAGCCCTCGATGTACATTTGGACTCAGCTAAGACGCATAGTATGAAATGGGCCGAATTCACTTACCTCCTTCTACTAACCCTCACCGCACGCCTCGCTCCGCATCATTTCCGCGCTTTTCGTGTTTCAGCATACGAAATACGATCCTAGTATAATGTTCATCCCCAAGTCCAACCGTATCGCAGTCTTCTCCTATCTCTTCCGCGAGGGCGTCCTCGTCGTGAAGAAGGATACCGTCTCCCCCACCCACCCTCACATCGAGGGATGTACGAACCTCGAGGTTCTGAACTTGGTCAAGAGTCTCAAATCGCGCGGCTTCGTCAAGGTGACATTCAGCTGGCAGCACCATTACGTCTACCTCACGGCCGAGGGCATCGAGTACCTCCGCGGTTATTTGGCACTGCCCGCCGAAATCGTCCCCGCGACGCACAAGAAGGCGCCCGCGAGCAACCCCGCCGGACGCGATCGGGAGGAGGATAAGTTTGGCAGTGGCGGAGAGGGTGGCCGGCCCGCCTTTCGTGGTGGTGGCGATAGGGAGTATCGTCCTCGTGAGGGTGGATTTGGACGTGGTGGTGGCATGTAATAATGTACAAACCAAACACAAACCATTTTGGAATCTCATTTGGGTTTCAGGAATAATGGATGGTAACTCTAGGAGTGGTGGTGGTGATTGATAGGCCCAAATATCATGATTTCCTTTGGTAGATTTTTGCATAATTGATCCTAAATTAAAACTCCTTACTTTACGTGGATATATTCATGTCTGTGAGGATAGACTTTTTTTTGGGTCCGCCCTTGTGCGCGCTACAAAACCGGGCCCAAATAGCCGTCTGAGATTTTTAACAACCCAACCCCTCTGAGATTGATAGCTCTAACATAAATAATTGTGGTTCAATGATCTTGCCCTCGCACCAGTCCATCCAACACATCCCGACCTCGCTATTCCTTGCTTGTTGCGGGTGGATATATTCATGTATGTGTTTAAGAAAATAGACTTTTTTTTTGTTACAGTACTTTTACCCTCGCTAACAATGACCGATTGTTTTTATTGGCCAGGTCTCCGGTATATCCATTTACAATCGCCAATAGTAAATTCACATTCGCCACGAAGAATAATACCGATGCCATCCAAACTTGCATATACGTCTCCCAACCTAACATTTCGAGAGTAAATGCCATTCCCAACCACGTTACTATTGCAATACCCAAGCTGGCCAATGCGATGTACATTCGTTTTGTATTCCAACATATACGTGGAGAACATAATGGTAATAGACATATATACCATGTAAAGTATTGTGCGGTAATAACTTTATTAAATGTAACGAATGTGTACGTTTGTATGAAGATCGCAAATGTTATATCGTACGGTGCTATGCCTAAACTCGCATAGCCAAGTATGATCATCTGCGGTAGTAATGGTAATAACGATAGTATCGCCGACATTATTCGTCCATCATCAAACTCTCCTCCTCCTCCTAATGCGACCATCTCGGCGGCTCGACCACGTGCAAGATAGATCCAATACCAATACATGGAATAATTATGTCGATGATCGATACGTACAAAGTGATAGAGCAATCCCTCGTCTAATGCCATAGGACCATACTGTCGAACTGCCAAGTATGTTAATATACCAACGGTCCCGATGGATACTGCTAGGAAGGTCATTGAACTTGCCGTTAGGAATAGTCGTTTGGACCATAGTATTGCCAACTTTACTATACGTTTAGGATGCGTCCAAGGAAATGAAGAACTCATTCGTTCTTCTTCTTCTTCTTCTTCTTCTTCTCTTGACTTTACTGCCAACGTTGTATTATTATTACCGAACGGCGAACTACCGCACTGTCCATTCGTTGTTACTACTACAATCTGACGTTGTTGCAACAACAACTCTTCTTCTACTTTTGTTTTTTTCGCATCGTACATTCTTCGTTCGTTATTATATGCAAAATTGGCCATGTACGATATGGTATATATCACGGGATACAGTTTCGCATGTATACTAATACCATGGAATAATCCCGCGATCGTAGCACGTATGACAAATTTCCACCATGTAGTAACTTTCGCTTCCTCGTCCTCTATAGTAGTAGTAGTAGAGGTAGACGACGACGACGGCGATGATGTGTCGGCAAAGACGACAGTCGTTAATACCGGCAGTAGTACGACTAAACTCTCGGCCGACCCACGCGTGCATATATTGATCGGTAATGGATTGTACATCCACCATAATGTATCAATCAGTTCAGTCGTCGTTGTTGATGGTCGTTGGGAAGGAGCAGATTGAGAGGAGGGCGACGAGGATGATGTTGTTGTATTTTGTTGTCGTCGTCGTCGTCGTTGTCGTGCTTTACGACGCAGTACAATAACGATATGGCCACAAATGACATCCGCCGTACAGAATAATATCTTGCCAAAGTATCTCGTCGAGAAGATGAGATTGGCAATTCTCCTCCTCCAACTACTACACGACGATGACGAAGGCGGCGATTGATAATATCTTTCATCCTTCATGGGCAATGCCAACAGGCCTGCCAAGAAGGGCGTATAACGATAGGTATGTCTGTTGTATGGACTATTACCAGCCGCCACGTGCGATGCGGCATCGGTAAATACGTCGTAATCCACATCGGTATACCGTACCCCACGTAGGAGTAATCCGTCGTCTAATAATAGCGGGAGGGTGAATACTAGTACGAGACGGATCGATAGACCGATTAGTAGAGGATACGATGTTAGTATCGACGATACCGATGCGAGAAGATGGCGACGGAAAGATGATGAGGACGATGATGACATTGTAGTTGGGACAACGGCGAGCCCGCCTAAATTTTCCCCTTTCCATGATGTTCGATTCGCCTTCCCTGCTCGCTCGGTAATCAATTCAACTCCCATTGGACACCGAACCCTCTCGTTCGAGTGCCGTGCGTGGTGTTAGGAGGGTAGTAGAAAATCAGGGTACCCATGATGAGCAAGGAGGCACCGGCAATCGCCGATCCTTTATCCGGTGATGACAGTAGCAGCAGCAGCA